>Ga0129302_1000554_pt1 | contig 27862 bp, 23 predicted proteins | sample BlaSprsedimmetaG_FD_94476 | JGI IMG/M metagenome (GOLD analysis project Ga0129302, IMG submission 94476) | Hot spring sediment bacterial and archeal communities from California, USA to study Microbial Dark Matter (Phase II) - Blank Spring... | ecosystem: Environmental > Aquatic > Thermal springs...
CAGAATGGGGCTTCACGAGCTCCTCGCTTCAACCGATACGATCAAGCGGGCAGTCCAAAAACGGAAAAGCGCCGAAGATATCCGGGATATCGCCATCAGCGAGGGCATGTCCACGCTCCTCCAAGACGGCATCAAAAAGGTGCTCGCCGGCCATACCGACTTTTATCAGGTCCTCAGGGTCTGTATGAAGTAGAGTGAAGGGGGATTACAGGCTCGGGGTAAAGGGTTTGGATGACTGTATCACCCCCCTGGAATCATCAATCGTCAAATCTGTTCAGTCCTTTTCGTCCAGCCTGGTCTTCCACTCATTGATTCTATTGAGCGCGGTGAGCGGCGTCATATGCGCCACATCCGCACCTCTCAGTTCACCGATGATATGATCTTCCGTACTCATAAAAATGCTGAGCTGTCCGGCACGATCTTTATGACGTGACTTTCTCCTCCTCGCTATGGTGGGTCTTCCCACCTCATCAAGCTCCCCTCCCTCGAGATTTCCCAGAATTTCCCGGGCTCGGCTGATCACCTCCTCGGGAACGCCGGCGAGACGGGCCACCTGAATGCCATAGCTCCGGTTCGTTCCCCCTTCGACGATGTTCCTCAGAAAAATAATGTCATCTCCCCACTCTTTAACGGCAATGCTGTAATTCTTAACACCGCTCTGCTCGCGTGCCATATCGGTCAGTTCATGATAGTGTGTAGCAAAGAGCGTACGGGCTCCCAGCCTTTTATGATCATGGATATACTCAGCAACCGCCCATGCTATGCTGAGTCCGTCAAAGGTGCTCGTTCCCCGACCGACTTCATCAAGTAGAATGAGACTCTTCGACGTGGCATTTTTCAGAATAGTTGCCACCTCGGTCATTTCCACCATAAAGGTACTCTGTCCCCGCGCCAGGCTATCCGCTGCTCCTACACGGGTAAAGATCCGATCGACAACACCGATGTGTGCCGTGGATGCGGGAACGAAACTCCCCATTTGAGCCATGATGACAATAAGGGCCACCTGCCGGATATAGGTCGATTTTCCCGCCATGTTCGGCCCGGTAATAATAAGAAGCCGATGACCGGCACCATCGAGAATGACATCATTAGGAACATATCCGTCGGCAATGCCCATCCGTTCCACAACGGGGTGCCTCCCCTCATTAACTGCAATGGTATTCCCGTCACTTACCCGGGGGCGGCAATAATTATATTTTTCCGCAGCTTCAGCCAGGGATGCCAGCACGTCAAGATCAGCCAGCACGGATGCTGTTTTTTGAATGTGTCGTATCTCCATTCCAATCCGATCACGAATGTCGACAAAAAGCTCATACTCTCGATCTTTCTTTTTATCTTCGGCATTCAATACCGTGTATTCATATTCTTTCAACTCCTGGTTTATGTATCGTTCGGCATTGACAAGGGTTTGTTTTCGAACATAGTCGCCGGGAACCAGGTCGGTGTTTGCCTTCGTTACTTCAATATAGTACCCAAATACACTATTATATCCGATTTTGAGTGTGTTGATCCCCGTCCGCTTACGTTCCCTTGTCTCTAGGGCGGCGATCCACTTTTTACCGTCCCTGCTTGCTGAGATCAGCCTATCCAGTTCTTCGTCATATCCTTCTTTGATGATATTGCCTTCTCGAATAGTCGGGGGCGGATCCGGTGCAAGGGCGGCGTCGATCAAATCGACCGAATGAGGCAGGGGCTCAAGGCCGTTTCGCAGTGATGCAATGAGGGGAGACTCCAGAAACGAGATCGACCGGATAATTTCAGGAACCATTTCCAACGAATCCTTCAGGGCTATCAGGTCCCGTGCATTGGCTGCCCCCATGGAGACACGGCTCCCCAGTCTTTCAAGATCGTAGACATGGGTAAGAAGACGTCGTACATCGCCCCGCAGCATATGGCTTTCCTTCAACTCCGATACGGCAGCGAGTCTTTCTTGGATCTTTTCCGGCACGACGAGGGGATAGTTCAGCCACCATCGCAACCGCCGTCCCCCCATGGCAGTTGATGTCATATCAAGGACGTGTATAAGAGAACCGACCTTTTTACCATCCTGAATCGTGCCGAAGAGTTCGAGATTCCTCTTGGCGTTGTTGTCCAGAAGAAGATAATTTTCCGCTTTGTGCCACATGATGGTTGTGAGGTGGCTCATTTTCTCTTTCTGGGTCTCCCCGATATATCGCAGTACAGCCCCCGCCGATGATGTCATGGCCGGATGCTCTGCAAAGTCAACCCCTTCGATGATTTCTTCCCCGAAACTCGCTTTCAGTAACGTCATCGCGTCAGCACTATCGAAATAGTCGGGCGACACGGTGTTGACCATGCAGGTTGATGATTCCCGGGCAAATAATTTTAAGAACGCTGTGTCATTGAAAGAATCGCTGACAACAATCTCTCTGAAATCAAGCGCCGCAATCTCATTGAGTAAGTAACCACGATCCTCGAATTCGGCAACGCGGAATTCACCGGTGGAAATATCCACAAAGGCGAGACCATAGACATCGCCGCGGACGGAAAGACCAGCCAGGAAATTATTTTCTTTGGAGCGCAACGTATCGGAATCAATGATCAGGCCGGGCGTAATAATCCTGACGACTTCTCTCTTGACGATGCCCTTTGCCTGTTTCGGATCTTCCACCTGCTCGCAGACGGCAACCTTATAGCCCTTTTCGATGAGTTTTGTTATATAGGATGATGCGGCGTGGTAGGGAATTCCGCACAACGGGATGCTGTCTTCTTTCCCTTTATTCCTTGAAGTCAGTGTTATTTCCAGAACCTTTGATGCTATGACCGCATCCTCAAAGAACATCTCGTAAAAATCACCCATTCGAAAAAAGAGAATACAATCCTGATGTTGTTCTTTGATTTCAACATATTGCCGCATCGCCGGCGTCAGGGTCTTCATTCCCATCGATCACCCTTCTTTTTCAGATCAACATAGTCGACCCGCTGGATTCGCCCTCGCTGAATAATGAACGAACTCAACAACCAGTTTATGATGCTTATAATGAGCGCTCCGAAAACGGCAGTCCAGAAACCGTGCACTTCAAATCCCGGAATGACTCCGGATACCATGGCCAGCAGAAAAGCGTTGATGACAAACATAAACAGGCCGAGACTGAATATTGTGATGGGCAAGGTCAGAATAATAAGTATGGGACGAAGGAGAACATTGAGAACGCCCAGAACTGCTGCTGCCAGAAAGGCGGAGAAAAAATCTCGCACATGAATCCCATCCAGGAAATAGGATGCGATAATGATTGACAGTGTAAGCACCATCCATCGTATGAGAATCGTCACCATTGACAATCACCTCGAAATTCAAATAAAAAAAGGAAACGCATATCCGTCGCTTCCGACGGTAAGCTGTCCAGAGGTTGTAGCTGTTCTCCGTGAAATTTTCAAGGTCAAACTCCCGCCGGAAGGGAACCGCCATCACTGGGAAAATTAAAAATGAGTAAACACAGGCTCACCTCTTTCAATGACGGATCACAATGATAAAGCCTCGGTGACATCCCTCCGGCTACCTGATTATCAACCATCGATATTCACGAATATGGTCAAGAAATTCCAGGATGATGGCATGTTCATCGGTGGCACAGGCCCGGGCGTTGAATATGAATCTCATTTTCGGCGATTTTCTGATACCCACCAGATCCGCCAGAGATCCCCCGATACAGTCTTTTCCCCAGAAACGGGCAACCCTCTCAAGATGAGAAAATCGAATGGTGAATTCGGAATGTCCCTTCAAGGGTATTTCCCTGGGAAATCCCTGCAGACAAAGATCCCGTGCGAGGTAATCCATTGCTTCCGGAATAACGGGATCACTTGAATGTTCTGAAATAAATGCCGGAATCCCCGCCTGGGATATCGCCTCGACCAGTCGGACCGCGCCCACATTGAAATGAAACCCTCCCTGCGGGGGGATCTCCAGCGAGTATCGAGTGACCAGATCCGCAACGTCATCAGGCAGCTCAGACGTGGTCAGGTCTTTCCATGTATCGAGATCGCCGATCATTTCATTGACGATCAACAGATCGATTTTAGAAAGCGCCGGCATCAGTTCCATAACGTTACCATGAACGAAGTCTATCTTTTCTTTCCAAGGTTCCAACGCCGTTCGCTGCCTTCTCAAAAGGTGTTTGGACAGATCGATCATAACGATTCGGCTGATCAGTGATGAATAATCCGCCAACAGGCCCTTCATGAGACTGCCGTATCCACCCCCTATCTCACAGACACAGCACCCCTGATACAGCATTCCACATGCCGCAAGCATTTCACCGACGAGCGAACCATAGGGTTTCGGATTTTCCAGGGCTGCCATATAGGGGGAAGCCGATGATGCAAGCGATTCACATACGGTGAATTCCGTCATGAGATCAATCGGATACTGTTTATGATACCAGTATGTTCTGCTACGTTCGGCCATGAGATACTCAATAATATATTTCTTTCGATCTGTGAAGTACAAACACACTGATGCCCCACCGTACCACATGATCCGCACTCCCATCTCTGAGGAAAGTGATACATAGTATGGGTACGTCGCAGTGACGAAGAATGAGAGTAACGCCGCAGATGGGCGTTTTTCAACAGTCTCTCAAGTTTAGACCGCTGACTGACGATTATTACCCATGATTACAGCCATGTTTTCACGGTCAGACCTATCGATTCACAACATATGCAATGGGCACTCTATGCCGCGCTTGAACGTGTGGAGATGGATTTCCAGTGCTTGACACGTCTCAAATGGTGAACGCTTTGGAAATGAGCACGCGCGATTGAAAGGAAACAGGCATCATGCAAAATATCATCGTGGTCGACAACCATCCACTCATCCTGAAGTTTCTCAAGACTTTCCTTAAAAAAGAGGGATATGAGGTCAAAACAGCACGGAGTGGCCTCGATGCACTGGACATAATTAAATATTTTATTCCTGATGTTATGTTCATCGATCTCATCATGCCCAACATCAACGGCGTAAAACTCTGTAAAATAATCCGAACGATGCCGGAGTTGCATAATACGTATATCATCATATTATCCGCAATTGCTGCCGAAGACAGGCGGGGACATCTGGATTTTTTCAAATTCGGTGCAAACGCCTGTATTGCCAAAGGCCCTTTTCAAAAGATGAAAGGCCACATTACCGAGGCACTTGACCGCGCCAAACTTGGTATTAATGCGGGCAGTTACGAAAAAATACTGGGGCTTGACGATATCTACCCCCGGATCATCACCGCTGAACTTCTGACAGGCAATCATCACTATGAGGTCATATTGAACGGCATGACAGAGGGAATTATGGAAGTGAGCCCGGAAGGGAGAATCGTCTATGCAAATCCAGCCGCCGTGGCACTTGCAGGCATGTCGGAAGAATGTCTCCTCGCCTCACATTTTCATGAATTATTCGAAAAACAAGACCGCGAAAAGATACGCCATATGATTGAGGACCGAAATATAATCACTAAAAAAATGAACCGCAACGGAACATTCATGATTAATGATCGTCAGGTCGAGTGTAAATTACTTCCCATCGAAGAAGAAGGATGCAAACACATCGTCATTCTTGATGATGTCACCGAACAGAAACGACGAGAGGTGCAACTTCGATATGCACAGAAAATTGAAGCGATCGGCACGCTTGCCGGCGGAATCGCCCACGACTTCAATAATCTTCTCATGGGAATCCAAGGTAATATTTCCTTGATGATGATGAACGCCTCCGAAGATCATCCCGATCAAAAAAGACTGACGAAAATAGAGGAACTCATTGATCGAGGGGCCAAACTTACCTTACAGCTTCTTGGATACGCCCAGGAAGGTAAGTATGAAATCAAGTCGATCAACCTTAACGACCTGATCAATAAAGCAGCCGATACAATTGCGCGGGCACGAAAGGATATTACGGTACGCCGCGACCTTTCCGGCAGTTTGTATACCGTAAAAGCTGACCGGGGACAGATCGAACAAGTTGTACTCAATATATTAATTAATGCTTCTGAGGCCATGCCGGGAGGTGGAGACCTTATCATCAAGACAATGAATATTCCCCAGGATGCCATGGGGACACATCATGATGCGCCGATACCCGGCAATTACGCCATGGTCAGCATAACGGATACCGGCATCGGTATCGATGAGGAAATTATCGACAAGATTTTTGATCCGTTTTTCACCACCAAGGGCATGGGACGGTCAACGGGACTGGGATTGGCATCAGCCCTCGGAATCATAAAAGGACATCATGGATATCTTGACGTCGAATCGGAAAAAGGGAAAGGAACATCATTCAAGATCTATCTTCCCGAGAAACCATCGACTCACTCCCCGCAACAGTATACCGAAACGCTATCATCGGAAAATACTGATACGATTCCGACAATCCTTCTTGTTGATGACGAAGAGCATATTCTTGATATCGGTAAGGAAATGCTGACAGCGATGGGGTATGACATCCTGACGGCGTCAAGCGGCAACGAGGCGGTCGAAATGTATAGGAAACATCACGAAAGGATTGATCTTGTCCTTCTCGACATGGTGATGCCCGCCATGGGGGGAAGCGAAGCATTCAATCGGCTAAAAGAAATAAACGACAGAGTGAAGGTGCTTCTGCTGAGCGGTTACAGCATCGAGGGACAAGCAACGGAAATATTGGAACGAGGCTGCAACGGGTTCATCCAGAAACCATTTAAAATGGAAAAATTACAGGAAGTGATCAGGCAGATCTTGAACCGTCCCGGCATATGAAAGAGTCACCGGGAAAAGACATCCCTGCATGATGCCCACAAAGACAGTCACAGTTTTGGCAGAGACCCGGCAATGGAATGTTTGGCGATATCCTTACGGCGCGGCAGCCGATAACGACAAGATGAAGCATATAAGACAGGGACTCATATGCGAAAACTTCATGCTGAGGGAACGAAGAAACGGATATTGCGACCGGGCATGGTTATGCTTACTATATCATATCAATCGAAAGTAATCTTATGACCAGAGAGCATGCACTGATCAGGAAATTCAACAACATTAAGACATTACCTCATGTAGCGATCAGACTCTCAAAATTATTGTCAAACGAAAACAATTCGTTCAAGGACATGGAGGAGGTTATCCGCCTGGATCCCACACTGGTTCTGCGCGTCCTTCGCATTGTTAACAGCGCCTATTACGGGTTGAAGCAGAAAGTTGACAGCATTGAGAGGGCCGTTGTTTTTATCGGCATGAGAAATTTGAGGAATATGGTCGTAACCGAAGCACTTAAGGATATCTTCAGGATGGAAACGAACGGTCAAGTCTACTCCAGAAGGCAGTTATGGCTGCACTGTGCCGCCGTGAGCATCTGCGGTCATATGATCGGAGAACGAATATTCGGACAGAAAGGTGAAGACGTTTTTCTCTGTGGCATCCTCCATGACATAGGAATCATCGTGGAAGATCAGGTGGCGCGTAAGTCGTTTATTGAAACCTGTAATCGGTTTCAGTTAAATTCAAGATCGTTTGTCGATCATGAAAACGAAGTTATCGGCACCAACCACTGTGCCGTCGGATATGAACTCAGCCGGGAATGGAGTCTGCCGGTTACGGTCCAGGAAGCCATCAGGGATCACCACAGGTTGTCACATACGATCTCACCCTCGAGCGTTACCGGAATACTTCAGATTTCCGAATACATCGTATCTCGAATGAATTATACCGCCATGCCGGGCATGAAAGAAACACTTTCCGCTCAGCTCCTCGATCATTTGGTCGAAAACATAGGGGAATATAAAACGTTGATACGAGATTTACCCGATGAAATGGTGAAGGCCAGAGAACTTTATGATCCTGAAAAAGAATAGTACTATGGATGTTGTGACGAACCTTATATTACATGAGTTGAATAATCAAGAGGACCTGAAAGAGGCACTGCTCGCCCTGCTCGGTCAAACCGTTCCCGAAGGAAGGTTCAGCGTCGAATTCGTTGGAGATAAACGATATGTCGCTGAAACCGGTTTTTGCTTATCACCACGGTCATATACAAGTCTCGTCATGCGGGCTCAGAAAAAACAGGATTTTGTCTCGACACAACGACCTGATAAGTTGCCCGTTTGGGCGCTAAGCATACCGGAGTTGCATGCTGTCCTGATTTTTTATACGGCCGGCCGGTCGTTGTCCAGACAAGGCCGACAGCACATAACCAGAATTGTCAAGCTGTGCGTAAGGCTCTTTCTCGAAAAAAAGAGTTTTGAAAATGAGCGAGAATACAGGGTCACGCAAAAAAAGCAGCTCACCAGGAAATTTTGTGTTCTGGAAAACAAATATCAGGAAATTCTTAAGGACAATGAACGGGAATACCGGAGAATCATTAAAAACATTGAAGACGGTTATTATGAAATCGATCTCTCCGGGAGGCTGTCATTCTTTAACGATTATCTGTTGAAAATGGCAGGGTATTCAAAAGACGAATTTCAGGGGATGTCATTCAAAAACCTTATTGAACCTCCACAAGACAAGCTGGCATTTCAAATATTCAACAGAGTGTTCGAGACAGGAATGCCGAGCACAGGCCATGAACTTCAGATCGTAAGAAAGGACGGGACCTTCATGTACATCGACGCATCGGCCTCGCTGATACATGACCAGAACGGCCGCCCTGTGGGCTTCCGAGGAATCGCACGGGACATCACCAAACGAAAAGAAGCGGAAGAAGAGCTTCGAAAAGCGAATTATGAATTGGAAAAAGTAAACAGACAGCTTGAGGTTGCAATAGCGAAAGCAAATGAAATGGCGATGGAAGCTGCCGCGGCGAATAAGGCCAAAAGTGAATTCCTCGCAAACATGAGCCATGAGATTCGGACACCCATGAACGCAATTATCGGGTTCACCGACATGCTTCTCGATTCTCATCTCGACGAAACCCAGACGGATTACGCCGGAATAATTAAAAAGAGCGGTGAAAGTCTCCTTGCGCTTATTGACGACATCCTTGATCTTTCAAAGGTTGAGGCTCGGGTTATGGATCTTGATGAGGTGAAATTTGATCCTGAACTCATCGCCTACGACGTCTGTGAACTCATCCTCCCGAGAATTGAAACAAAACCGATCGAACTCATGTGTCGCATCGGTACGAATCTGAATTATTATGTTAATGGTGATCCGGGACGTTTCAGACAGGTTTTGATTAATCTGATGGGGAATGCATCCAAATTCACCGATTCGGGAGAAATCGAACTTTTTATGGATATCGTGGAGGAAACAAAACACCAGGTGAAAATCCACGTGGCAATTAAAGATTCGGGAATCGGCATCCCCAACGACAAACAGTCGGTGATCTTCTTGCCATTCCAGCAATGTGACGGCTCAACAACTCGAAAATACGGAGGCACCGGACTCGGACTTTCCATATGCAAGCAGATAGCGTCTCTTATGAATGGAGATGTATGGGCTGAAAGTAAAGGAGAAGGGAGGGGCAGCACCTTTCACTTTGTCGCATGGATTAATAAAGCGGCACGTAAGAATTTCAAGCAACGCTTGCCCCGATCATTGCCGGGCAAACAGATTCTCGTCGTTGACGGCAATGCAACAAATAGACGCCTGCTGAGAGAGATCATCGAATCATTTGATATGCACATCCGGACCTTCCACGACGGCACCTCCGTTCTACCGGCGCTTCTTGATTCGTTCGACAATAATCCGTTTCATCTCTGCATTGTCGATCTTCATATTCCCGGGACAAACGGATATGATCTCGCACAGCAGATAAGGGCCTCACATCAGCCGTTTTCACAGATACCCCTGATTGCCATGTCTTCGCGGGTGAAAGACAACATTCATACATCAAAACAATTCGGTTATGACGGTTTTCTGAGCAAGCCCATTCGACGAGACAAGCTGATGCAGGCGATGAAGGTAGTGTTTGAAGGGAAGGAAACATCTGAAACAAAACCGGAACAACCACTGTACAAAACGGTTGTCCTTCCTGATCCTGCTGACAATCATTTGACTTCGGTGAGAATTCTCCTTGCGGAAGACAATCCCGTCAATCAGAAGCTGGCGAAAATAATGCTGACCAAGGCGGGATATCATGTCGAAGTGGCGAGCCACGGACTTGAGGCGGTCGAAATGTTCTCAACAGCACCGGAGAGGTTCAATCTGATCTTCATGGATGTTCAAATGCCGGAAATGGATGGTTTGGAGGCAACGCGAATACTCCGCCAGAGCGGTTTTCACGACATTCCGATTATTGCGATGACCGCACATACCATCAAAGGTGATCAAGAAACATGCATCGAGGTGGGAATGAACGACTACATTGCAAAGCCGATAAAGAAAGATGTGGTCGTTAAAACAATTAAAAAATGGATAGACCAAGGGAACCGCCATGGACATTAAACAACTCGCCATAGATTTGGAACTGGAAGAAAATGAATGCAGAGAACTGCTGGAACTCTTCATTAATACGGGGATATCCGATCTCACAGTGATGAAATCAGCAATGAGAGAATGTGATACCTCACTTATTATGTCTGCGGCGCACTCCATCAAGGGAGCGGCAGGAAACTTCAACTTTTTCGCCCTGTCATCTGCAGCAGCCGAAATTGAAGCAAATGCTCGCCGGGAACAACTCGAAACAGTACGCGAGTCGATTACCATACTCGAAAATCTGCTCAATGAAGCGGCATCCTTCTTTTCGATCGAGCACATCATGCCCGGCTGACGGCCTGTGAAGGATATTCCGTGAAAAACGGAATTATTTGATGCGCCGGGGATAACGAAGCGACAGATAAAGCTGCGAGCAGTCAGACCATCCACAGTTTATTTCCGCAATTCCATAGACATGAGAGAGTACCACCCAACACTTCAGACAAGCATCCTTCCTCCCGCCGGGTCTTTTTTCGATTACGTCTCATACCATGAATCAATAATAGGCAATAATGGATCACAGGTATTGACGTAAGGAAAAAAAAATGATCTGATCAAAAAAAATATCTTTAAAAATGAAATCTCACAAAAAAATAAAGTGCAAGCGGTGCGGAACGTGCTGTCTTGCCAATCTCATTGCTTTTGTGACAGACGCAGACAAAGAACGGTGGAAACGAGAGCAGAGACAGGATATTCTGCACATACTCGAAAACAATAGCGCAGTCTGGGCGGGAGATCGTCTCATATCCACGATAGACGGGCATCAACTGCATGGCTGCCCCTTTCTTATGTGGGAGAACGGCCGTTATACGTGCACCATATATGAGACACGGCCACAGGTATGCAGGAATTATGTTCCCGGGTCCTCCCATATCTGTCCGTATCATAAGAAAGGCAATGAGGTTCCGTAAATAAAGGATCAGCGGATCTGAAAATATGTGGTACTGACGGCGGAGCCGGTTCTTCCTGCGGTGCCGCAAGGCAGACGCCGGTATCTTTTTTGTATCAAGGTAATCTCCATGAAACCATCGGAAGTTTTATGTGTTGACACAACGAGCGATAAACCCGACCTGAAGAATATGACACTCGATGAAATAGAGTCTTTTATCGCCGGTCTGGGAAAACAGAAATACCGGGCACAACAGATTATGAAATGGATGCACCAGGCCGGAGTCACGTCCTTCGACGAAATGTCAAATCTGTCAAAAACATTCCGGGCTGAAATTGAATCGCAGGTTCGAATCAGTTCCCTGATCATAGAAAAAATACAGGCGTCTCGCGACGGAACAAAAAAAATCCTCTTCAGACTGGAAGATAACAACTGCATAGAAAGTGTTCTCATTCGTGAAAAAAATCATTGGACACTGTGCATGTCGACGCAGGTCGGCTGCCAGATGGGATGTCGATTCTGTCTCACCGGGAAAGGCGGTTTCACGCGAAATCTGCTGCCCTCGGAAATCGTCGATCAGATCACCATGGCCCGGTTTAATACTCCTGAGGGGGATAACATCAAAAATATCGTCATGATGGGAATGGGAGAACCTCTTGCCAATTATAAAAACACCGTTCAGGCAATAAAAATTATTACCAACGATTACGGGCCGGCCGTATCACCGCGGAAAGTTACCGTGTCGACATGCGGGATCGTACCTATGATTGAGCATCTTGGAAATGATACCCCCGTCAATCTCGCTGTTTCCCTTAACGCATCGGACAATGAAACCAGAAATATGCTCATGCCGATCAACCGAATATACCCAATAGAAAGTCTCATCGAAGCCTGCCGGACGTTTCCCATGCCCCGTCGACGAAGAATAACCTTTGAATATATTCTCATTGCAGGAGTCAATGATTCGCCGAACGACGCAGAACGGCTTGCGCGGATCATGAAAGGCGTTCCCTGCAAGTTCAATTTGATCCCATTCAATGAATATCCGGAATCGGAGTTCACAACGCCCGGCGATGAACGGATTGATGCCTTCCAGAACGTTCTTATCAAGCATAGATACACCGCCGTCACAAGAAAAAGCAAAGGCAGAGATATCCTCGCAGCGTGCGGCCAGCTTCGCGGTCAGGTTGAAAAACATGAAAATGTATCGTGATGTATAGGAACGAGGAAGGTATCCATTCCAACCTTCAGTTCGAAACAACCTGATCCGCCACACCACCGTGTCATCGGGAAAATAAAAACAGACATGACTGCAGTGAATTCGAAGTCTCAGTATTGCGAATCAATGAAACTATGGCGGGTGCCCTCTCCGGGCGACATAGAATTGCTTCATGCAGCTTACGTAAGACAGACTTTCGCCCGCCATTTTCATGAAAACTTTGCCGTCGGTATCATTGAAGACGGAGTTCTCGGTTTCTCCTACCGGGGAGAAAACGTTATTGCACCGCGCGAATCAATCAGCCTGGCCTTCCCCGGTGAAGCTCACGATGGACATGCCGCCACCCCCCGGGGATGGAAATATCGCATGTTCTACCTTGACATCAGTCTCATGGAGAATGCTTATCTGGAAATATCAGAAACGAAACGGTGCCTTCCCTTCTTTCGTCCCGGCGTCATTCACGACGATTATCTCGCCTCCATCATCGGTCATCTTCATCGCTCATTGCAAGGCGCCGTTGCGCCACAGCTCGAACAGGAATCTCGCCTGCTGTGGATGTTGATACAGTTGATCACCCGTCATGCCGATGAGCCACCACGGATGGACCCCATCGGAAGGGAACATGAATCGGTACGACGAATTCGAATGTATATAATCGACAGGCCATACATTCATTGGCCGAGGAGGAACACCCATGGCTGATTATGTTCACGGATACACTGAAAAAGAAACATACCGATTAACTGATCAGGCAGATACGCTCAGTAATCTGCTCCACCATGATACTTGCTATCCCGAAGGCAGTTCCATCCTCGAGGTGGGATGCGGAACCGGAGCTCAGACAGTCATTCTATCGAGCCGATGCCCGAAATCAATGATAACGTCTATCGACATCTCGGAAGAATCGATCAGAACAGCCCGGCAACGAATGGTGGAACAGGGAATAGCCAATGTATCATTTCATGTGGCGGACATCCTGGACATGCCGTTTGAAGATGAAACGTTTGATCACATCTTTATCTGTTTTGTTCTCGAACATCTTCACGCTCCCCTCGAGGCGCTTGCATCGTTGAAAAGAGTGCTGAAACCGTCCGGAACGATAACGGCAATAGAAGGTGATCACGGATCCTTTTATTGCTATCCCCGGAGTAGAGAAGCCATGGCAGCGGTTCACTGTCTCATCCACACACAGGAACGTCTCGGCGGCAATTCCCTGATCGGGCGCCAACTATATCCCCTCTTACAACAGGCAGGCTTAGAGAATGTAACCGTATCGCCAAGGATAGTGTATGTCGATGCAAGTAAACCTCATTTGGTCGACGGCTTTTCAAAAAAAACATTCATCGCCATGGTTGAAGGAGTCGAAGAACAGTCTCTGGCATTGAATCTGATAGAAAAAGAAACATGGGACAAGGGAATACGAGATCTCTATCGGGCAACCGATTACGACGGCACGTTCTGTTATACATTTTTCAAAGCGGTGGGACACAAAGCAAGGTCACCACTGACATTACGATCATAAGTCGCGGGCGAAAGAGCATGTCCATTTCGTTGAAAGTCCCTGGATGCATGGCACCGATGGGTCAACGGGATAAGACAGACTATGTATGAAGAAGGGCTCGCCGTTGAGTTCAAAGCATCACCGTTCTTTTGTTTCGGGACTTAAAGGCCGTCTTCCTTGTCCGGAAGCTTGCGGCACATTCTCACGATAAAGCGATTTGAACTCCATTACCGGAAGACCCTACATACTTTCTGCCATTACACGTAAGATCTCAAGTGCCGTGCTTTTTTTGTTGTCCGATTTTGTAATGGCACTTCCCAGCACCAGAATGGAGTTGTGACAGTCTTTGACGGCCAGATCCGGTGTATATAACTGTTTCTGGCCTGCGCCGTGTTTTCCCGCCCAGGCGATTCCCGGCGTTACATACAAGAGGTCCGAACCGAACCGTTTTTCCAGTTCACCCGCTTTGTTTGCAGGACAGACGATGCCGTCGAGACCCCACTCCACGGCAAGTTCCGTCCGCTTGAGAACCAGGTCGTCATAACCGATATCGAGACCCTGGACCGTCAGGTCCTCGTCGCTCAGACTCGTCAAGACAGTAACACCGATCACTTTCGGCGGCACAATCTTTTGCAGTGCAGCGGCATCTCCGGCCCCTTCGACAGCCTTCCTGCACATGGCCTCTCCTCCGGCAACATGCACATTGAATATAGAGACCCCCGGGACAGTGCATGCCCTGCTCGCTTCATAGACAGTGTTGGGGGTATCGTGCAGTTTCAGGTCGAGGAAAACCTCTCCGCCTCTGTGGCGAATTTCCCCGACGATATTGACACCTTCATTCCCCGCTGCCGTATGGAGTTGTTTTCCCACTTTGAATGTTCCCACATATCCGGCAAGTTCACCGGCAAGATCCAGCGCCTCCCGCACAGTGGGAACATCGAGGGCAAGGCATACTCTTTTTCGCGCCAGATGTTCCTTTTTCGTTAATTCAACCATGGTAATAAACCCTTCTCATGATAGACAAGATCCAGATCCGACTCACCGACATACCCGTTTTAAAATAATGTTTCCCATATCCGGACCCGATGGGTTGCCGGCCGAATAAAAATTCATTTGAGGGGTGGTCGAGCATCTTAAAATAAAAGCACATTAAGCCCTCCCGCTCTCTTTTCAAATATCCCGACATCCACTTACCTGAGATTTCGTAACAACGCAAATATCAATATATCGATCCATTCAAAAGTTCGCTCAATGTCGGGTGCGGAAGAACCCAGTTTCGTAATTGTCCTTTTGTCATTTTATTGCCCACAGCCAGAGCCATGGAGGCAATCAGATCGGCGGCATGATCGCCGACGATAGTAACACCGATCAGCCGACCTTGTTCAAAGATCATTTTGATGAAACCGTTTCCCATGATTTCCGTCCGGGCAATAATATTGCTCCCGTATTCGACAGTTCGTACCTCAACCGACCGCTCTTGCTTCCGCGCCAGTTCTTCTGTAAATCCCACCCGGGCCAGAGCGGGGTGGGTGTACACTACCGCAGGAATAAAGTCATCGGACCAGGTAATCGACCCGTCACCGAAAAGATGACCGGCCACCGCCCGTCCCTGAGCAGCGGCCCGGTGAGCCAGGAGAATTCCCCCTGTCACGTCACCCACGGCGTATATGGAACGGACACTTGTCATGCAGTGATTATTGATCTTAATCCCCTTTTGATCATACCAAATTGCCAGTTTCTCCAGTTCTGCAGACCGAAGGACCGGTCGCCTGCCGATACAGATAAGCGCATAGTCCGCGGCAAATTCCAGAATCGACCCCTTCCTCACGGCCCTGACCCGCACCTCGGAATCGCTCTCTTCAATCGATTCGACCGACGTGGATATAGTGATGTCGATTCCACGTCTCTTCAAGGTATCTGCTATAAACTCGGCGGCATCCCGTTCTTCGTAGGGAAGAAGCTGATCCATCAACTCAATGACCGTCACCCCTGTGCCGAGTTTCGCCGCGATGGTGGCCAGTTCTATACCGATGGCCCCGCCTCCGACAATAATAAGCCGTTCCGGTAACATATCCATGGCAAGCAACCGGTCAGAATCAATGATACGATTGGAAAATTCAACATTCGGAAGCATGACAGGTTGTGAACCCCAGGCAATGACAATGTTTTTCGCCGTTGCCATTCTTATACTTCCATCGGTCTGCCTGACTTCAACTTCGTTCGGAGAGGCAATAATTCCTTCACCGTCAATCAGCTCGACACCGGTTTCCTCGAGAGATTTACGGACGCCCAGCGATGATATTCGCACCATCCGGTTTTGATGGCGCTTTATGGCGGACAGGTCGAATGACGGTTCACCCACCGAGACACCCATTCGTTTGAATTTCTTTATGTCATCGAGTTTTTTACTGCATGCCAAAAGGGCCTTTGTCGGAATACACCCCCGGTGAACACAGGTTCCTCCCCATGCTTCCTTTTCGATAACGGCAACAGTTGCACCCAGGCGAGCCGCTTCAAGAGCCGCGGCATGCCCTCCCGGCCCTGCACCGATAACAATGATATCGTACATCATAGATGATAAATTTCCTTTCTTCCGTATACAGGCTGGTAAAAACAACCGCCGGCGGCATCCCCATCATTGAAGGAAACATTTCGGTGGAGAGGGATCTTCCACCTTTAGATTGCATTCATCATAATCGAAGAAACTGTCCCGGCACAACGCCGGGATGCACTCGAACATCCCTCTATTTCATGTGCGCGGCATGGTAGGAGCTGCGAACCAGGGGACCCGCTTCGACGGATCGTATTCCCAGCTCACCGGCACGAATTTTGAGTTCTTCGAATTCATCAGGATGGTAATACTTATGGACGGGCCAGTGAGTACGGGTCGGCTGTTGATACTGGCCGATTGTTACCCGCTTGCAATCGACGGAAGATAAGTCGGCAAGGAGACCCAGTATTTCATCCATCGTTTCTCCCAGTCCGATCATGAATCCCGATTTGCTGATAACCGGCGGGCGGCGACCGGAAATATCCTGAAGCAGTTTCAAAGACGTGCCATAATTCCCCTGTGGTCTCACTGCCGTGAACAGGGACCGAACCACTTCCATATTGTGATTGATCACATCAGGACCCGCCCTGATCAGGCGATCAAGGGCATCCTTGCTTCCACGGAAATCAGGGATGAGGACTTCGACCTTGCAGTCGGGAATCCTGTATCGCAATGATTCCACACAACGGGCGAAAAGCTCGGCTCCGCCGTCGGGAAGGTCATCCCGGGTTACCGATGTAATAACAACATACTGCAGTCCCAGTTTCATTACGGCGTCTGCCAGCCGCTCAGGTTCTTCATGATCAACGAGCCCGGGGATGCCGGATCGGATATTGCAATATGCGCAGGATCTTGTACAGACATCCCCAAGAATCAAGAAAGTCGCCGTCCCCCCATGGAAACATTCAGTCATGTTCGGGCAGCGTGCCTCCTGGCAGACTGAGTGCAGACCACATGACGACAGGACTCCTTTTACCCGTTTATACTCCTTTGAATGAGGCAGTTTTACCTTGAGCCATTCAGGCTTGCGCAACCTCTGTGCTTCCAACGACGTATGATCCTTTCCCGCAATCAGGAACACCAGCAGACATCGGGTTTTCTTGCAGCCAGAACATCATCAAGGCGTTTTACCGGAGTCGTATGCGGTGCCGAGGTAACACTGTCGGGATTTTCTTTTGCCTCCCGCGCGATGGCGATCATGGCATCACAAAACGAATCCAGCGTTTCCCTGCTCTCTGTTTCATTCGGTTCGATCATGATCGCCTCGGGAACAATGATCGGAAAGTATATGGTGGGGGGATGAAACCCATAGTCCAGCAGCCGTTTTGCAATATCGGCGGTATGAATACCGCTTTCCCTTACCTGCCGCCTGCCGGAGAAAACACATTCATGCATGCATGGCCGGTCATAGGGCAAATCATAGTAGGGTTTTAATTTTTCTTTCACATAGTTGGCATTCAGAACAGCCATGTCGCTTGTCTTCCTGAGCCCGTCAGGCCCCAGCGTCCGAATATATGTGTATGCTTTGACCATGACATTGAAATTTCCATAAAAAGCCTTAACCTTGCCGATACTGTCGGGATAGTCGTCATCCCATTCGTAGCTCCCGTTTTTTTCTATTATTCGAGGAACAGGCAGATACGAAACGAGATGTTCTGCAACGCCGACCGGCCCGCTTCCGGGCCCCCCGCATCCGTGGGGCGTCGAAAATGTCTTGTGCAGATTCAATTGGATGATATCAAATCCCAGATCTCCCGGTCTCGTACGCCCCATAAAGGCATTCGCATTAGCGCCGTCGCAGTACAGGAACCCTCCTTCTGCGTGTACGATCCGGGCCACCATCTCAATATTTCGCTCAAAAAGCCCCAGCGTATTCGGATTGGTCAGCATTAGCCCGGCGACCTCTTCCGTCATGAGCTCATTGAGATGGTCGATATCGACCCCGCCCTCTTCATTTGATCGAACCGTTACGGCCTGAAATCCGCAGAGTGCCCCCGACGCAGGATTTGTTCCATGGGCAGCATCTGGAATGAGGATACGGGTTCTCTGTTCTCCCCGTGTATCAAAGTGTTTTTTCATCATCATGACACCCGTCAATTCACCATGAGCTCCCGCAGACGGCTGTAATGTAAAGTCGGCCATACCGAATATTTCACTGAGCATTCGCTGTAGTTCATACATGAGACACAGATTACCCTGACACATTGAAGCATGTGCATATGGATGGAGACCGGTAAATCCGGAAAGGCCGGCAACGTCCTCATTAATCTTCGGATTGTATTTCATCGTGCAGGAGCCGAGCGGGTAGAACCCTGCATCGACACCGAAGTTGCGCCGTGACAGTTCAGTATAGTGGCGGATGAGATCCAGTTCACTCACCTCCGGCAGATCAACTGAATCCCGGAGAAGGTGGTTATCGATGACCGTGTTAACTGATATTTCCGGTACGTCGCTTTCAGGAATGCGAGATGCCCTGCGACCGGACCGGCTCTTTTCAAAAATTAGATCCATAATCCCTCCAGATTAAAATCGGAAATGCTCAACAGAAAAACAACATATGGTTCACCATTCACGATAAGAACCATTTGAGTTGCTTGAAACTGTTTCGGACCTTGATTGTCTTATTACAATTATTGTCAGCTATTGTCAGCCTGAAACGATGGAAACAACATTGTCCATATCTTCTTTCCTTAACAGCTCCGTAGCACACAGAAGAAGGGTGTTGTCCAGTTCGGGGTAGTCACTCGCCGGCTCGTATCCACCGACGATGCCTTCTTCCCGCAATCGTCTGTTTATCAACGACGGATCGGGACACCGAAGAACAAACTCATTGTAAACGGGGCCGGAAAAGACGGGTTTCCATCCGTCCAGCGACAGTAGCTGCTTCCTCAAATAGTGAGCCTTGTACACATTGAGTTTTGCAAGGTCCGGCAGATTTTTCCCGAGACTTGTCAGATAAACCGCCGCGGCCAACGCACAGAGGGCTTCATTGGTGCAGATATTCGATGTTGCCCGTTCCCGCCGTATGTGCTGTTCCCGTGCCTGCAGCGTCAGGACAAATCCCCGTTGTCCAGACTGATCGATGGTTGCACCGGACAGCCTGCCGGGAATTTTTCTCAGGAGTTTGTCGGTACCGGCAAAGATTCCGAGATACGGTCCTCCGTAATTCATGGGATTACCGAAGCTTTGTCCCTCCCCCACGGCAATATCGGCACCTACTTCTCCGGCTGGTTTCAGAATGCCCAGCGATGTTGCATCAGTAAATCCGGCAACGAGCAATGCGCCGCAGGAATGAACCATCGGTTCAATGGCCCCTATATCCTCGATGACACCGAAAAAATTGGGGCTCTGCACCAGGACTGCAGCCGTTTTCTTATCAACGACAGCCGCCAAAGCGGATGCATCGAGTTGCCCGCTGTCGAGATAGGGAATTTCCACAACGTCATATCCATTCGCCCAGCAGTACGTAGATACGACCTCCCTATATTCGGGATGAATGGAACGGCAGAGAATGATTTTATCTCTCTTCAGTGTCTTTCCCGCCAGCACGGCGGCTTCCGCCATTGCCGAGGCCCCGTCATACATGGATGCGTTGGCAACCTGCATTCCCGTCAGCCGTGCGATCATCGTCTGGTATTCATAAATGGCCTGGAGAATTCCCTGACTGATTTCCGCCTGATACGGCGTGTAAGCGGTATAGAACTCGGAGCGGGAAATGACATGCCCGACAACAGCGGGAATATAATGATGATAGGCTCCGGCACCGGTTAGCGTCATCGACTGAACGGCGTTCAAGCCGGCCTTCCCGCGCATCATTTCCGATACTTCCAGTTCCGACAAGGCTGCAGGCAACCGAAGGAACCTGTTCAGCCTGAATGCTTCCGGTATGTCGGAAAAGAGATCATCGAGCGACCCGGCACCGATGATTTGAAGCATCTCTCTGACATCATCGGAAGTATGAGGAGTATAATCCATTGAATATTCCTTTCTGGGCTGGTTGTGACAAACCGTCAACCGTTTATCCTGAAATTTCCCTGAGCGGTCAACACTGAGCTTTTGGCCACGCATCCAGGCAAACAGGATACGCGATTAAAACTGTCTGAGCCAATGGGGCGATTCCTGGAATTGCCTGAAGCAAGCTCTGGATTTATCAAAAAGCGGAATAGATACAGAGAAAATGAATTTGCGTGACAGGCCGTTAATCCTCTTCTTCATCCTCTTTCTCTTCTTCAATCAGTGCGGTATAGGCGGCCGCCTCCATCAGATCATCCAGTTCCGAGGGGTCGTCCATGGAAATCTTTACAATCCAACCATCACCGAAAGCATCCTCATTAATGAGTTCGGGCTGGTCTTCGAGGTCTTCATTAACTTCAACAACTTCGCCGCTTACCGGTGAATATACATCGGAAACGGATTTCACCGATTCGACAACCGCGATAGGCTCCATTTTCCGTACCTTTTTTCCGATCTCCGGAAGCTCCACATAGACAATGTCCGTCAGGAGTTCCTGGGCATGATCGGTAATTCCCATGGTAATCGTTCCGTCACCATTGTCCAACGCCCATTCATGTTCTTCCGAGTATAATCTGTCATCCGGATTCGATTTGGCCATGACGTCCTCCTTTTTTACTTCTGAAGTGATATCAAAATACTGTCATTCCATAAGATCATGTTACGGGGGTGTAGATACTGATTACTGAGATATATGATACTCTCCATTGATGCATTGGTATGGAATGCTTATTGTCGAGTATGACCCGTGGCGGCAATAGTGACCGAAAGCGCCCCTTCGAAAGCAGTTTATGATACATAAATAGCTTTGAACGAGCAAATGATAATTTATGCTTTTTCCCTTTTATAAAAAGGCATCGCAACTATTTTCGCCTTCGCCGATTTCGAACGAATCTGAATTTCTATTTCTATTCCCGTATCTTTCAGATACGGTGGGACAAAGGCCATTCCGATCGCCTTGTTCACCGTCGGAGCAAAGGTGCCTGACGTGACTTCTCCCACTTCACTTCCATCTTTGAATACTTTATACCCATGCCGCGCAATTCCCCTGTCCTGCATCTCAAAACCGACCAGTTTTTTCTTCAATCCCTTTTCTTTCTGTTTCTTCAATGCATCTCTTCCGATGAAATCCTTCTCCAGATTAGAAATCCAGCCGTACGTTACCTCAATGGGCGTCGTGTTTTCGTTCATGTCATTTCCGTACAGCAAGTACCCGCTTTCCAAACGCAGGGTGTCTCTCGCCCCCAGCCCGACAGGCTTCAATCCATGTTCACCACCGCCTTTTAATAACATATCCCATACAACTCCGATAGTGTCGGCATTGCTGTAAATTTCAAACCCGTCCTCACCGGTGTATCCGCTCCGCGATACAAGAACCGGCATATCCGCAATCGTTGTTTCACGGAAGTGATAATACGTCAATGATGACAAATCTTCTGGCACAAAGGGCTGTAGAATAGACTGTGATAGCGGACCCTGAATGTCTACTTTTCCGATTGCATCGGTCATGTCGATAATCTCAACATCAGTAAAACCCCGTTCATCCCGTATCTTCAACATCCATGTGAGGTCTTTGTCTTTTGTCCCGGCGTTCGTAACAATGCGATACCGGTTCTCGGAAATCAGATAAATCGTCAAGTCATCGATAATGCCGCCCTGCTCGGTCGTCATGACACTCAGCTTCATCGACCCTGCCTGTTGTCCCTCAAGATTTCTCGACATGATGAGTTGAAGAAAATCGAATGCTCCCGCCCCCTTCACATCGATTTCACCCATGTGACAGATATCAAAAAGTCCGGCAGCCTGTCTCGTCGACCGATGTTCTTCAATGACGCTTGTGTACTGGACCGGCATTGCCCAGCCGCCGAAATCAATTATTTTTGCATTTAATTGCATGTGTTTCTCATACAGAGGCGTTTGTTTCATGACTCCCTCCCTTCGGCACCCGTCTCATTCCTCCGGCATCTTCCGCTTCTTCAGGACACACATTCCCGGCATGTTTGACATGCACCGCCCGTCATGGCGAATGATGTGCCTTGCTGACGGTCTGTGAAACTTTTTCGGCATGAATTGAAGCATCGGCGACACGATGCAGGCGGTGTATCCTGTTATTCCGATTCATTCGGGTTATTGAACCTGCTTCATGGAATGGCACAGTATGTTAAGCGAGAAACAGTTAAAGATTCCCCTGTGCGCTTTTCTAATTCCCATTTTCCAAACAATCATTCAAGGCGGATGGTGAGTGTTCATCAATAGATATTTCCTATGATGAATTATACCTGCTCAAAATGTTTGTGTACGGACAATACTATAAGTATCAAAAGATTTCAAGCTGAAAATAAGTTCCCAGTTATCATCAGGTTAAATTGATTCGGGGTATCCGGGCTAAAGATAACTATATCAGGCCCCGGGGTTGAAACACCAGGTCCAATTAAAAATGAGCTGACAAAAACATACGTTTGCAATTGCAGACGGCTCCAGGTGTGAGGATATGGCTGTAACGGAGCCACATTTCGACATCCTGTATCCACTGTGATTTTTCATAGATGATTCATATAATGACATTGTGACGTCAGCTTTATTCATCTGCTTTAGACCCGGACTTTCGACTTTGATCCGTTATTTTATCGCATAAAGTGACCATCAACGAACAGGCCTTCATACCTTCTACCGTCGGGATAGGTCAGGATCCCCTTGCCATGACTTTTTCCGTCTTTCCATTCCCCCATATATTCCGCTCCATCCGAATAACTATATGTTCCGAATCCATTGAATTTTCCTTTTTCGAATTCACCCACATATTTTGAGTTATCACTATATATTCGGAGTCCCTGCCCGGATGCATCACCTTTTACAAACTCGCCTTCATACATGCTTCCATCGGGATAGGTCAGTTTTCCAAAGCCGTTATAATCTCCTTCTTTCCATTGGCCTTCATACTTTCGACCGTCAGGGTATGTCATGGCACCCTCTCCATTCATTGTATTACTCCGCCATGAACCGGCATACCGACGTCCATCTGAAAAATCCATTGTCCCCGTTCCATTCATCTCGTCATTGCTCCATTCACCGGAATACATCGCACCATTAGGAAATCGCATGGTTCCCTTCCCGTTCATACTGTTGTTATCCCAGTCTCCCGAATATATCATTCCATCCGGAAATGTCATCGTCCCCTTGCCGGACATAATATTATTTTTTAGCGAACCCTCATATTTTCTGCCGTCAGGAAGGCGTATTGATCCATTACCCGATATGATCCCATCCATAAACTCGCCCGTAAATACAGCACCGCTCAAATATGTGAGAGTCCCCCGCCCGCTCATTTCACCGTCCTTGAACTGCCCCCGGTACTTCCCCTTATCCTTAAGAATTAATACGCCATATCCGTTTTTACAGTCTCCCACGACACATTGCGAGAAGGCATGACAGGGAACAAACACTATGATGACGAGAAACAATGCAATTGCAGTACGCATTACCACTTTCTCCTTTTTTCGGCTATTTTCCATGAGATGGTACAAAATTTCAAGCCATAGTTGATCAGTTTGTAAAAAAAGCCTGTGAAGTCTCGTGTCATCACTCGATCCATCACCCCAACAGGCAATAAACCTTGTGATTCTCGGTAAAACTGCTATTATATCGGCCGGCATTCCGGTAGTGGCCCGGACAGTATATTCCGCATGCAGAACCGATTCTCGTGGAAAAGGAGAAACATTATGAACCATCCCCGGCTCGTTGTATCGATGCTGAGACCTGAGTTTTATCCGAACAAACCGGATACGGTGGAATTCATCCAGACTCATATTTCCTATATTTTCATAGCCGGTGACCTCGTGTATAAAGTCAAGAAAGCCGTCGATTTCGGCTTTCTTGATTTTACCACCCTTGGAAAGAGAAAATTCTATTGTGATAAGGAAGTCCTCTTAAATCACCGGTTCGCCCCGGATGTTTATCTGGACGTTGTCAGAATAATCGAGGACAAAAACGGAAACCTCCTGCTCAGCAACGGAGACCGCATCGTCGAATATGCCGTTGAGATGAAGAAAGTACCTGAAGACAGGATGCTGTATCGTCTTGTTGAAGAAAATAAAGTAACGGAGGGTGACGTGCGGCGTGTCGGCATATACCTGGCCCGTGTATACAGGAACATCCAAAGTGATGAAAAGGCCCGATTATTCGGAACACCCGCTGTAGTTTCAAAAAACGTCATGGAGAATTTCGACCAGACGAGAAAGTATGTCGGCGGTCCCGTTAGCAGTCATATGTTCAATGCAATCGAATCGTGGAGCCGTTCATTCATTGACAATAATTCAAAGCTCTTTGCGAAGAGAATAACCGACGGCCACATAAAGGACTGTCATGGAGATCTGCATCTTCAGCACATCTGCATCGATGACGATCGAATCTCTGTTTTCGACTGCATTGAGTTCAATGAGCGATTTCGTTTCGGAGACGTGGCATCAGACGTGGCTTTTCTGTCGATGGATTTTGACTTCAACAACAGGAGAGATCTTGCCAACGTCTTTGTCGATGCATACAGAGAAGAATCTGAAGATATGGAAATGATAAATATTCTGTCGTTCTACAAGACATATCGGGCAATGGTCAGGGCAAAAGTCACCTCGTTCATGCTCGATGATGACACCCTGGACGAGGTCGCACGGAGGAATGCGTTCCTGAAGGCAAAGCGATACTATGATCTGGCATATGAGTATGTAAGCAATGAAGATTGATTTACACATACACTCAAGAAACGGTTCGGACGGGCGGTGGCGCCTGGACGAAATATTCCCGGAGGCGGCACGAAGAAGGATCGATGTCATGTCGATTACCGACCACGATGCCATTCACTCTCAGGATGAAGCTGTTGCGTTGGCGGCGAGATTCGGAATCGCTTACATTCCGGGAGTTGAACTCAATATCACATTTTCTCACCGGTCATACAGAGACGGCAAGCCGGTATCCCTTGATTTTCTCGGGTATCAGTACGACATAAGGTATCAACCACTCATCAATAAGCTGGAAAGTCTGCGCCGATTCAGGCAGACACGGGCGGAAAAAATTATCGATAACATAAACATAGAATTTGCAAAGGAAGGCCTGAAAAAGTTCACGAGGCAGGATATGGATGAAATACAGGAAAGTGTTGACGGATCATTCGGCCGGCCTCATATTGCCAATTACATGATGAAGAAGGGAATCGTTAAAGACAAGTGGGAGGCGTTTGAAAAATACCTTGTTAAATGCAATGTACCGAAAATGCCGGTCAGCCTGGAGGAAGCATCCGATTTGATACATGGCGCCGGCGGGAAAATCATTCTCGCTCACCCGAACGACCCCAACGGAACATCACTGGTATCCCTTACGCCCTCAAGGGAGGAACAGCAACACATCATCCGCGATGCCATGATCCCCTTTATCGACGGAATCGAATGCTGGCACCCCCGCCACGACAGAGCTACGGCTGCATCATACTGTGCCTTCACCCGAAAGGAGGGACTCATGGCAACGGGGGGATCCGATTGTCACCAGCAACCCGTCGTCATGGGCACTATCAACGTTCCCGACTGGGTCATGAAACAGTTCGTTACCGAAGCATCTCGTTGATTTTCTTTCTTCCGGCATATTTTGTGACAGAATTAAAGATACATAGAGGAGTTGAGATATGAAAATACCGTTCAAGGAGTTCGTCAAAAAGGAAATCCCGGACGACGCCGTTTTGATAACCTGTGGATTGCCGGCAACCAACAAAACGGAAACGACCGAGGTGGTGAAGCGACTCAAGGGTTACGAAATGCTTAGGACCGACCTGATACGTCGCAATGTCCTCGAAGGCGAGGATATATTCGATGAAAAGGTAGCATCCGACATGGATAAGCGCAAGCTCGTGTATGACAGGATGTTTTCCCAGGCGGATGAACTGGCGTCAACCGGCAAAGGCGTCATCCTCGACGCGACCTTTATTTCCCGCGTCTTGAGAAAACGGGCGGCGGCAGTGGCGGCGCGAAACGACAGGACCTTCATAATTCAGCAAACCCGATGCCCACAGGAATATTCACTCACGAAGATCTCGAAACGAACCAAGGACAATTATGAATCGAACGCCCTGACGGAACAGGCCTACTTCAATAACAAGGAACGATTCGAACCGGTTGTTCTGGACGATTTGAAGGAACTCTACCCCGACTTGCGCATTATCCACCTGATAGTCGACACGGCTTCCGATTCCGAAGATGAGTGGTTTGTGATCGGAAAAGTTGAACGGACGTGAACGTTGGTGTGATCTCAGGTCGTCCATCTTTGATAAACATCATGTATATCAGCTTCAAAGCATCCACAATGATTGAAGGTGAATCCCACAGTCAAAAACATCTCGTCTTTATGTGATACGGTTGGAATGCGGAATATTTGCTGTCAGGAAGTAATCATGTGTATGAATCATACAGGGAGTCTTCGCATTAACGGTCGATGAGAATCGAGTACTATCCATCTTCCTCCTCATCGATGAGCTTCTGTGTTTCCTTAATAAAATAGTGCAATTTATAGTCCATCCCAACTCCGCCATACTCTTTTGCAGCATATTCAAATCTTCTGAGGGCTGATCTATATTTCTTGTTTTTAAAATAAAAATGTCCGACGTAGAACTCATGCTCTCCCAACTGCCGCTTGCATTCCCGTAACTGCTTTTCCGCCATGAAGGAGAATTTGCTGTCGGGGAAACGGGCAATGAGCCTTTCGAAGGCTTCTTTGGATTTCAGTGTTTCCGACTGGTCACGGTCAATGCCGCCCATCTGGTTATAATGGCACATTGCAATCTGATACATGACGTACGGCAGATTCTCGTTCGTGGGATGAAGATTCATAAAATCTTCGTAACTCATCTCCGCCTCGGCATAGTCCTTGTTGCTGAAATACGAGTCGGCAATTCCCAGTTCCGCAAGCAGTGCCAGCTTGCTCAAAGGATACTCTTCCTGAACCCGCTGAAATGCCTCGATTGCCTTTTTATATCGACCTTTGTGATAATTTTCATACCCCATCTGATAGAGAGCTTCCGGAGTACCCCGACGAATCTCCCGAGTTTCAAATAAAGCACAGCCGGAAACGATGAATACTCCGATGAAAAATAAAACAGATAATTTTGTTAAACGCACGTGTATCCCCTTATAACTAGAGTTTAGAGTTTCCTTATATTTTTTGTTCTTTCAAAATAGCATACCTCGGTATCGCCGTTTTTGTAAACGGCCTGCAAGTCCTTGATTGTTCGGCTATACCGCTATTGTTCAGGCA
>Ga0129302_1000555_pt1 | contig 27813 bp, 22 predicted proteins | sample BlaSprsedimmetaG_FD_94476 | JGI IMG/M metagenome (GOLD analysis project Ga0129302, IMG submission 94476) | Hot spring sediment bacterial and archeal communities from California, USA to study Microbial Dark Matter (Phase II) - Blank Spring... | ecosystem: Environmental > Aquatic > Thermal springs...
CCGGTGATCATCACCCGCGCGGGTTGGGCCGGCGTGCAGCGCTACGCCACCTCGTGGACGGGCGACAACGAGAGTACGTGGGCCTCGCTCAGGCTGACCACGCCGATGGTGATGGGCCTGGGCCTTTCGGGGCTGGGGTTCACCGGGCCGGACGTCGGTGGGTTCAGCGGCGTCGCCGACGGTGAGTTGTTCACCCGCTGGATTCAGATGGCGGCCTTCCTGCCCTTCTTCCGCGCCCACACGATGGCAGAGACACCCGATCAGGAACCCTGGTCCTACGGCGAACCGTACCTGAGTATCGTGCGGCGCTTCATCCAATTGCGCTACGAGCTGCTGCCCTATCTCTACACCGCCGTCTGGCAGATGACGATGCGCGGCTGGCCCGTCGCTCGCCCGCTGTGGTGGGAGTATGCGGACGACGCGCTTTTTGGCATTGACGACGCCTTCCTGTGTGGCGACGCGCTCCTCGTCGCACCCGTCGGCGAACCCGGCGCAATGTCACGTTCCGTCCTACTACCGCCCGGCGCCTGGTACGATTTCTGGACCAACACACTCCACTCCGTTGAATCCGCTCAATCCGTTGAGGCTTTCGCTTCCCTGGAAACCCTCCCGCTCTTCGTCCGCGCCGGGACGGTGCTGCCGATGGGCGAATACGCCCCCAGCGTCGAACACCGCTTGCAGAAGTTCCTGCGCCTGAGCATCTACCCGCTCGCCGGGCCGGGCGAGGCCGTCAGCGAATTGTACGAGGACGCGGGCGAGGGCTTCGGCTACCGCCAGGGCGACTATCGCCTCAATCGTTTCACACTACAGCAGACAGATGAGCGTCTGACCGTGAGATGGGCACACGAGGGCGACTACACGCCGCCCTACGAGCACATCGAGCTGACGCTCAACGGCCTCAAGCGCGCCCCGCGGAGCATCCTCGCCGATGGAGAGGCTTACGGCGTCGTCGTGAGCGACCCGATCCGCCACAGCGTCGTGCTTGGCGTGCCACCCTTTAAGACTTTGGAGGTTACCCTGTGAACGACAAACCCAACGGCGAGCGCCTGGGCTGGACCGTGCTCGAAACCACAAGCCTGTACAACGATACCCGTTTCTCTGTACGCCGCGATCGCCTGCAGTTGCCGGACGGCGATGAGTGTACCTACACCTATCCCGTCAAGGAGGGCGGGGTCTTTATCCTGCCCATCACCCATGCCGGGGAGCTGGTCCTCATCCGCCAATACCGCTACATCGTCGACACCTGGCTATGGGAAATCCCCGCCGGAAGCACGCACGACTTTAGTGGCAAAGATCACAGCGACCTGGTGCGCCGCGAGTTGTGGGAAGAGATCGGCGGAAAAGCAAACACCATCTACTCGCTGGGCCGGACGTTCGCCGCGCCCGGCTTCACTACGGTCAAGGTCTTCGGCTATTTGGCTCTCGGCGTGACGCTGGCGGAGACCAACCATCCTGAAAATACCGAGTTCATCGAAATCCACCCCACCCCCATCCCGGACGCGCTGGACCTGCTGCGCACCGGCGAGCACACCAGCGCCATCGACGCCTATTTCGTGCTGCAACAGGAACCGCTGCTGCGCGCCATCCACTCCCGCGTCATCAGAGGGCGAACGTTCGAGGATGTGGTTGTCAACGGATTGAACGGATTTCAACGGATTTTTTGAACGAAAGCGGAGGTGCTTATGCCTGTCGAACGACCGGATTTGAGCGATGTTTCACCTGAAGTATTGGCCTACATCGAGAGCCTGGAAGCAGCCTTGGCGACGCACAGCACCCGGCGCGCACGCCCACAGATCGCCGTCGAGCCGGAGCTGGATGCGGAACCGGAACTCTGCGAGCCGCCGACGACGATCAACCTGATCACATTGACCGCCGGCGGGCTACTCAAGCGCACGCCACGCCACCTCTACGGTCGCCAGCGACGCGGCGGCATGGGCATCTTCGACCTGGACGCGCCGGATGACGATCCGCCCGCGTTGCTCGCCCTGGCGGACGAAGACGCGAACCTGATTTTGATCACCGATCAAGGGCGCACGTATCGCCTGCCGGTGAACCGGCTGCCCGAAATGCCAATCCGCACCAAAGGGACAGCACTCTCCGGCCTGCTCACGCTGCGGTCCGGCGAACGGCTCGTGGCGACGCTCCCCGAAGACGGCGGCGAACAACTCGCCCTGGTGGGGCAGCGCGGTTGGGTGATGACGGTGCGTGCCAGCTTCGTGGGCAAGAGCATGATTTCCGGCGTCGCCTACTACGACGCGGCCAAATACGGCCCGCTGGCGGCGGCGTGCTGGCTCCCCGGCAGCGCCGACGACGTCTTCATCGCCACGCAACAGGGACTCGCCATCCGTTTCCCGGCGCAGCGCGTGCCCAAGAGCGGCTGTCTGGGCATCCGCCTGGAGAAGAACGACGTCGTCACCGCAGCCACCGCCGCGAACGACGCAAGCGGCGTCCTCCTGCTCGGGGCGGACGGCAAGGGCACGCTCCGGCTGATGTCGGGCTTCGCCGCGAATAAAAGCCCCGGCGGCGGGGGCAAGATCGCGCTCAAGACCGACAAATTGGTTGCCGCGGCGGCTGCAACAACCACGGGAGACGTTTTCATCATTTCCCGCAACAGCAAGATCATCCGCTTCCAGGCCGCCGAAGTCCCGCCGAAAGAGGGTGTCGTGCAGGGCGTCAACTGCATGGCCCTGCGTGGGGATGAGACGGCGGCGGTCGCCATCGTGGAGCTGTGATGTCAGCGAATAGACACACGACTATAGCAGATCAAATTGAATGTATCACCACGGCTGGACGCAAAAAGATGGTCCGGCAGGAAGACTTGTTGCTGCGCCCGGCCGTCTACGGGATCATCGTCAACGACGGCAAAGTGCTGCTGATGAAGCTGCTCCGCACGGGCAAATACCATCCGCCGGGCGGTGGTATCGGTCTGGGAGAAAGGGTCGAAGACGCGTTAAAACGCGAGATCCGCGAAGAGACCGGCCTCGAGGTGGAGATCGAGAGATTCGCGCATTTTGCCGAACTGTTCTTCTACTACGATCCCTCGGAGACGGCGTACCACGGTTTGCACTTCTACTACGTGTGTCGCCCGCAGACGCTTGAACTGCTCGACGACGCCCTGGTGGAAGACGATGCAGCCGGTAAGCCGCGCTGGGTGGAGATTGCGAGTTTGCAAGCGCAGGATTTCCAGGCGCATGGCGACATCATTCTTGAGCTTTGCAAGGCCCCGCAAGCATAATTATGAAGCGGATTACGCCAGCCACCCCCGCTGAATCGCCTCGGCGACGGCGGCAGCGCGCGAGTCCACACCAAGTTTGTTGTAGATATTCGTCAGGTGCGCTTTGACGGTGCGTTCGGTGATGTGCAGGCAGGCGGCAATCTCCTTGCTGCGCTCCCCGCGCGCGACAGCTTCCAATACCTCTCGCTCGCGGTCGGTCAGTTCCAGGCCGGAAACGGGGGCAGGCTCAGGCGCAGCGGCGTGTGCCAGCACCTTCGCGACGATCTCCGGCTTGAGCAACATCTCGCCACGCGCCGCCGCACGGATGGCGTGAAACAACGTCTCACGGCCGGTGTCCTTCAGCAGATAGCCGCGCGCGCCGGCCTTCAACCCGCGCAGCATCAAGTCGTCCTCGTTGTACGTCGTCAGAATCACCACGGCGATGTGCGGATGCGTGTCCCGTAGTCGCTCGATCGCCGTCAATCCGTCCACCCCCGGCATGCGCAAATCCATCAGGATCACGTCCGGCTGCACCTGGCCTGCCAAGCGCACGGCCTCCGCGCCGTCGGTGGCCTCCCCGACAAGCGCCATTCCCTCGGCAGTCTCCAGAATCAGCCGCAGTCCCTCCCGGACGATCAGGTGATCGTCGGCAATCAACACGCGAATCGGATCAGACAAGGGTTCCTCCAAAATTATCCCCAAACCTGACAGGTCTCGGAAGACCTGTCAGGTTTGAAATCACAACGGCAAACGCAAAGTCAGGCACGTACCCGCATCCGGCGCGCCGGCGATGTCGAACGTACCGCCGGCCAGACGCGCGCGCTCGCGCAGCCCGATCAAGCCATAGTGCCCCGCGCGTGCCATTGCCGCCGCCGGATCGAAACCGACGCCGTCGTCGCGCACTTCCACGACGAGCCAGTCCTCGGCCTCGCGCACGCCGACCCACGCGTGCTGCGCCTGAGCGTGACGCGCGACGTTGGTCAGCCCCTCGGCGACGGCGCGCAGCACGTGCTCGCTCGTCGCGTGGGAGAGCGGGTCGGGCAGCGCCACATCGAGCGTGCAGGGAATGCCGGTCGCGTCCGTGAAATGCGCCGCCTCATCGCGCAGCGCGGACGCCAGGTCGGGTGTGGAAAGTTGCGCCTCACGGAGGTCGCCGATAGCCTGGCGCGCTTCCGCGAGGGTGGCACGAGCGCGCCCCATCGCCTGCCGCACAATTTCCTGTGCGCGTTCCATCCGTCCAGCAGCAAGGTGCGAATCCACGGCTTCCAACTGCAAGATTAGCCCCGCCACACCCTGGGCCAGCGTATCGTGGAGTTCGCGCGCCATCCGCTGCCGTTCGGCGGACAGTGTCAGGTCTTCGACGCGGGCAGCGTAGTCGGCGAGTTCACTGTGCGCTGTTTCCAAATCCTGAAGCAAAACTCGTGCATGATCACGCGCATCCACCTGCCGGAGGTAAAGCACAACGTAGATGACGACAAACAGCGTCAGCGGCGGGGCGAACAGCAACCAGGTGGGCAACACAGCAAATCCTAAAACCAGGATCAGATTGAGCGTCGCCAGGCACAACCACACGATGATGATAGCGACGATGCGACGTTTCTCACGCAGCATCCCCACAGCGATACCGAGCAACGCCGGGTACAAACTCAGAATCATACTGAGGTCACGGGGGAACAACGTGATAATGAACACCAGAATCGCCTGCGCGACCAAAAAGCCCACGGTGCGCCGCAGCGACAGCATAAAGGCAGGACTGAGCCAATACAACGCGATGTGCACCGTCATCAAGATTGCAAAGGGGATCAAGCGTTCCGGCGCGCGCAAGGCCGGCAAAGAACGTATCGCCAGGGCCGCCGAACCACCCAGCGCCAGCGTCACAATGATGAAGAAGACCCGCGCCTCGCGGACATCGGGATCGGCGCCCAGTTTTTTTAATCCCAACCAGTCCCACAGCGCATTGTACCAGTGGCGTAACGTTTTCATAGAACTATTGTACTCGGCTTATCCACTTTTGCCACCGTCCAGACGTACAGTGTACGAAAGGGCAATGGACAGATTCCCGGAGGAACGATGACGGGGGCGGCGGCATCGGGTACACTGTAGAAGATGGGGAGTAAGGAATAGGGAGTAGGGAGTAGGGAGTAGGGAGTAGGGAGTAGGGAGCGAAAAGCGCCACAATCCCTAATCACCAATCACCAGTTACTAATTACCAGTTACCAATCCCCTAACCCGGACAAGCCGGAACCAAAAAGGTTTTTCGCAGCCCGTTTTCTTGCCCGTTGAGCAAGAATTTGGGCGGTTAGGCACTAAACACCAGGAGGTGAAGTGATGAATGCTATGAAAGATACAGTTATCCAGGTCCGCGACTTTCGCAAAATCTACGGCGAGACGGTTGCCGTGGACGGCATCAGCTTCGCGGTGCAGCGTGGCGAGATTTTCGGCCTGCTGGGACCGAACGGCGCGGGGAAAACCAGCACGCTCGAATGTCTGGAAGGCTTGCGCCGGGCCGACGGCGGCGCGCTCGACATCCTGGGCGTCGATCCAGCGCACCAGGCGGGGAAGTTGCGCCATCTCATCGGCGTGCAACTGCAAACGTCGGGGCTGCCCGCCGATATGCAGGTGGAAGAGGCGGTGCGCTTCTTCTGCGCGTACCACAACGTGGCGCCGCGCTACGATCTCATCGACCGCCTGGGATTGGAAGCGAAGCGCCGGGAGAAGTACGGCAAGCTTTCGATGGGGCAGCAACGACGGCTCGCGCTGGCGCTGGCTGTCGCCCACAAACCGCCGGTCGTCTTCCTGGATGAACCGACCGCCGGGCTGGACGTGGAATCACGCACAGAGCTGCACACGCTGGTACGGGAGCTTCAGGCTGAAGGCACCACTATCGTCCTGGCAACCCACGACATGGCCGAAGCGGAGAAAATGGCCGACCGCGTCGCCATCCTTCTGCGCGGCCACATCGCCACGACAAGCACGCCCCGCGAGATCACGGCAACCGGCGCCGGCTTCACCAAAGTCTCGGTCCGCACCGAGCAATCCGTGCTACACCAAAACGGCGCAGCTATCCCAGGCGTCAGCCGCCATCTGCTCGAAGAGGACTACGCCGTCTATTTCAGCGCCGACCCCGGCCCCACCGTAACCGCGCTGCTCCAGTACATTGGCGCCCACGGTGACCCGCTCATCGACCTGCGCGTCGAGCGGCCTTCCCTGGAAGAACGGTTTCTCGAGATTACAACGGAAGGGAGTAGGGAGTAGGGAGTAGGGAGTAAGAGCGCTGTTCGCTCATTCGCCGATTCTTGATTTGCTCATTCTCGATTCGCTGATTCTTGATTCATGATTCATGATTCTTTGGAGGACGCTAATGACTGCTTTTCTAAACCATTTCGCATTTGAATTTAAGACCGGGCTGCGTAATTCGTCGATGTTGTTTCTCAATTATCTGTTTCCATTGGGATTTTACGCCATGATGGGCCTGATCATGACACAGATCAACCCGCTGTTTCAGGAGACGATGCTTCCGGCCATGGTCATCTTCACGGTTCTGGCGAGCGCGCTGTTGGGGCTGCCCAGTGCGTTGGTAGACGCACGCGAGGCGGGCATCTACCGCAGTTTCAAGATCAACGGCGTGCCGGCCATCTCCATCGTCACCATCCCGCTGCTGACGACGATGTTCCACGGCCTGATCACGGCGGCGCTCATCGCGCTCACCGCCGGCCCGCTGTTCGGCGGCGCGACGCCGGCAAACTGGCTGCACCTGGTGTGGCTCACCGTGCTGACGGCGTTCACGTGCAGCGCGATTGGCGCGCTCATCGGCGTGGTCTCCGCCAACAACCGGGCGGCAACCATCCTGGGCCAACTGGTCTTTCTGCCCGCGATGCTGATCGGCGGGATGATGATGCCGCTCAGCTTCCTGCCGGAGTCGGTGCGACCTTTCGCCGCGCTGCTGCCCACCGCGCACGCGATGCAAGCGTTCGAGGGGCTGGCCTACGGGCGCGAGATTCTGTTCGCCCCGGCAACGTCGCCGCTCGTCCTGCTCACCAGCGGCCTGCTCGCCTACGGTCTGGCGGTCTACCTCTTCAACTGGGACAGCCGCAACCAGACCCGTCGCGGTCACCCGCTGCTGGCGCTGCTCGCGCTTGTGCCATACCTGATAAGCATGGTCCTATAAGCAGCTTCTTTACACAGCGTGGGGCTTGATCTTCACCGGTCAAGCCCCGCGTTTTGCATTCCCCCGATCATTTGATGATGCGACTACCCGACTACGCGACTGGGTGTATACTGTACCTGCAATCTACCAATTTTTAATCGAGGTGACTATGACCGAACTGTATGAACGCATTCGCTTTCGCGGGCGACCCGTGGCGCACCCTGACGCAGTGGTGACGCATGGAAACGCCCGCTTTACCGTCCTCACGCCCCGCCTGATCCGCCTGGAATGGGCGGAGACTGGCATCTTCGAGGATCGCTGCACCTACGCCTTCCCCACCCGCTACACGGAATCCCCGCCCACCTTCACCGTGGACAAAACCGCCGGCGCCCTCACCATCGACACCGGCGCGCTGATGTTGCGCTATACAACCGTTCCTAAATCTGCTCAATCCGCGCGCAACTCTGGTTGCGCATCTGCTGACGAAAAATTTACACCAGAAAACCTCTCCATCACCTTCACCCTCAACGACGAACCGGTGACCTGGACGCCCGGCACGCCCAATCTGGCGAACCTGCGTGGCACGCGCCGCACGCTCGACGAGTGCGAGGGCGACGCGGCACTCGACGAGGGCCTGCTCTCCCGCGCGGGCTGGACGCTCTTCGATGACAGCAAGAACGTCATTTTCGACGACGATGGCTGGGTCGGCCCGCGCCCGGAGTTCGCGCTGCAAGACTGGTACTTCTTCGGCTACGGGCACGATTACAAAGCCGCGCTCGCCGAGTACACACGCTTCGGCGGCGACATCCCGCTGATCCCGCGCTACATCCTCGGTGGCTGGTGGTCGCGCTATTGGGCCTACAGCGAGCAGGACTTGCGCGACCTGGTGGCCGAATTCGAGGCGCACAACGTCCCGCTGGACGTGTTCGTCATCGATATGGACTGGCACACACCCGACGGCTGGACCGGCTACACGTGGAATCGCGAGCTGTTCCCCGATCCGCCCGCGTTCCTGAAGTGGCTGCACGAGAAGGGGCTGCGTGTGACGCTCAACCTGCATCCCGCCGATGGCGTCCATCCGCACGAGGAGATCTACCCGCAGTTCGCCGAGGCGCTCGGCATCGATCCGGAGAGTGGTGACCCAGTCCCCTTCCGCATCGCGGACAAAAACTACGTCCGCCATTATTTCGAGATGATCCACCACCCAATGGAAGACGCCGCCGCCGGGGACGGCGGGGTCGATTTTTGGTGGATGGACTGGCAGCAGGGCGAGATCTCCGAAGTCAAGGGGCTGGACCCGCTGCCGTGGATCAACCACCTGCACTTCAACGACATCAAACGAAAAGGGATTCGCCCAATGCTCTACAGCCGGTGGGGCGGATTGGGCAATCACCGCTACTACATCGGCTTCTCCGGCGACGCCTACGTGGTGTGGACGGCGCTGCAATTTCAGCCGTACCTCACGGCGACGGCGGCGAACGTCGGCTACGGCTGGTGGAGCCACGACATCGGCGGGCACATGGGCGGGGCGACGGAGCCGGAACTGTACGCGCGCTGGGTGCAGTTCGGCGCGCTCAGCCCGGTGCTGCGTCTTCACTCGACGAAAGACCCGCGTGCGGAGCGACGTCCTTGGGCCTATCCCAAACCCTATAGCACAGCGGCCATGGAAGCGTTCCGCTGGCGTTACCGTCTGATCCCTTACCTGTACACAATGGCACGCCTCACCTCGGACACGAGCCTGGCGCTGTGCCGCCCGATGTACTACGAATACCCGGAAATCGACGATGCTTATGTCGCCCGCTACCAGTACTTTCTCGGCGACCAGATGATCGCCGCCCCCATCATCACGCCTGCCAATCCGCAAACAGGTCTGGCATCCGTCGATGTATGGATTCCCGAAGGGACGTGGATCGATTACCAAACACTCGAACCCTTCACCGGTCCGCGCTGGGTGCGGCTGACGGGGGACATAAACCGCGTGCCGATGCTGATGAAAGCCGGGGCGATCCTGCCACTGGCCCCAGCGTTCGTCCCGCAGCCCGAACCGCATCTCACTTCGGGCACGACCGGCTCGCAACCCCACGACGAACTCGAACTGGCGGTCTTCCCTGGATCGGGAACATTCCGCCTGTACGAAGATGATGGCCTCACCGAAGCCTACCTGCGCGGGCAGCACGAATGGACGGTAATAGAGACACAGCAACCTGACGCCCACACATGGACCGTTGCTATCGCGCCGGTAGAGGGCCATTGCGATGTACTACCCGAGGCACGCGGCTATATGATCGCTCTCCGCGGGTGCGCCCGGCCGGTGCGCGTGACTGTCAACGGGACTCAGGTCGCGTGCGACTACGACGAAGCGAAGCTGACAACATGGGTCTTCGTTCCCAAACAACCCAAGTCACAGCCGGTCGTCGTGAAGGCCGTGAGCGCCGGTCCTATTGTCACGTTGGGAAAGCCGCGCGCGAGCGCGCCGTTCGCGCACTTCATCCAGTACAGCACGCCCGAAGAAGCCACGCAGGAGTTGGGCCACGTCATCCTCGCTGCGCCGGCCAATGGCGTGCCAGGTGCTGGCGACGTCTACTCCGCCAAGGTGGCCTTCACGCTCCACAAAGGCGCTACAACGGAAACTAAGGTAGTGGAAATCGCCGAAACGTCCACATCGCACGTCATCCCCACCCCCTTCACCTGCGATGACATCGCGCCGACGACGTGGGAGGCGGAGGTTATGCTGCACTGGCGCGGCCTCGCCACGCGCACGCACTTCCGCAGTGCGCCGCTGTTCCCCGCGGTCCCGGCCTGGCGCGCCACGCTCTACAACCGTGATGACGTCAAACTCGCGCCTACCGATGTGCTGGATGCCGCCGGGAATCCCATCCCGAACCTGGAGTGGCGGACATTCGCCCAGACTATGGCGCAAACCGAGAACTTCCGCCGCGCGTACTTCACATCCCTGTGGCGTGATCATTGGTCAGAATTACGTGAAGGCGCGTCGCTGGCGACGTACCTGACCGCCACCGTGATCAGTCCAGAAGCGCGCGAGGCCGTGCTCGCCTTCACCACCCAAAGCGATGTGACGATCTACATCAATGGCGAGGCCATCGCCGAGAACGTCGAAGCTGCCATCGACTCCGTGCATGGACTATTCGTACACGGCACACGTTTCACCAAGCCACTGTCCTTACGCGCCGGGAAGAATACAGTGCTCATCCACTGCCCGGCAGAAGCCAAACACTGGCCCTTCTGGCACTTCGGCGCAGCGCTGCTTACGCCCGAAGGCAAGTTGATGCCGGGGGTAGTCTATGAGTCAGCAGATTAAACAGACCCTTGCGAAGGCTTCTGAGCCTTCACAAGGATGACAGAAATCCTCTCGGAGCGTTTGTCATCTACTGAGACTTGACTGGCGACTACACGACTATCAGACTAAGGACGATTATGACACAACCTATTAAAGCACTTATGGCCGGCTGCGGCGGCATCAGCCGGGCGTGGCTAAACGCGATCAAGGATATGCCCGACGTGGTGATGGTAGGCTTTGTGGATTTACGCGAAGAGGCAGCGCGAGCGCGCGCGGAGGAATACGGCTGGAGCGATGCGTTGGTGGAGACGGATGTGATGGCAGCGCTGGAGCAAACCCATCCAGACGTCGTCTTCGATTGCACTATACCGGAGGCGCACCACGACGTCACGCTGACGGCGCTGCGCCACGGTTGCCACGTCCTCGGCGAGAAGCCGCTGGCCGATACGATGGTGCACGCGCGGACGATGGTCGCGGCGGCCCAAGCGGCGGGGAAAATCTACGCCGTCATCCAGAATCGCCGTTACGATGCCAACATCCGGCGGCTCAAGCACTTCCTGGATTCGGGTGTGCTGGGGCGCATCACTACGGTGAACAGCGACTTCTACATCGGCGCGCACTTCGGCGGCTTCCGCGACCACATGAAGCACGTACTGCTGGTCGATATGGCGATCCACACCTTCGACATGGCGCGCCTGCTCACCGGGGCCGACGCGCAGGCCGTCTACTGCCACGAGTGGAACCCAGCCGGCTCCTGGTACGATCACGGCGCTTCGGCAGTGGCAACCTTCGAGATGAGCGAAGGCCTGGTCTACTCGTACCGGGGCAGTTGGTGCGCCGAGGGGTTGAACACGACGTGGGAATGCGCGTGGCGCATCATCGGCGAGAAGGGAACGGTGCTCTGGGACGGCGCAACCGGCTTCACCGCACAGGTTGTCGCCAAACGTGGTGGGTTCTTCTCCGAGTGGGAGTCCATTGATGTACCCATCTATGAAAACCCGGACAAGACTGGCGGGCACGCTGGCGTCATCCGCGAGTTCGTGCGCTGCGTGCAAACTGGCGCCACGCCCGAAACGATCTGCACCGACAACGTCAAAAGCCTGGCCATGGTCTTCGGCGCTGTCGAGAGCGCGGAGGCTAAAGCCCGAATCATGATGCAAGATGCAGGATGCAAGACGCAAGGTTCATAGAACCGACGCACTGATCCGATTACCGATTACCGATTACCCATTACTCATTACCCAACAGGAGACAATAATGCATATCCAATCTTTGACCGGCGAATGGCAATTTCGCAAGACCGATGAGCAGGCGTGGCTGACCGCGCACGTCCCCGGCGGCGTCCACACCGATTTGATGGCGCTGGACTTGATCCCCGACCCCTTCGTGGCCGATAACGAAAAGCGCGTGATGTGGGTCGCCGAAAGCGACTGGGTCTACCGGCGCGCGTTTACGGCAAACGCGGCGTTGATGGCGGAACAGTGCGTCAACCTCGTCTGCGATGGGCTGGATACGCTTGCGGAGGTCACACTCAACGGGCAGCGCCTCGGCGAGACGGACAACATGTTCCGCCAATACACCTGGGACGTGAAGTCTCTACTACACGAAGGTGAAAACGAGCTGGTGATCGTATTCCGCTCGCCGGTGCAGTACATCACCGCGAAACAGGCGGAACGCCCGCTGCGCGGCGTCTCGCAAGCGATCCCGGGTGGCCCATACCTGCGCAAAGCGCCCTGCCAGTTCGGCTGGGATTGGGGGCCGCAACTGCCGCCCATCGGCGTGTGGAAGGACATCCGCCTGGAGGGGCGCAGCCATGCGCGGATGGCGGACGTCCACCTGCGGCAGCAACACAACGACGGCGCGGTCACGGTGACGGCGACCGTCGCCATCGAACAATGGGCAGCCGCACCGCTGAGGGTGCTGCTGCGCGTCACCGGCCCCGATGGGACGGAGCGGCACGCGCAGGTCGCCGTCGCGGGCGATGCACAGACGGAGACCGTCACACAAACGGTAGGCGTAAAGATCGACAACCCGCAGCTCTGGTGGCCCAATGGTTACGGCGAGCAGCCGCTCTACACCGTCGACGTCCTGCTGCTCGCGGAAGGCATCGCCTGCGATACCACCCGTTACCAGCTTGGGTTGCGCACGCTCGAACTACGCCGCGAACCCGACACCTGGGGCGAGTCGTTCACCTTCGTCGTCAACGGCGTGCCGATCTTCGCCAAAGGCTCCAACTGGATTCCGGCGGATTCGTTCCCCACGCGCATCGCCGATGCTTTCCTGGAACGGTTGATCCGCGACGCAGCACTTTCTCACCAGAACATGCTCCGTGTTTGGGGAGGCGGTTTCTACGAAGAAGAGCGCTTCTACGATCTGTGCGACAAGTACGGTATCCTGGTATGGCAGGACTGCGTCTATTCGTGCAGCATCTATCCGCTGGGGAATGAGGCCTTTGTCGAAAACACGCGCGTCGAGACCATCGAGAACGTCCGCCGCCTGCGACATCGCGCCAGCCTCGCGCTGTGGTGTGGCAACAACGAAATGGAAGCGGGATGGGTCGCGTGGGGCTGGAACCGGCCTGAAAACGCGGACTTGAAGGCCGATTACGACCGCTTTTTCCATCACCTGCTGCCCGAATGGATCACCACGGAGGATCCCGATCACAGCTACTGGCCCAGCTCTCCTTCGACAGGCGTTCCCTTCCAACCCCCACACGGTCAGGAACGCGGCGACGCACACTACTGGGACGTCTGGCACGGCGGCAAGCCCTTCTCGGCCTATCGCGGGCAATTCCCACGCTTTATGAGCGAGTTCGGGTTCCAGGCGCTCCCCACCCTGGCGACGATCCAGACCTACGCGGAAGAGGCCGACTGGAACATGACGTCGTACATCATGGAACACCACCAGCGCAACGCCGCCGGCAACGGCAAGATGATCGCGCACATGACCGACCACTACCGCATGCCCAAAGATTTCCCGTCGCTCGTCTACCTCTCGCAACTGCTGCAAGCGGAGGGCATCCGCTTTGGCGTGGAACACTGGCGGCGCAACATGGAGCGCGTGAGCGGGACGCTGTACTGGCAGCTCAACGACTGCTGGCCTGTGGCGTCGTGGGCAAGCATCGACTACTTCGGACGCTGGAAGACACTGCACTACGCCGCCAAGCGTTTTTACGCGCCGGTGCTGCTCTCCGTCGAAGATACCGGTACGCTGATGGGGATGCACGTCACGAGCGACCTGCAAACGCCGTGGGAGGGCATCGTTCACTGGTCGCTGCAAACATTGGGCGGCGCGGAACTGGCCTCCGGCAGCGAACCCGTGACGGCTGCGCCGCTGGCTTCGACGCACGTGCGCACGCTGAACTTCGGCGACCGCGTGTCAGATGCCAACTGCCGCGACGTGATCTTCTTCTGCGAATTGCGGCAGGGCGATACCAAAATCGCGCAGCGCGTGGCGACCTTCGTCCCCGACAAGCACCTGTCGCTGGTCGAGCCGGAGTTATCCGCGACGGTAAACCAGGCGGAGGACACGCTCGTGATCGAGGTGACGGCAAAGTCGCTGGCGCGATTCGTGGAAGTGGGGCTGTTCGGTAAGGACGTGGTCTTCAGCGACAACAGCTTCGACGTCCCCGCCGGGCGCACCGTGCAGGTAACGTGCCCGCTGCCGCAGGGCTGGACGCTGGAGGATGCCCGCGACGCGCTGTGGATGCGCTCGCTCTACGATTCATTCGCGTAACCCTTAGGGCCTGTAACTAAACAGTTTCCCGCTCGGTTGGTCTATGACCGCGCCCGCCCACGCCTGGGACTGCGGTGGCGCGGTCAGAGACCGGCCACAGCTTTCGGGAAGGCTAAAGCCGCTTTTTTGAGGGTGTTTTTGCGCTTGCGGGCGGCGCCCGCAAGCGCAAAAACACCCTTCACCCGCGCCTTTAGGCGCAAAATACCGCACCCGACAAAGTTTCGGGTAGAGACTTATTCTTACCGGCAAGGATCGTAATCCGCGCCGAGGATGAGGCGCAGCTTCACATCGCGAGTGGGATCTTCCGCATAAATCACGTTCGCGTCGGATACACGAAAAAGCTGCTGGATGTGGCTGAGACCCGTGCCCTTAGTTGTGCTGCTGAAAACGACGATCTGCGTCTGCGGGTAATTCAGGTGATCGGCGGGTGCCACGATGGGCGTGTAGCCATAGCGGGCAAGGGTATCAGCCGCCAGCCAATCGCGATCGGGGGCATAGCTTCCGTTCCACACCTCGATGCGAATCTCGGCACGAGCAGCGCGGCTATCGGCCGGGCGCGCGATGGCGGCGTCGATCACCTCCGCCATCGGTTCCCACACAGGCAGGAAAACGTTGCCCCCCTGCCCCGTGATGTAGAATTCCGTCTCGTCATAGCCGATGTTATAAAAGCGGACATCGGTGCTGTCGATCTGCATCGCGGTGATACCCAACTCGAGCATGTTACCCAATCCCAAATCGGTCTGGTAAAGGTCGCGGCTCTGCTCGTACAGTTCAGGGATCATCGCAAACAAATTGGATTCCTTAGCCCTGTGCCACATCGCTTCAAGGACTTGCTGCTGGCGCTCCTCACGGGCGAACACGCTCGTCGTCTTGCGCGTGCGCGAGTACCAGAGCGCCAACTCGCCGTTCATCTGATGCAGGCGCGGTTCGAGGGTGAGGATGTGATACTCACCGTTCTCGTCAGGGATGGGCCAGTAGTCGTGCAATTGGCAGTGCACGGGCACTTCCACGCCGCCCAGCATATCCACCAATCCCATCAAGCCGTCGAAATCGACCTTAGCATAATAATCGGCGGTGATGCCCAAGTTATATAGCAACGTCTGGTTGAGCAAACCGATCCCGCCACCGTCAAAGCCGTAGTTCACGCCATACGAGTCGGCGGTGTTGATGCGGCTCATGCGCATATTGGGAATGTAGACGTACAAGTCGCGCGGGATGGAGAGCACCGACACGGATGGAACGTCGGGGTAGACGACGACGTACTGCATCGCGTCGGTATTCCAATAATCCCAATCTGGGCGCTGGTCACTACCGAGCAATATGATCGTCAACGCTTCCTCTGGGATATGATAGCGCGGCACGGCGGTGGGAATGGGCACCGGGACGAACCCGGAATACGCCGTGGTCATGGTGATTTCCAATTCGGCAATGGGCGTGATAGGGATCGCGGTCGGACGACGCGGCGGCAGCGGTGATGGCGTGATAGTGGGCGTCGGCGTTTTCGTGGGGATGGGCGTGTACGTCGGTGGCGGCGTCGGTGTAAATGTCGGCGTCCACGTCGGCACCTTTGTCGGTGTGGCAGTCGGCGAGGGGCGGATCGCAGTGGCGGTAGCGGTGTCTGTGAATGGGATCACGTTATCGGTCGGCGTGACAACAATGTAGACCGTTGGCGTAGTCTGCCCGCTAAGACGCGCAATGTTAAGCAGTAATGTGGCCAAAAATACTGCCAAGATGAAACACAGTCCTACTAATGAAGTTGCTTTTACTTTGGACATCGAAGATTGACACACTCTTATACACGAAATAGGATTGTTCAAACAGTATTATAGGCCCGCTTCACGATTTTGTCTAACCAACTAAAGAAATCCTCAAGGAATTTGTGGGCTTCTCTATGGCCCTTGCCCCTACAGCGTTTTCATTTACACTAACAGTATTCTTTCTTTTATCCAGGGTTCAGGAGGAACTTATGTTACCCATTGCAATTGTCACCGATACAGATTCAAGTTTGCCGGCCGCAGTTGCGGCACAGTACGGCATCCAACAAGTGCCGATCAACATCCACTTCGGCGAGGAATCATTCCAAGCCGGCGTGGACATCGACGATGCCGAGGCGTTCGTGCGCATCGACCGCGACGGCAAACTACCGACGACATCCGCACCGACACCTGGACAATTCGTCGGGGCTTACCAAGCCGCGTTCGATGCCGGGGCTGCGTCGGTCCTCTGTTTCTGCGTTAGCTCAGAGATTAGCGGGACCTACAATGCAGCCCTCACCGCCCGCGAGCTACTGCCCGACCGCGACATCACCGTCGTGGACTCGCGCACGCTTTCGCTAGGCCAGGGGTATATGGCGATAGCCGCAGCCGAAGCGGTCCAGCAGGGCGCATCGAAGGAAGAAGCCATCGCCGCCGCCGAGTCAATGCGCGAACGCACCCACGTCTATGCAGCGCTGGCGACGCTCAAGTATCTAGCGATGAGCGGGCGCGTGGGGCATCTGGCAGCGGGGATGGCGAACCTGTTGAACATCAAGCCTATCCTGACGGTCAGAGACGGCAAGCTTGACATGCTCGAAAAGGTACGCACCCAGCACAAGGCGTGGGATCGCGTCGTCGAATTGACCGTAAAGAGCCTGGGAGATCAACCCATTGAACGCATGGGCTTGATCCACGTCAACGCGTTAGAGAAAGTGCGGGAGTTCGAGGCGCTCTTGCGCGAGCACCTATCCTGCCCCACCGACGTCATCACGGCGGAATTCACACCGGGGTTGTCTATCCATTCCGGCACAGGCATTGTTGGCGTGGTCGTCGTCGCCGCAGAATAATCGTTCGCCTAATTTCTCAGCCCTTACGAAGGTGCGCGAATCTTGTTTCGCGCACCTTTATCTTTTTCTTGTGGGTGTTTTTGCGCTTGCGGACGGCGTCCGCAAGCGCAAAAACACCCATCCCTTAAATTATCTGCGTGAAGTCTGGTGATTAACTCTACCGCTACTAAATATGACACAATTTGTCACGTTTGCGGCGTACAGTAGAAAACGTGGCAGAACAAATGGCCCAGACAAAAGGGAGAACAAACTATGGACAAAATCATTGCGTACTGCGGATTGAATTGTGCAGGGTGCCCGGCGTACATCGCCACCAAGTCTGGCGATCCGGCGGCGTTGGAGCGCGTGGCAGCGGAATGGCGCGTAGCGTTCAATGCGCCGGAAATGACTGCAGAGTCGATTATCTGCGATGGTTGCCTGGCGAGCATCGGCGAACGGTTGGCCGGCTATTGCGGCATGTGCGAGATTCGCGCATGTGCTATTGAACGCGGCGTCGTCAATTGCGCCTTCTGCGACGATTATGGCTGCGCAAAGCTCGAAGGCTTCCTCGCCCAAGCGCCGGAGGCGCGTGCCACGTTAGGGCAGTTGAGGACGGCATAAGATGGCCGAACGCTTCGAAAACCGCGATATGGCAGGCACACTGTTCCACAACGTCAATCTGCATAAAGCAACGTTTGACGATGTCAACTTGGAAGGTGTGCGGATCTACAACGCCAACCTTAAAGATATGATGATCGATGACGCCAACATTGCCGGGCTGACGATCTTCGGTGTCCGCGTGGATCAATTGATCGAGGCGGAGTTCGACCGGCGCGACCCGGAACGCGTGAGACTGAGGATGAGCGACATCTTCGCTCCCGAAGAGGTACGCCGTGTGTTGGCACAGCTTGACGAACTGCGCGCCGAGTTCTACGCTCGCCTCCGCGCTACACCACCGGATGTGCTCAACGCGCATCCCGGCCCGGACCGCTGGTCGGCGCTGGAGCACGCGCGACATCTGTTGTTTGCCGAAGATATGTACCTCAATCGCTGGCTGTTGCGCAACGATCAGCCGTGGTGCAAGCTTGGGTTTTTACCGCCGTTCCTCGAGGGCAATCCGAGTTTCGCCGAAGTGGGCACCGCTCCCACCGGCGACCTGGAAACCGTACTGGCAGCGTGGGATGCGATCCACGCCGGGACGCAGGCGTTCGTTGCGGAGATCACACCGGAGATCCTCAAGCGCGACACCAGCGATGTGGACTTCGGGCAACGCAGCGTCGGTGGCGTATTACAGGGCATGGCAAAGCATGATCTGGCGCACATCCGTATGGCCGAAGCTGCTCTCGTTGACGCGATGAAATGAATGTCACATCTTTGAGAAGAAGCCATAGGGTGCAGAACCCATCTCCCGCAACGCGATAAAAATCAGCATTGACAAAGAAACAGTAAATCGTAAAATAGAGAACTATCTGGCGGAAAACAGCAACGTGTACTATCGGGGTTGTGCGAGCTGGCACAATCCCGATATTCATTTGCCGGTAAACCGCCAGAAATACCAAATTTCACAAAAGGTGGCTAAACTATGCGCAAGGTCAGATTTCCGGTTGTAAGTATTGTTCTATATGTTCTTGCAGGGTTGTTCGCACTGTACACGATTTGGGCAGCGATCTACTCAATCAACTATGTCTCAGAAATGGTTGCAGCAAACCAGTTAGTGATAAAGGGAAGTGAGTTTGAAGTCACAAATTTCCTTATGACCAACTTCGCCCAATATGCGTTTTTTGCAATCGCCCTGTTTGCATTGGGCAGGATCGTGCAACTCATTTCGTCTGATGTAGATGACGAAGAGGATGAGGAACTCTCGTTCGAAGAAATCGCCGACGAAGATGTCGACGAAACCGACCTCAAGGAATTGGAGCAAAACGAAGACGAATGAGGCGGAACGGAGTTTGAGGATGATCCTGGCAACTGTCACAAAACAGCCGCCAGGGTCATTTACTATATGAGAACAAACCGTTTCATCCATTCAATCCGTTGAGGGAAAAGGAGAAAAGTATGCGTTACCGCACTTTGGGCCGGACCGGCTTGCAGGTCAGTGAAGTGAGCCTGGGGACCGAGTATCTGATCGGCAAACCCCACGATCACATCGTCGAAGTCATCCATGCAGCGCTGGAAGCGGGGATCAATTATTTCGATCTGTTCTGCGCGGAACCCGGCTTCCGCGACGCGATGGGGGCGGCGTTCGCCGGACGGCGCGAAAGCGTCTATCTGGCGGCGCACCTGGGCGCGGCGATCAAAGAGGATGGGCAATACCTGAAGACACGCTCGCTCAAGCTCTGCGAAACGTTCTTCGAGGACTTCCTCACCCGCTTTTCGACCGATTACGTGGACATGCTCGTATTACACAACTGCGACAGACAGAATGATTTCGACAAGCTCTTCCGCGAGAACGGCCCGCTCGGACTGGCCCTGAAACTAAAGGAAGAGGGCAAGACGCGTTTCATCGGCTTCAGTGGGCACACCGTCGAGACGGCATTGCAGGCTGTGGAGAGCGGCGTCATCGACGTGCTGATGTTCCCGGTCAATATAGCGGGGAACGCCGTCGCCGGCAAGAAGGACCTGCTCAAAACGTGCCGGGCACGCGGCGTAGGCGTCGTGGCGATGAAGCCTTTGGGCGGCGGAAAGCTGTTACAAGGCCCGCGCACGGTGCGTGTGTCGCACTACCAGATGGGCGGGGAAGCGCAAAAGGTCAAGAAGAATGTCCCAATCACGCCGGTACAATGCCTGCACTATACGCTTTCCCAGGTGGGGGTCTGCGCGGCGATTCCCGGTTGCGCTAACGTCGAGGAACTGCGCGGCGGTCCCGAGGTGTGCGGCGTTCTGGCCTACGAGGAAGCAACGGAGGCGGAGAAAGACTTCTCCGAGATTATCGCCGACTTCGAACAATACGTGCCCGGCGAGTGCGTCTACTGCAACCACTGCCTGCCCTGCCCGGCGCAGATCGACATCGGGCAAACGCTCCGCCTGTTCGATATGGCGCAACAAGACTTCACCCCGGCGATCCGTGCAGCCTACGACGCGATGCCGACACACGCTTCAGACTGCACCGCGTGCGGCGCATGCGAGAAGCGCTGCCCCTTCGGTGTTTCCACCGTCGCGCGCATTGCCGAAGCGGCTGCTTTCTTTGGGTAACTTTTGGGTGGGGGTTTAGGGGCGGGTATGCCCCAAACCCCCATCCCCTAGTTTTTCCTCGGCGGAACAAGGCCGTACTTCGTAGCAATATCACAGAACTGCACATAGGTCTTTTCAAGAAGCGGGATGCCGCCGCGACGACATGCTGCTTCCGCCTCGAATTCTTTCTGTCCCGCAAAGTAGACGCGTTCCGCCCCTTCTGCCGGAGGCGTGTCGCGCAGGTCTCGGAGCATCCGATCCATATCGCGGCGGAATTCGCGAGGATCGCGGAAAGCAGCGATCTGAATCGCGCCGAAGAAATGACTCACGCGGCCCGATGAGGTCGCCGTATCGGCAACGTCCGCGCCAAAGGACGCGCCGCACAGCACCGCGCAGAGGATGTCCACCATCACCGCCAGGCCGTAGCCCTTGTACCCGCTGAACAGCTCGCCCTCACCGCCGAGGGGCAAGATGCCGCCCCCCACCCGGTGGAACATGTCATCCAGCAGTGACGCCGTATCCTTTGCCGTGCGCCCGTGCTTATCCACGGCCCATCCCGGCGGCAGCTCCTTGTCCAGGCGGTCGTACACCTCGATCTTCCCCCGCGTGACCACCGTCGTTGCCATATCCAGCACGAACGCGCGCTCTTCGTCGGCGGGAGCGGCGAAGGCCAGCGGATTGGTGCCGAACATCACCTGTCGCCCGAACGTCGGCACGCCCAGCGCGGCGGTGTTCGTCATCGCAATGCCGAGCATGTCAGCTTCGAGCGCCAGCATCGCGTAGTATCCGGCGATGCCGAAGTGCGTGGAGTCGCGGACACAGCCGAACGCCGCGCCGCTATCTCGCGCTTTGGCGATGACCTGCCGCATCGTCCTGGCGCTGACAGGCGCGCCCATCGCGCCGTGTGCATCCACCACGAGCGACATCGGCGTGTCCATCACGATTTCGACGGCAGCGTCGGGCCGCACGACGCCCGTTTCCAGGCCGTTCACGTAGCGGGACAACCGCGCCGTCCCGTGCGAGGGGATGCCGCGCACATCGGCAGCGACCAGCACGTCGGCGGCGATGTGGGCGTCTTCTTCAGAAAGGCCGCAAGTTTGAAAGACCTGTTGGCAGAAAGACTGCAAGGGTTCAATGGCGATGCGGATCGTCTCAGTTTCCATAAGATCAACTCCTGTGTGAAATATCCATAGTCATCAGTATTGTAGCGCAAGCTGTTAACTTACGCCAGAAACAAACGAACAGTTTGCCTTACAGAACCGATTATCGAGTGCAAATTCCTGGGTTTGCGGTATAGTTCGGTAGAATAATCATGGCCCGGCAATCCGGCAACCGGTGAGCGGGCAATACTTTTTGGGAGGACCATTGACAACTATCGCAAACCACGCTCTCTTCCGCACGTTGCGCGAGCTGAAGGGCAACCCGCGCATTACCGTACTCACCGAACTGATGTTCGGCATTCCCTTCAATCTGTTCTCGCCGTTCTTGTCGGTCTACATGTTAGCCTTGGGCGTCACAGACCAGGGGATCGGAACCATTGCCAGCGCAGGCCTGGCATTCCAGATCCTCGGCGCTCTGCTCAGCGGCGTGATTGTCGACAAATACGGCCGCCGGCTGACGCTGTTCATCGCCGACCTGGTCTCCTGGAGTGTGCCTTGCCTGATCTGGGCCGCAGCGCAGGATATGCGGTTCTTTCTTGCCGCCGCGATGCTGAACGGCCTGTTCCGCATCTCCCATACGGCGTGGACGTGTCTGATGGTCGAGGATGCCGAGGAACACCATTTGGTGCACATCTGGACCTGGGTCACGATCTTCGGGATTTGCGCCTCTTTCTTCACACCGCTGGGCGGGTGGTTTGTGGGACGCTTTGGCCTGGTCCCGGCGATGCGCGGACTACTCATCTTTGGTTGCGCAATGCTCACAGCCAAGGCCCTAGTGCTATACTTATTTTCCCATGAGACGGCGCGCGGGCAGCAGCGCATCGAAGAAACCCGCCAGCGCTCTTGGTTCAGCCTGCTCGGTGAGTATCGCAGCGTCCTCAACCTAATCTTCCGCTCAAAGCCGATTCTGGCTGCGCTATCCCTGATGATCATCGCCAACATTTTCTTGACCGTCAACGGCAGCTTTTGGGGTGTGCTGTTCACCACCAAACTTGGCTTCGCCGAGTCGCAAATCTCTATCTATGTGATGTTGCGTTCGATCATCATCGCCCTGTGTTTCTTTCTGATCGGCCCACAGCTCACGAACATGCGTCACTTTCGCCTGCCGCTGTGGATTGGGTACGCGACCGGCTTCGTCAGCCAGGCACTCCTCGTCTTTATGCCACCGCAGACGGTAGCCTTGTTGGTGATCAGTGTGGCGCTCGAGGGTGTCGGCGCAGCCTTGATCAACCCTATGCTCGAATCGCTGCTGGCTATAGCGCTGGAATCCCACGAGCGCGCGCGCCTCAGCGCCATCGTGTATGTGATTTTGCTCGCATTTACCTCACCTTTCGGATGGATTGCCGGGCAACTCTCCGCGATCGATCGCGCCCTACCCTTCGCGATGAATATGGGTCTGTTCGTGATTGGAGCAGGGCTGGTGTGGCTCATTAGCCGCCGGCAATCGTTCGCATCAGTCCAGAAAAAGTAGCTCATCTTGAACGAAGAAATCGATTTTGAAGAGTTGGCGCCTTGGTTGGCCATCCTGATCACATTGATTGGCGCTGGACTACGAGTTTTGCTCCTCGATCGCCAAGGAATGGGAGTGGATGAGACATTCAGCGTGTGGCTGGCCAACCACAGTGTTGGCGATATGCTACAATGGACTGCCAAGATCGACCAACATCCGCCCCTTTATTATCTCCTGCTCCGTTACTGGATGGCACTCAAAGGAGATACACCTTATCATGTCCGCCTGCTTTCCGTACTATTCGGTGCAGGCACAATTCCGGTAATTTACCTGATCGGCAAACGCCTGTCGGGTTCTGTGATAGGACTGGCGGCAGCCATGCTGATGGCACTTTCGCCTTTCAACATCCGCTTCGCTCAAGAAGCGCGCATGTACACGCTCCTGACGTTCAATGCGGCCGTGGCGATTTATGCACTGGCCAGACTGCTCACGGATTCACGCTCTGCCAGACCTGTCGGCAGCCAATTTCGGGAATACCTGCGCGCCTGGCGTACATCTGAGCCGGCCGAACCAAACACCGAAGGCTATTTCAGCTATAGAGTTGAAGCCCGCACTCAAACAGGATGGCGAGCCTGGATACTCCGCCATCGCTACACACGTGTGCGTCAGTTACCCATACAGACCATCGAAACTGACCTGGCCTGGGTAGCCTTTATCGTGTTTTCGGCTGCGACTATGCTCACCCACAACACAGCTATCCTTTTCCCTATAGCGACCAATATTTTCGTTCTTGGTCTGATGCTTTTTCGAAGGAAAGAGCCATCAAGATCTCCACCTGCCTTCCAGGCCCCCTCTTTTTGGAACTGGATTAAGGCGCAAGTTGGCATCGTCTTACTTTGGAGTCCCTGGATCGTCGCCTTTATCCAACAAGCCAGCAGCGTCTATCAGGAGTTTTGGCTTCCCAAACCAGGTTGGGACACCGCTGCCCAGGCGCTGAAATCCTTTTTGAACGCTTCTACGCCTACGCCTGATCAAGCCAGCCAGACGCAGATGGTCTGGCTCCTGTACGTGCTGGTGCTTTGTTTAGGGCTATTGCATTACCGGAAAAAGGTGGCGCAATTCTTATTTTTGGCTACCCTGTTCGCCATCCCCTTCCTGGGCGAGCTGATCGTGAGTATCCGCCGGCCGATTTTTTACGATCGAACCCTGATCTGGACAACGATCCCACTGCTCCTGGTCCTGGCAGCCGGTATCGCGCAATTCAAACATCGCTTTCTTATGATTGTGGTACTGGGGATTTTTAGCACAATCAACATTTTTTCTGCCGCAGATTATTTCAGGTTCACGCGGAAAGAGGATTGGAGCACGCCTGCCGGTTACGTCGCCAATTTCGCGCAAAAGGATGATTTGGTCCTTTTCAACGCCGCCAAGGTGCAAATCCCATTCGATTATTATTTTGAACCCTACGAAGACCTGTATTCTATCCAGGTAGAGAAACAGGGGTTTCCCGAAGATATGCTCGATAGCGATACCCTGGAATCAAAAATGACGGATAGCGATGTGCCCAGGTTACTGTCATTGGTGAACGGGTATGACAGAGTCTGGCTGGTTTACAGCTATAACTGGTATACAGATCCAATAGGGCTTATCCCGCAAACGCTTGCCTCGAAGATGGAATTAACGCGACAGCGTGATTTTTATGGAGGGCAGGTTCACTTGTATGAAACACCCTAATCGAGGCAATGATAATTCGCCTCATAACGACCTGTCTGTCGCTGAAGGAGATCGCTATGCCCGTCACAGTTAACGACATTCACACCGTCGTTGCCAAGATGGAGCTGGCTGGACACCCTTTGTGTGTGCACGCCTCGCTCCGTTCCTTCGGCCACGTTCAGGGCGGCGCGCGGACGATCGTCGAAGGGCTTTTGCAACAAAGCTGCACCATCATGGTACCCACACACTCGTACAGCACATATCACATCCCCGCACCGGCAGATGGGACTGTTGACCCGTCGGCTCCAGCATACACACCGGACAGCAATGAAATTGACGCGCGAAATATGGGGGCGATTCCGGTTTACGTGCTGCGCAAGCCAGAGTGCGTGCGCGGCAACCATCCGCTGGATTCCTTCACGGCGGTTGGTCCGCTGGCATCGCAATTGGTGGAAGGCCAGAGTGCCGAAGACGTGTATGCGCCCGTCCGTGTGTTGGAGCGATTAGGCGGCTACATCGTGATGATGGGCGTCGGCCTGAACCGGCTGACGGCGCTGCACCACGCGGAACGTCTGGCCGGGCGACCTCTGTTCAGGCTATGGGCCAAAGGCCCGGATGGACAGCCGATCCAGGCCCGCCTGGGCGGTTGCTCCGAAGGGTTCGTCAACTTCGACCCGATTCTTGCGCCGATCGAGCGCCAAATCCGTGTCGGGCAAAGTCTATTGCGGATTTTTCCGGTCGAACCGATGCTGACCTTAGCCGTCGACGAAATCCGCGCGAACCCGATGATCACACATTGCGGCAATGCAGACTGCGACGAATGTAATGCGAATATGCAGGTAGAACTGTGACAATATCATGCAAACATTGAGCAAGAGGAAAGGATAATAACCTATGAAAGGCGATGTAATCTATTCAGAACTGTCGAAACAGAAAGACCCGTCGACCGGTGTCGAAGTCACACGCTTAAGCGACAACCAGAACGACACCAATCACCCATATTTCACCGCGTCACAGGTAGACCTGGACAACACGTTCGTCATCGTCACATCTAACCGCACCGGACAGGAACAGTTCTATACACTGGCCTTTGCGGATGGCAAAATGGTACAGTTGACGGACGATGTGGATGTTCACAGTGGGTGCCTGGATGCTGCCAATCACATCCTCTACTATTTCGCCGGGCACACGCTCAAATCGGTGCGATTGGACACCCTCGAAGACGAAGCGTTGATGGACGTCCCCAAGAGCTTCATCCCCGCCAGCCTGACCGGCACCGCCGACGGACGCTATCTGGCGTTCACGATGGTGGAGCTCGCCGAGACAGACCTTTGTACCGCCCGTTATGAGCCGGAGTTCTCCGGTGGATCCAAGGGCTTCCGCGAGAAATTCTTCCGCTGGCCCTCCAGCGTCATCATCCGCTACGATACCGCATCGCACGCCGGCTATCCGGTCACAGGCGAGTTACGGCGGATGACGCACGTCATCATCCACCCGCTGGACGGCGACACCGTGCTCTTCTGTCACGAAGGCCCCTGGCATCTGGTGCAACGGATGTGGATTGCGAAAGTCGCTACCGATGAAGTCTACCCTCTGATCGAGACCAAGCGCAACCTCGAGCGCGCGGGGCACGAATTCTTCACCGTCGATGGACGGATTGGCGCGCAGTACTCGTACCGCTATCGCCCCGATATGGACTTTCTCTTTCACGCCGACGTCTACGTCAACCCGGATGGTTCGGATGAACAACGCTACTACTACCCCTATCAGCGTCCGGTTCACGTCCACGCGCTCTCTGAGGCTTTGGCGGTCGGCGACACGGCGCAAATCCGGCAAGATGACCCGGACTACCGCCGCTACATCGCCCTGGTCAAGTACGACAGCGACGGACACCGGGCCATTGTCGGGAGATTGTGCGCCCACGATACCTCCTGGCACAAGGAAAGCCACCCGCATCCCGTCTTCACCCCTGACGGCAAGCACGTCTTGTGGGGCTCAGACGTCGGCGGCAGGATGAACGTCTATATGGCTCCCGCGGATTGGGGCGCGTGTCTCAAAAGTGATCGCTGAACGAATGAAAAGACCACCCAAAAGTACAAATCCGAGTTTTCGTTTTCGCGAGGAGACACAGATTCTAGACGAAACTGCGCGCGCATCAGCGTCCGGACAATTTACCCAACTCACGGATGGCTTCACCCATTACGAGCTTGCCGGCTCACCTGAAGGTCTGCCGGTGGTGTTGGTGCACGGCTTCTCCGTGCCCTACTTCCTCTGGGACCCAACCTTCGCCGGACTGGTGGACGCCGGTTTCCGCGTGCTGCGTTACGATTTGTTCGGACGCGGCTACTCCGACCGGCCAAACACGACCTACAACCAGGCCCTGTACGACCGCCAGTTGTGCGAACTGTTGGACGCGCTCGGATTCACGGCTCCCGTCAATCTTGCAGGGCTGTCGATGGGTGGAGCAATTGCGGTGGGGTTCACGGCGCAGCATCCAGAGCGCGTGCGCGCCCTGGCACTCCTGGCTCCGGCAGGATTTCCAACACCGGCGTCGCGCATGTTTTGGATGATGCGCATACCAGGGCTGGGCGAGTGGCTCTTCGACCGGTTCGGCGAGAAGCTCATCGTTGGCGGGCTGGCAAAGGATTTCCGTGTGCGCGAGAAAGTGCAGGAACTCGAAGCGCGCTATCGCGTGCAAATGCAGTACCAGGGCTTCAAGCGCGCGCTGCTCTCCACACTCCGCCACGGCCCGATCAGTACAATGGCGGACGCATACCGGGCGGTGGGAAAACAAGCCTGCCCCGTGCTGCTGATCTGGGGGCGCGAAGACCAGACCGTGCCGTTCGCCCTCAACGAGAAAGTCCGCGCCGCGATTCCCCGCGTCGAATTTCACCCCATCGACAACGCCGGGCACGCCGTCCACTACGAGAAGCCGGAAGTCGTCAATCCCTTGCTGGCAGTGTTTTTCGGTCAACTTAATCTTCATCAATCCGCTGCTTTTTCATTTGCCGCAATCCGCATTTGATGGCATAATCTCAGGTAAAGCGTTCAGCCATTCGCAATCAGCCGTCAGCGAAAAGGTCCAGATGTCAAAGCTGAACGCTGATAGCTGATAGCTCACAGCC
>Ga0129302_1000568_pt1 | contig 27535 bp, 18 predicted proteins | sample BlaSprsedimmetaG_FD_94476 | JGI IMG/M metagenome (GOLD analysis project Ga0129302, IMG submission 94476) | Hot spring sediment bacterial and archeal communities from California, USA to study Microbial Dark Matter (Phase II) - Blank Spring... | ecosystem: Environmental > Aquatic > Thermal springs...
CGCTGAACTGATTCAACTGGCCAACGGCGATGTGTTATGTGCTTATCGGCTCGTCAGCGGCACAACCAAGACGCTGAAAGTCTCTCGCAGCGGCGACCGGGCGGCAACGTGGCAACAGTGGTCCGAGATTGTCAGCAACACTGAAGGCGTGTGGGAGCCGCAGATTATCCAAAAAGACAACGGCCAATTGCTGGTGTTTTATGCGCAGGAAGCCGGCGCTGCGGGAACCGATCAGGTCATTGAGATGCAGCGTTCGGATGATCACGGCCGTTCGTGGCATTCACCGCAGGTCATTTCCCGCACGTCCGGTTCGCGCGACGGGATGCCGGTGGCGACGATTCTGGCCAATGGCGACATCCTGCTCGTACTGGAAGGGCACGATATCGATCGCAACGGCCAATTTGTGACCTGGTCGATTCGCAGTCAGGACGGCGGACAGACGTGGGGGCCGCGTCAGAAGGTGTACGCCCCCCTTGATGTTCAGCATCGCGCTGTGGCGCCTTATATTGCCGCGGTGGATGACGGACCGATTTTCGTGTCCTTTCAGACGGACGAACAGGCCGACGGAACCTATCAATTCGGCGTGGTCAGCAGCGCCGATGGCGGATTGACCTGGGCCGTTCAACCCAGGCCGTTTGCCCGAAATCTCAGCGAATCGTACCGTTGGAATTCACTGATGGCCGAGTCGTCGAATGTCCTGGTCGCCGCGGCCAGCACATCGGGCGCAGGCCGACCCGCGATTAAGATCATCAAAGGCACAATCCGAACGGTATCGCACTAACAGGCGTTTTCAGGCTGCTGATTTCTGCAAGATTGACAATCCCCATCCATCGCTGTTTATCACCATTCGTCACTATTGACTCATTCATTGACCAGGGCGGCGCCTTTGCGCGCAGCGTGTGGGTGCGCAGAGTCGATCGATTATTGACGATTGACTATTGATTATTGGGCGGTCGATGGTAGGATAGAGCGGGTGATTTATTCTTGTTTTTGAATTTTGTGGAGATTTTATGGAAGGATTTGTACACCTTCATTTGCATACGCAATATTCCCTGTTGGACGGTGCGATTCAGGCCGAGCGGCTCTTTAACCGCTGCAAGGAGCTGGGGATGGCCTCGGCGGCGATCACGGATCACGGCAATCTGTTCGGTGCGGTTGATTTTTACGTCAAGGCCAAAGCCGCCGGCATCAAGCCCATTTTGGGGATGGAGGCCTACATCGCCCCGGAGAGCCGCTTTGAACGGCAAAAAGGCGGCGGCGTCAAAGAAAACGCCTATCACCTGCTGCTGTTGGCCGAAAACCTGACCGGCTATCGCAACTTAATGAAGCTTAGCAGTCTGGGCTTTATCGAGGGCTTTTATTATCGCCCGCGCATCGACAAGGAGTTACTGGCCGAGCTGAACGACGGGCTGATCTGCACGACCGCCTGTATTGCCGGTGAAGTGCCGGCCGCGCTGAAGCGGCACGATATGGCCGCGGCTGAAAAGGCGGTCGATGAATACCTCAAAATTTTCGGTCCCGAACGCTTCTTTCTCGAAATTCAGCAGCACGACGGCGACGACAGTCCCCACGTGCGGCCGATGATGATCGACCTGGCCCAACGCAAGGGCGTCGGTCTGGTGGCGACCAACGATGTGCATTTTCTCAACGCTGACGATTTTGAGGCGCACAACGCGCTGTGCTGCATCAGCACCGGCAAGAAGGTGAACGACCCGGACCGGATGACGTACCCGCCGAGCGTCTATCTGAAAAGTCCCGACGAAATGCGCTCGATGTTTACCGATGTGCCCGAAGCGTGCGACAACACCCTGCGGATTGCCGAGCGCTGCAACGTCGAATTGGATTTGACCAGCCGCCATGCGCCGGTCTATACACCCGATAACGGCCAAACCGCCGAGGACTATCTGCGCGATTTGGTCTATCAGGGCGCCAAAAAACTGTACGGCAAAATCACCGACGCCGTCCGCGAACGCATCGAACGCGAGCTGGAGGTCATTATCGGCAAGGGCTTTGCCAGTTATTTTTTAATTGTCTGGGATGTGTGCAACTATGCCCGCGGCAATAACATCCCCGTCGGCGCCAGAGGCAGCGCCGTCGGTACGGTCGTGGGCTATTGTCTGGGCATCTGCGATGTCGATCCGATTCATTACGATTTGCTGTTTGAGCGGTTTATGGATCCGGAACGAAACGAAATGCCCGATATCGACATTGACATCTGTCAGGACAGCCGCCCGCGGACACTCGAATATGTTCGCAAAAAATACGGCCAGATCGCCCAGATCATCACCTTCGGCACGATGAAGGCCAAAGCCGTCATCCGCGACGTCTGCCGTGTGCTGGATGTGCCGCTGGCCGAGGCCGACCGCCTGGCCAAGCTGGTGCCCAATGAATTGAAAATGACCCTCGACAAGGCCCTTCAGGTCGAGCCGGACTTGAAAAAAGCCTACGACGAAAACGAACTGACCCGCCGCGTCATTGACATCGGTCGCCGTCTCGAAGGGCTGGCCCGTCATGCCTCGGTGCACGCCTGCGGCGTCGTCATCGCCGATGAACCGCTGACTCATTTCCTGCCGCTGTACAAGCAGGCCAACTCCGACGACATCATCACCCAGTTCGAAGGCCCGACGGTCGAAAAGGTCGGTTTGCTGAAGATGGACTTTCTGGGTCTTAAGACGCTCAGCATCATCCAGCGGGCGCTGGATTTAATCAAAGACGTCCACGGCAAGACCATCGACATCGAAAAAATCGACATCACCGACCAGACCGTATTTCGCGACATCTTCGGCGCCGGTCGCACCAAGGGTGTTTTTCAGTTTGAATCCGGCGGGATGCAGGATTTGCTGATGAAACTTCGCCCCGACCGGCTGGAAGATCTCATCGCCGCCAACGCCCTCTATCGCCCCGGTCCGATGGCGCTGATCCCCGACTACATCGACCGCAAGCACGGCGCCAAATGGGATGTGCCGCACCCGATTATGCGCGAGGTGCTTGAAGAGACCTTCGGCATTATGGTCTATCAGGAGCAGGTGATGCGGATCTGCAATCGGCTCGGCGACATCCCGCTGCGTCAGGCCTATGCCCTGATTAAAGCCATCGGCAAAAAGAAGCTGGATGTGATCGCCGCCGAGAAGAAACGTTTTGTTGAAGGCTGTATCAAAAAAGGCCTCAAAGAAAAACAGGCCGAGGACATCTTCGACCTGATCGAAAAATTTGCCGGCTACGGTTTCAACAAAAGCCACGCCACCCGCTACTCATTCGTCGCCTACCAAACCGCCTGGCTGAAGGCCTATTATCCGGTCGAATATATGGCCGCCTTGCTGACCTATGAAATGGCAAGCACCGACAAGGTCGTCGAATACATTGGCGAGTGTCGCGAGATGGGTATAGACGTGCTGCCGCCGGACATCAACGACAGCTTTGTCGATTTTACCGTCATCTATGATCGTGAGCACGGCCGACAGGACAAAAAAGGCGTTATTCGCTTCGGGCTGGCCGCGGTCAAAGGCGTCGGCGAAAAGGCCGTCGAACAGATCATTGCCGCGCGGGAAAAAATCGGACGATTCAAAAATCTGTTTCATTTCTGCGAGAACGTCGATCTGCGTGCGGTCAACAAACAAGTACTCGAAGCGCTCATCAAGGCCGGTGCATTTGACAATCTCGGCGGAAGTCGCGCCCAGATGATGGCCGGACTGGAATCGGCGATGCAGGTCGGCGCATCAATGCAGGCCGACGCCCAGAGCGGCCAGATGAATTTCTTCGCCGCCGGTTTGGGTCAGGACGATGACAGCGCCGCGCCCGCTCTGCCCGATGTGCCCGCCTGGCCGGAGACCCAGATGCTGACCTATGAAAAAGAGGTGCTCGGCTTTTACGTCACCAGCAATCCGCTCAGCAAGCACGCCGATCTAATCGACGCTTATTCGACGCTGCACACCAGCCAGCTCAGCAACAAACACGAAGGCCGCGAGGTCGTCATCGGTGGGATGATCACCAGAATCCGCAACATCGTCACCAAAAACGGACGCAACGCCGGCGCCAAAATGGCGGTTCTTGAACTGGAAGATTTGCAGGGCAAATGTGAGGTGGTCCTGTTTCCCAGGACGCTCGAAAAATTCGGGCATTTAATGGAAGTGGACAACGTCGTCTTCGTCCGCGGCAAGGTCGATTGCAAACGCGAAACGCCCAACCTGCTTTGTGAAGAGCTGTACGCCCTTGAAGAGGTGACCGACAATCTGGCCGCGCGGGTCTGGATTCGCCTGCTGTCGCTGAACATCACCGAGGAAAAGATCGGCCAGATTGCCTCGCTGTGCCGGAGCCATCGCGGCAAAAGCCCCGTCCAAATCAGCATCCAGACCGCCGGCGGCTGGCGAATCGTCGCCGTGGCCGACAAAAGCCTCAGCGTGCGGGCCGATGTGGACTTCTGCCGCAAAATCGGCGCCGTCGTCGGCCGTGAAAACGTCGAACTGATGCGCAACTGAAAACCCATGACGGTGTAGGTTGCAGCATGTTCCCATTATGAGTACTACAGCGCAGGTTTATTCCTGTTGAATTAACATAACGACTTTCTGCGTAGCAAGTTATATCAAATATCAAATATCAAATATCAAAAAGCAAAAATCAAAATGAAATTGCTGTCCGACAGCCTGCCCGCTCAGGCGACATTGCCAATTCACGGCACCGATGGGGATATTCTGCCGGTACATCGCTCTTTTTGAAATTTGATGTGTGATTTTGCATTTTGATTTTTAATCTTTGATTCCGCGACATTAACGCGGATTCTCAGCATACGTTGCGCTGCTACAGCGAGTGTTTGATTTTTATCTAACTTTCTGCTATAATACCCGCCGGTTCGGGGGTGAACCGGTGGGTTTGCCCTTGATAGGGTATAAAAGGAGCCGTATTGCCGGCATCTTGCCGGCCAATCAACCCACACAGAAAGGAGCAGCTCGATGTCAACACAGTCCGTCCCCCTTGTTGATCCTACCGCTTCTGCTGCTGCAGAGGTCTGGAAGCGATTGCGTCAGCACCGGCCAACCACGCGTCGGCAATTATGGCGCTATATGCGGGTCTTTTTCAAGCTGTCCGTGCCGAATAGCCGCATCTGTCCGGGCCACAGCAGCCCGATGGATTATCTCTGGCACACCTACAACGCCGATTTTGCCGTCTCGCCCCCGGCCAACGGGGATTGTCTGGTCTGGGCCAATCGCGGCGGCGGCAAGACACAACTCGCAGCCGCGGCCACCGTTCTGGAAGGTCTGTTCAAGCCCGCCTGTCAAACACGGATGCTGGCCGGTTCGCTTGACCAGGCCCATCGAATGTATGATTACTTCGCCGCGTTTGTGCAATCCGGCTTTGAAGATTGTCTTGACGGCAGACTGTTGTCGCAATCCTGTCGATTCAAAAACGGTGCAACCGTTGAAGTCTTGCCGCAGTCCGCCGCGGCTATTCGCGGACGACATATCCACAAACTCCGCTGCGACGAAATGGAACTGCTTGATGACCAGATGCTGGCGGCGGCTCAATTTGTCACCCGCAGCGAACGCGGCCTGCACGGAGCGATGGAGATGTTCAGCACGATGCATCGTCCCTATGGCCTGATGCAGCGCCTCGTGGAACAGGCCGAGCGCATCGGTATGCCGATGTTTCGCTGGTGCGTCTGGGAAGTCATTGAACGCTGTCCGCCGGAGCGAAGCTGCAGCCGCTGTCCGCTGTCCGAAGATTGTCGCGGCGTTGCCCGTCGGGCCGACGGGTACTTGGCCATTGACGACTGCATCAGTCAAATGCGGCGTTCCAGTCGGGCGGGGTTTGAGGCCGAGATGCTTTGCCTGCGGCCCAGTCTTGAAAACGCCGTCTTTGCCGAGTTTGATCCGACCGTGCATGTCGCGCCGGTGGACTATCAATCGACGCGACCGCTGTATCGCGCGATTGATTTCGGGTTTGTCAATCCGTTTGTGTGCCTTTGGATTCAGACCGATGAAGAAGGCCGTGTGTTTGTGATCGATGAATATGTCCGCCGCCGCAAAACCATTGCCGAGCACGCCGCTTATATCAAGGCGCACACACCCTGTGCCGAAGCACACGTCGCCGGCACGTTTTGCGATCCGGCCGGGGCCGGACGCAGCGACATCACCGGCACCGCCGCCGTTCACGAATTGGCCGCAGCCGGCATTCGTGCGACCTGGCGCAAAAGTCGCATCCTCGAAGGCATTGAAAAGATCCGCGTGGCGCTACGCAACGGCGACGGAACCGGACACCTGATCATCGCGCCGCGCTGTGCGCGCCTGATTGAGGCGCTGCGGTGCTACCATTATCCGGCGTCTCATACCGGCCTAACGGAACTGCCCGAAAAAGACGGCCTGTACGATCATCCCATCGACGCGCTGCGCTATTTCTTCGTCAATATCGCCCGTGCCGCGCCGCCTCACAAGAGCCGCTACTGAGAACAAGCCGCCCGGGCTGTCCGTTGCGTTAACAGGGCAGGTCCCGTTGTTTACATCATAAACGGATCGTAAAAGAACGGATCCAGCGGCAGGGATTCAATCTCGTCCAGCGCCTCCGGATAGCTGAACTTCAAGACCGTCGGCTTAGCCAGACGTTTGTAATCGGCCATTGCCATCCGAATGGCGCGGTCATGGCGGCCGGCGCAGAAGACAATCTCTTTGTCTTTGGCAAGGCTCTTGTCCATCAGCGTCGGCAGATTGTACAGCTCGCCGAACGGCGGCTCGGCTCCGACTTCGGCGTCGGCAAACAGCGACTCCATCTCGCTTTCGGTTGCCAGACGCACGTACCGCACCTCAAGATGCTGCTGAAGCGCATACAAATTGACCTTGCGGTCGGCCGGCAGGACACACAGATAAAAGCGGTCGTTGTCCGCTCGCACAACCACCGTTTTGGCGACCTGCTGAGGCGGCACGTGCTCGACGGTCGCCAACTGCCCGGCGGTATAAACCGGTTCATGCTCGCTGACCTGAAACGCATATCCCCGGCCGCTGAGATACTCCTGAACGTTCATAGACAAATCTCCCGTTTTCAGTTAAGCGTTATATAGCCATTTGGCCTCCTGCCGCTCAACGGTGCACGCTGTGCTTACCACATATAAGGATACAGCGGGTAGCCGTAGGGCGGCGGGGTCATTCCATTATTCGGTTTTACCACAAAACTGAGAATCAGCATCAGCGCGACCAATACCGTGATTACCAGCGCAGCCCAAAACCGTGGATCGTGGACCAGCCGGCGAAGGTGCAGGCTCAAGGTGTGCCGGTCGGGCCAGTGCCAATGCCGTAAATGGAGTCCATGCATCGTCATCATCCGACCTTTCAACTGAACTGCTTTTCGTAACCCGTATTTTATACTACGCCTGAAAAAAAGGCAAGTTGGTGTTTTCTCCGGGAAAAACAGACGTTGCCTGGCAGGACGTTCAATGGTATAATCCGGTCTTTTACTGATATATATAGTTTTGGATGGACAATTATGGCTTTAGAAATTGCCGAACAAGTCAAACTGCTCAAACGCGGCACGGTGGAGGTGTATCGCGAAGATGAACTGGCCCAGCGGCTGACCGAGGCTGCCCAAGCGCCCCGGCCGCTGCGGGTCAAGCTCGGAATGGACCCGACCGCACCGGACATTCACCTCGGTCATACCGTCGTTCTTCGCAAACTGCGTCAGTTTCAGGATTTAGGGCACAAGGCCGTGCTCATTATCGGCGACTATACCGCCCGCGTCGGCGATCCGACCGGACAGAACACCACCCGTCCCATGCTCACGGCTGAGCAAATCAAGGCCAATGCCCAGACCTATTTCGAGCAGGCCGGCAAGGTGCTGGATATGTCCCCGGACAAGGTCGAGGTGCGGTACAACAGCGAATGGCTGGCGGACTTACGGCTGGCTGATGTGATTAAGCTGACCGCCTCAATGACAGTGGCCCGAATGCTCGAGCGCGACACGTTTGACCTGCGATACAAAAAGGGCGACCCGATCGGAATTCACGAGTTTTTGTATCCGTTGATGCAGGGTCAGGATTCGGTCGCAATTCAAAGCGATGTCGAGCTGGGCGGTACGGACCAGACCTTTAATAATCTGGTCGGGCGGGACTTGCAGCGTTTGGCCGGTCAGCCGCCGCAGATTGTCATTACGATGCCGATTCTCGTGGGGCTGGACGGCGTGCAGAAGATGAGTAAATCCAAGGGCAATTACATCGGCGTCACCGATTCGCCCTCGCAGATGTTCGGCAAGACCATGAGCATCCCCGATGAGTTGATGGAAAACTACTTTACCCTGCTGACCGATGTGCCGGTCGAGCAGATTAAGACCTGGGTGAATCCGGCTCAAACCCACCCCAGGCAGGCCAAAGTCATTCTGGGCAAGTTGATTGTCGAGCAGTTTTACGACAAAGAAGCCGCCGAAGCCGCCGCGGCGGAATTTGACAAGGTCTTTGCCCAAAACCAGTTGCCCGACCAGATGCCCGAAGTGGCTGTTTCGTCCGCCCCGATTGCCGCGGCCAAGCTGCTGCTGCATTGCGAATTGGTTCAAACCGGCGGCCAGGCCAAACGCCTTATCAAGCAGGGCGGCGTGCGGATCGACAATGTAAAAATAGACGATCCGAGTCGTGAAGTGAACCCTCAGGACGGGATGGTCGTACAGGTAGGCAAGCGAAAGTTTGCAAAATTAAAGTTGACAATATAATAACAGAATCAAAGAATCTTATTTTTGCTTTAACTTGGGAAACTCGCGGTTCAATAAAATGGAGAAATTATGATATTTCCGGACATCAAAGAGCCGGATCGCTATGTCGGGCTTTATGCGGTGGATTTTGGCGACCATAGCCAGACGGGATTGACCGCTGAGCAGGTTGCCGAGTTGCTCGATAGCGACGCCTCAGCCGATCTTCGCATTTACAAGATTTACAAGGCGTATCCGGATGGTCGGCTGGAACTGACGGGCGTGCGTCGCGAGGTCTTCCAAATGGAAGCCGGGATGTTTTTTTACGCGCGGCAGGAACAAGCCGCCCGCGAGGATTTTGACCGCTTGTGTCGGTTGGCCGAGGCGTCTTTGCCCCCGGGACGGGCCAAAGTTCATCTGGCGTCCGATAACAACGGCGGTTTCGTTACGGCATTGATTTATCCGGCTGAATATGAGGATCAGTTCAGCCGCTGGCTTCTGGACGTCGGCTATCGCACTCACGGCGTAGTCGAGGGAGGTATCGACGCGGTGAGCCGATATTATGATACCGCGTGGCAAATTGTCCAGAAAAAGCAGCTTTGGGGGGGAGATGCTGTGAGATTGTTAAACAGTTCGCCAGCAGAAAAGCCCGTCCGAAAGGCAGGAATGTGACAAAAGGCAATCTCAAAAAACGCCGCCGTTTGGGCTTTCTGGCGGGCGCAATGTTGATGATACTGTTAAAAAAAGCCCCCGAAAGTCCGCTTCGGGTCTCGGAATTCCGAATCAGTACAAAAAAAATCGGGATACGATTTGGTGAGAACATACGGCGTTTTTGGCGTAAAAATTGGGTTTTTTTGAGGCGTTAACAAAAACTGATAAGGTTTTTCCTGAGTGCAGTAGGTAAAAATACGGATAAATTTTTTATCTTTCCTATTTTTTACTTGCATTCAAAGGGGGGTTGGCCTATACTACTTTAAGTAGGTCGCTGTGATAACTTGAGTAACGAGAATTTACAGCAGATCCGGAAAAATAGAGAAGATGAACTTTTTGTGATTTTTTTCGTAGTAACTATTGACAGATAATTAAAATTTTATTAAAGAGTTAATGGCGTTAACGCCGAACTATATAACGCAAGAGTTTTCTCCCCTCCGGAAAACATCACGGAACGCACGTTTCGTGATGTTTTCTTTTTTGTATCCTCCCGGTTTAGGTATAATACCCTCCAACCGAATGCCTTGAGTTATTCTGGACAATCAGGAGTTTTTTATGGCCTTATATGTCAACGGAGAAGCAGTTGACCCGAACCGCATAGATCAGGAAAAAGAGCGGATGCGTCCGAGTTATGAGCAGGCGTTTGCCGACGAACCTGTCCAACAGCGGCAGCAGCGTCTTGAAGAGTGGGCGCGTGAAAACGTGATCGAGCAGGTCTTGTTCCATCAGGCAGCCCTTCGGGAATTTCCTGAGATTGCCGAGGCCGATATTGAGGCTTTGCTGAGTCGTCTTTTGGAACAGGAAAACGAAGACGGCCCGCTGCACCAGCGAATGGCCGGCGGCGACGCGGAGCGGCAAAAGCTCTGTCGCGAAGCGGCCGAGCAGATTCGTTCTGAAAAGTTGCTCGAACAGATCGGCAAAGCGGTCGGCGAGCCGAAAGAGAAAGACATTCGCCGCTATTATCAGCGCAATATCGAGCGGTTCAGCGTGCCGGAAATGGTTCGGGCCGCCCATATCGTCAAGCATCCCGACCCGCAGGTTCCGAGCGAACAGCAAAAACAGCAGATGGACGAGTTGCTGGGGCGTATCGAGAACGGCGAGGATTTCGCCGTGCTGGCCGATGAACACTCAGCCTGTCCGGGCAATGGCGGCGATCTGGGGTATTTTTCACGCGGCCAGATGGTGCCTTCCTTTGAGCAGGTGGTTTTCGATTTACCGTCCGGTCAGACCAGCGGGGTCTTTTCCACCGAATTCGGCTGGCATATTGCCAAGGTACTCGACCGCAAACCGGCGATGCCCTGCCCGCTTGAGCAGGTGCGGCAGGTCATTGTCAACGAGCTGACCCAGCAGGCCCGCGACAAGGCCCTGGAGCGGTTTTTAGACGCAGAACGCCAAAAGGCCGTCGTCGAAGAACGATAATCTGTTGACCCTGTACAGGGGTTTTGATATAAAACAGGGTGTGCGGTGCGGCGGAATAATCACGCCGCCGCGGATATGAAATAGAAACCACAGTGTTTTTGAAAACGGTCAGGAGTCGATCAATGTATTTCATTCGGATGTTTCTTCTTGCGGCCTTTTGCGCAGTGCTTTTGGGGGTTCCCGTTTTTGCAGAGGACAACGAGCCGGAACCTTCGGTTTATTTGTTCAGCTATTTTCGCGGCAACGGCGAAAGCGGTCTTCATTTGGCCTATAGTTATGACGGCCTGAAATGGGCCCCGCTGAAAAAAGAACAATCTTTTCTCAAGCCCGAAATCGGCAGCAAGCTGATGCGCGACCCGAGCATTGTACAAGGCCCCGACGGAACATTTCATATGGTCTGGACGACCGGCTGGTGGGACAACGGGATCGGTATCGCCCATTCCAAAGACCTGATCGACTGGTCCGAGCAGACGTTTCTTGCGGTGATGGAACACGAACCGACGGCCAGGAACTGCTGGGCGCCGGAGATTTATTATGACGCCAAAACCAAAACGTATCTGATTTGCTGGGCGACGACGATTCCGGGGCGTTTTCCGCAAACCGAACACCCCAGCGACGACAACAACCACCGGATGTACTACGTTGCCACCAAGGATTTTAAGACCTATACCGACACGGCCCTGTTCTATGAACCCGGCTTTAACGTCATCGACACCTTCATCGTCCGCGACGACAAAAACGATCGGTACGCGATGTTCCTCAAGAACGAAACCAAGTATCCCAAGGCCGAGAAAAACATTCGTGTGGCGTTTGCCGAGAAGGCCGCCGGCCCTTACGGTCCGGCCTCTGAGCCGATTACCGGCGACTATTGGGCCGAAGGCCCGGCTGCCCTGAAGGTCGGCGACCGCTGGATCGTCTATTTCGATAAATACACCCAGGGGCGATACGGCGCCGTCGCCTCAACCGATCTGAAAAAGTGGGAAGATATTTCCGACAAGGTCGAGTTTCCACGCGGCGCGCGGCACGGGACCGCCTTTGCCGTTGCCCCGTCGGTTCTGGAAAAACTCAAACTCGTCAGACCCGATTAACACATCTTGTCTCCGATGATGGATTAAAATGAAATGAGTCATTCGGCTTGGCTATGGCGTTGTGTGTGGGCGGCGATGGCCGGCGGTTTTGTCATTGCAGCGGCCACAGGGCAAGAGGCCTTCGAATCGCGGCGGGGTGATTACTTTCGTATTCAGGTTGTGGACGATCAAACCGGCCGCGGCGTCCCGCTGGCAACGCTCACAACAACCGGCCATCTTCGTTATGTGACCGACAGCAACGGGATTGTCGCATTCTATGAACCGGGACTAATGGACAAGACCGTCTATTTTCATATCAGCAGTCCCGGCTATGAGTATCCTGCGGACGGCTTCGGCTATCGCGGCAAGGCGATTCACATCCAACCGGGCGGACGGGAGACGCTGCGGATCAAACGCCTGAACATTGCCGAACGGCTTTATCGTGTAACGGGTCAGGGCATTTATCGCGATAGTCTATTGACCGGCGATCCCGCTCCGTTGAAAAATCCCGTTCTGAACGGTCAGGTAGTTGGCCAGGATACGGTGTTTACCACCCTCTATCGCGACCGACTGTATTGGTTCTGGGGCGATACGGCCCGCCCGGCGTATCCGCTGGGTCATTTTGCCACAGCCGGGGCGACGTCGCTTTTGCCCGAACAAGGCGGGCTGGACCCCGACCGTGGCGTTGATCTGACTTATTTTACCGATGCGTCGGGATTCAGCCGACCGATGGCGCCGCTCTCGGAGCCGGGAATGGTGTGGATTCAGGGCGTGCTGACCGCTGAGGATCCGACGGGCAAAATGCGGATGCTGTGTCAATACACTCGGCTGACGAGTCTGACCGAGCCGACCGAACGCGGATGGATGGTCTTTAATGATCAAACGGAGCGATTCGAACCGATACGCCGCAGCGATCCGGATTTTCTGCTGTTTGATGATGTCGGCCACCCGCTTGCCGTGCACGCCAACAACGACGCGTATTACTACTTTGCGACCCCCTTTCCACTGGGCGTTCGCCTGAGGGTCAGAACCGACTGGGCTGACTTGACGGATCCTGACCGCTATGAAGTCTATACCGCTCTGCACAACACCGACGAAATGAAGACCTTTCGATGGGTTGACTCAAAACGCCTGCTGTCCGATGCCGGCGGCAATAAACGCGCCCTGATTGAGTCGCTCCAACAGGAAAAACACGCTACCGGTCGGCTCTATGACATCGAAACCGGAAATGATGTGATACCGCACAACGGCACCGTCTATTGGAGTGATTATCTGGATGCATGGATTATGATTGCCGTTCAGCAGGGCGGTTCGACCTCGTATCTGGGTGAGGTATGGTTTGCGCAGGCCGATACACCCGTCGGGCCGTGGCAGTATGCACGTAAGATCGTTACCCACGACGCCTACTCATTCTACAATCCCAAGCGCCACCCCTTGTTTGATCAGGATAACGGTCGATTGATTTATTTTGAAGGTACGTACAGCCATACCTTTTCCGGCCGAGCCGAGGAGGCGACGCCGCGCTATGATTACAATCAGATGATGTATCGGCTGGATCTGTCCGATCCGCGGTTGACGCTGCCGTCGGCGATTTACCGTATTCGGACGGGGCAGGATCGCGTCTGTTATCGTCCTTTGGAACAGGTTGATGACAAAACGGCAGATGTTGCGATTGAAGCGGCGGCGTTTTATGCCCTGACCGATGCAGATTCGGCAAAAGAGGCCGTTGCTGTTTATGAGCGCATCAACGAAAACGAACAATCCATATTGACCCTTGATCGCCCTTTGCCCTCGGTCGAACCTGTGTTTTACGGCCTGAACCGCGAGTCCAAAGACAGGACAGGGCAGACCGTCATGCTGCGGGAGTATCGCCATCGCACGACCGGCGCCGTTCGCTATGCCGCTGAGCCGATGGATTCAACAGACTGGATCGAAACCGAAAAGCCGCTCTGTCGTGTCTGGCCGAATCGTTCGAAAGTGTTGACCATCGACCGCTCAGCACGCCCGAATCGTGTCCAGAACACAACGGCGCCCTGATCGTGGACTGAAGGTCGGATCAACCGGAAAGCAATCGCCCTGCAAGAGAGATGCGGATGAGAGGAGTCGAACCTCCACGGGCTAATGCCCACAGGCACCTGAAGCCTGCGCGTCTGCCAATTCCGCCACATCCGCGAAAACACACATCATAATTTCGTTTCGCGGGCCGTCAAGCATTTTTTATCGAATTTTTGGCGGATTGGCGGCAGTGGAAACGGCGATGGCAGCGTCGATACCCGCTATTTTGTATCCGTTTTTATCTTGGTGCGCATGCACATTTGTACCATCTCGTCAATTTGGGCCTGGATCTTATCGATATCGCGCTCGCGTATGGATTCTTCGAGGCGGGCGGCTTTTTCGGTATAGACGGCAAAACCGGCAAATCCGCCCAACCCCTTTAAGGCGTGAATCTTTGAGGCCAACTCGTCAAAGTCGTTCTTATTCAGGGCGTCGCGCATCTGTTCGATACGGCCGGGCAGATTGCTCACAAAGGTCTCGATGGTTTTATGATAATCCGGATCGCCGTCGAGAAATGAGGTAATCTCCAGTCCTTTCCCGGCATCCTGAATCTGCTGTTTTTTGGCCACACAGCGCCGCACTTTTTGCTCCAGCAGCTTGCGATTGATCGGCTTGTTCAGCCGGTCGTCGCAGCCGGCCTCCAGGGCGGCCAGTTCGTCGTCTTGTTGATCGGAGGCCGTCATCGCGATGATCGTCGTGCCGGTGTTGAGGCTGTCGGCGCGAATGTGTCGGGCAGCGTCCAGGCCGTTCATGCCGGGCATCTGAATATCCATCAAAATCAGATCAAATACTTCCTGCCGGCACAATGAGACCGCCTCACGACCGTCGGCGCAGAGCACCGGCGTATAACCCAGACGGGAAAGAATGATTTCAAGCAGGGACAGATTTTCCGGAACATCATCCACGATGAGGATGCGGGCAGATACGCCATCCCGCTCGGAATCGAAGATTCGATCATTTTCCTGCATATGCGTATTCTCCTGGTTATCCATGGACTGTGGGAAATTGGCCAGCGCCTCCGGCGATGCGTCAGCGTCGCACAAGACAGGCTCGACCGGCAGATCAAAACGATAGCAAGTCCGGTCCGAATGCTGCTCGATCTGAAGCGTTGAGCCGATCTGCCTGAGCAGCCGTGCGGCAATCCGCAAGCCGAGCGCCTGATCGCGCGAGGGACAATGCTCGTACCATTTTGGAAGAGGACAATCCGGATCGAAGGGTTGAACTGGATTGGTCCCCAGCCGCAAAAGACCGGCGTGTTGTAGGGTGAATTGAATCGTTTTTTTACGCGCGTCGGTTGGCGCATAGTCAATCTGCATTGAAACGGTTTTATCAGAGGCGGACTGTACGGCCTGATCAAGAAGGAGGGTGAGAATCTCGGTCAGTCTTTGACGCGGCCCCTGAAAACGGCCCGGACAGTGTTTGCCGACGGTAATATCCATCGGTTCGTTTGCCGCTTCATCACGTCGAACGATTCGCCGCCGCAGCGTTTCGACCAGCTCGGCCGTGTCGATCCATTCGGGCCGGTGGTGTGATACGTCAGTCGGTTCTTCCGGTACGGAATCGAAACAGGCAAATTTTTCACGCCACGCATCGATGCTGAATTTTAATGCTTTGATTTGCGCGGCGTTTTCGGGTGTTGCGTTTTGTGCTGTTTGCGTTAGTTTATCCAATTGCTGCCGCAGGTCGCCAAGGAGGCGACGATGGCGATAGAGGAGCTTTTCGAGGAATTCTTCGGCGTTTTTCAAGTGACTGACATCGGTCAACAGGGCCAACATCCCGTTGAGTTTGCCGTTTTCATAAATCGGCTGGGCGGCCGTCCAAAAGCAATCGCCGCCCCGTCGAAGATAGAACCCCTGCGCGTGGTCGTCGGTCGTCTGGGCAAAGGACCGCATCGTTTGTTCAAACATATCAGGCGGCTTCAGGTCAAGCAGGTCGGCGGCTTTTTGCACGTCCGGCGGCGGTTCCATTCCAAGCCGTTTCCAGAAGGCGGCATTGGCATGGAGCAGATAACCCTGACGATTGATCAGCATCGCCGATGCCGGCATGGATTCGGTCACGCAGCGGCTCCGCAGCGATGTGCAGAAGCTGCGTTGCTGTGCGGTTTTCAGAAGATCTTCATTCAGCAGGCTGCCCAGCAATCCAGAGACGGCGCCTGACTTGTCTTTAACGGGGATTTTGGAGACCAGATAATTTCTGAAATAATTGCTTTTGCCGTAGGTTTGCGGCAGAAACAGCAGCTCAATATCCTTGTTCATTACCTCCATATCCAGCGGCAGCCCCTCCTGCTGCTGTTCGAACATCTCCGTGCGGATCGGAACAGCGCCGTTATTCATCGGTTTGCATCCCGCGATGTGTGCGTATTCGGAGTTGTAGCCGATGAGACGGCCTTCGCTGTCTTTCCAGTACAGACCCATCGGCACGGCATTGAGGATTGCTCGGTAAAGGGCGATCTGACGTTCGAGCTGCTGCTGATTCTGTCGGCTCTGTTCGGATAGGTGGTGCAGCTCCTGGGTTGCCTGTCCGAGCGCGGTTTGCTGCTCGAACACAATCCGCCTGCGTGCGCTGCGATAATACAGCAGCCAGATCAGAAACACCGCCACAAACAGACACACCATACCCAATTGAATCCCCCGAGCGTGTTCGGCGACGGCTTTTTTAATAGAGCGGTCGGACTGAATGACCGCGATGGACCACGGGGAATTAAATCCTTCCAGAGGCCGCTGCCCGACCAGATAATGGGCCTCTGCTGTTGCATTCCGGCTGTCGCTGCGGAGTGTCCCGACGCCGCCGCACCGCTGACGAATATCGGCCAGCAGAAACGGTCCCTGTATTTGTGACGGCAGGCTCTGCGCGGGCTGCGCCTCGTCCCGGTCGTATCGGGCGGTAAGAACGTCCCCCTGGCCGCTGACAAGACAGGTTTGCACCTCCTGAGCCGTTGCGGTCGTATTGAGCCGGGTGAGCAGGTATTCGGCCGAGAGCCGAAGGGCCAGCGCCCCCGTCAATGTGGTTCCTTCGGAAAGGGGGTAGAACAGGACCAGGCACGGCGGCTCGGAGCGGGCGTCCATCTCCAGATAGACCGAATCCAGCGCCGCACCACCCTGACCATAGATAGCCGCCGGCGGCTGATACAAAGGGAGGCCGGCGGACTGGCGGCCGAAGTGGTCTGTCACGTTCCCTTGCAAATCGATGCGATCAAAAGACAGCGCCGCCGAATCCAACAGAGAGGACGCCAAATGCGATTTGATCGGCGCGGAACTGAAGTCGCCGTCGGAGCGATCAATCGCCTCGGCTGTGGCACGCAGGTAGTCGGAAAACAGCCCGATCAGATCCTCGTAATGTCGCTGCCCGACCCGGGCCAGTTGGAGCAGATTGTCCTGCGAGCGTTGGGTCAGTTTGGCTTCGAACTGTCGGATGTTGATTTGTCCGAGCAGCAGCAGGTAGCCAAGCACACCAAGGCACAGTAACCCAACCCAAATTGTCTTGCCGGGGCGAAGTCTCATCGTTCCTTTACGATTCGAAAGATTGTTAACGCAACCAGCCGCGTCCGGATTTATTTCGACTGTTCAGACTCGCGGCTTAACGAGTCAATCAGGAGGACGTCAATAAAAAATTCATTCTTAGTCATAAAAAAAGATACTACTTGTCAAGTACAAGGAGTTGTTTTTTCGAATCTCAAACAAACCCGCCTCGTTCAAAATGCCGATAAGCAAACATAAGGATTGGACAAACGTCTGTTGACCGGTAAAATAGACAAAATTCTGACAGACCAATTTTTATAGTAGAGCGATATTATATTGTGCGGAAAGGAACTTTATGATCTTATTATACTTTATCCGATTTTTGTTTTTTGTTACGGCCACCGCGTTTCTTTTTGTCGGCCTGCATGAAACGGCCCGCACCCAGCAGGATATTTATGTCTTCGTGATGGGCTTGTCGCTGACGGTGCTGGCGATCGTTGTAGAGTGGCTGACGCCCAAAAAATCGCTGTCGGCGCTGACGGGCGTCTTTTTCGGACTGCTGATCGGAATGTTCGTCAGTTGGGGGTTGAGCAAGATCATCCAGATGGTCAATGTGATTTATTTTGAGCTGGACGAGAAGACCTTGAATATGGCGATATGGTTTGTCGGAACATGCGTTTGCTATCTGTGTATCAGCATTGTCCTGCGGACCAAGGACGATTTTCGAACGATTATCCCCTACATCGAGTTTTCACGGCAAACCAAAGGCCTTCGTCCGCTCGTGCTCGATACGTCCGTGATTATTGACGGGCGGATTGCCGATATCGCCCAGACCCGACTCTTTGACGCCCCGCTGATCGTGCCGCGTTTTGTACTGAACGAATTGCAGCTTGTGGCCGATTCGAGCGACAAAATCAAACGCAATCGCGGACGCCGCGGTCTGGACATCCTCAATAAACTCCAGAGCAGCTCGACCGTGGAAGTCAAGATCGACGACACGCCGCCGCCCGGCGTCGAATCGAATACCGAGGTGGACCAGAAACTGATTGCCTTTGCCAAAAACTGCGACGGACGACTGGTTACCAATGATTTTAATCTCAACAAAGTCGCTTCGCTTCGCGGCGTGGACGTGATCAACATCAATGAACTGGCCAACGCCCTTAAGACCGTGACGCTGCCCGGCGAGACAATGCAGGTCAAGATACTGCGCCCCGGCGAGGAACCGACCCAAGGCGTCGGCTACCTTGAAGACGGGACGATGGTGGTCGTCGAAAATGCCAGCGACCGCATCGGCCAGAACGTAACCTTTGTCGTTACCAGCGCCCTGCAAACCTCGGCCGGACGGATGATTTTCGGCAAATGCGAAAACGGCGCCGAGTCGAGCCTTCAGAACGCCGGTTCCGGACAGCGCAACAACTCACGACGACAGCCCACACGGTAAGATCGACAGCGGATGTCATGGACGAGTGCAGGACGAAAACAGCAGGGTTTGATACGTGTCCGGTTCGCACGGATACCGACAGCTTGAAGTGGTCGCGCTATCGCGGTCGGGATGTGCTGCCGATGTGGGTGGCGGATATGGATTTCCGCTGTGCCGAGCCGATCCTTGGGGCGATTCGTCAGCGCGTCGAACATGCGGTGTTCGGCTATGCCATGGCTCGTCCGGACGATTACGAAGCGGTCATCGAGTGGGTGGGCAGCCGGCATGAGTGGGCGATTCGCCGCGAATGGATCGTCTGGCTTCCCGGCCTGGTGCCGGCGCTGAATGTGGCCTGTCGGGCGTTTGCCGAGCCGGGCGAAGGGGTGTTGACGTTTACGCCGGTCTATCCGCCGTTCCTGAGCGCTCCGTTTTTTTCCGGCCGTGAACTTGTTAAATGCCCGTTGCGGCACGAGCGAGGGCGGTGGGAATTTGACTTAGACGCCCTGGCCGAGGCGGTTACGCCGCAAACGCGGCTCTTGCTGTTGTGCTCGCCGCACAATCCCGTCGGACGGGTCTGGACGCGACAGGAACTGCTGGCCGTGGCGCAATTCTGCCTGGAGCGAGACATCGTCATTTGTTCCGACGAGATTCATTGTGATCTGGTGCTGGAGGAGTCATCCCGACACTGTCCAACCGCCGTGCTGTCCGATGAGATTGCCGAGCGGACGATGACGCTGATGTCGCCGGCCAAGACGTTTAATCTGCCGGGACTGAACTGCGGATTTGCGATTATCCCGAACGCCGCACTGCGACGGCGTTTTACGCACACGATGCGCGGCATTCTGCCGCACGTCAATATCCTGGGGTATGCGGCCTGCCGAGCGGCTTTTACACAGGGCCGCGCCTGGCATCGGGAATTGATCCATTATCTGCGCGGCAATCGCGATTATCTGTACGACGCCGTCAACGCATTGCCCAATCTGTCGATGGGGCCGGTCGAGGGGACCTATCTGGCCTGGATTGACGCAACGGGGCTGCACACCAACCATCCGGCCAAATGGTTTGAGCGGGCCGGCCTCGGCGTTTCGGACGGCAGAGATTTTGACGGCGACGGCTTTGTGCGGCTGAACTTCGGCTGTCCCCGGTCCCTGCTTGAACAGGCCGTTGAACGTATCCAAACCGCGTTAACATCGCACTAAGCTTATGGAATCGCACAAACAACAACGTTACGAACGGATCATCGACCAGCTTGAAGAGGTCTTTACGGTTACGCCCGATCCGATTGCGCGGATGGCCACCGCCGCGGCGCTGCTGTCGGGCAAGATGCCGCAGTTTTTCTGGATCGGATTTTATCGACTCATTGACGGACAGCTTCTGGTCGGTCCGTATCAGGGGGCGCTGGCCTGTCAGAATCTGCCGGCCGGCAAGGGCGTCTGCTGGGCGTGCGTCGAGCAGGGCAAATCCATCGTGGTACCGGATGTCAATCAGTTTCCCGGCCATATCGCTTGCGACGCCCGCAGCCGATCCGAGGTGGCGGCGCCGTGTCGCGACAGCCGGGGCCGCATTCGAGCCGTGCTCGACGCCGACAGCGACAAGCTGAACGCCTTCGACGCCGCCGACGCCGCGTCTCTGGAGCGAATCGCCGCGATGATCTATCGCGATGCACCATGACCGGCCGCCGCTTTTTGGAACCGATCGTTGATGGCTTTGCCCAGACCCTCATCCGGGACTGGCTGAGGCATATCTTGTTTCTGTCAAAGGAAAATATATATGACTTCGTTGCTTTAAGGGAAGACCTTGCAACATCGATCAATTACATCGGCTTAAGCTTTTCTCCGCCGACAGGACGGTGTTATACAGCAGCATCGTAATCGTCATCGGGCCGACGCCGCCGGGCACGGGCGTGATCAGGCTCGCTTTTCGGCTGACGGCCTCAAAGTCCACGTCGCCGACCAGCCGATAGCCTTTCTTTTTGGTCGCGTCCTCAACGCGATTGACGCCGACGTCAATGACCACCGCGCCGTCTTTGACCATCTCGGCGGTAATCGTGTTCGGACGACCTGCGGCGGCAATGACAATATCCGCGCGGCGGGTGTGCTCGGCGATGTTTTTCGTGCGGGTATGGCAGACGGTCACCGTGGCGTTGCCGGTGGCGCTTTTCTGGATGAGCATATTGGCCAGCGGTTTGCCGACGATGTTGCTGCGTCCGACAATGACGACCTCGGCGCCGGACAGTTTCACGCCGCTTCGCAGCAGCAATTGAATCACGCCGTGCGGGGTACACGGCAAAAAGGCCTCCTGGCCGACCACCATTCGCCCGACATTGACCGGATGAAATCCATCGACGTCTTTATTCGGATCAATCGCCAGCAGCACCGCATCTTCGTCAATGTGGGCAGGCAGGGGCAATTGTACAAGAATGCCGTGAATCTTTGGGTCGTTGTTGAATTGGTCAATCAGCCCCAGCAACTTGGCCTGCGTCGTCTCGCTCGGCAGCCGGTTGTCGTCCGAGTGCATTCCGATCTCTTCGCAGGCCTTTTCTTTGGCGGTGACATACGATCGGGAGGCCGGGTCGTCTCCGACCAGAATCACCGCCAGCCCCGGCGTGATGCCTTGGCCCTTAAGCCGTGCGACGCTGTCTTTCAGTTCCGCCCGCATTTGGGCGGCCACCTGTTTGCCGTCAATGATTTGTGCCGTCATGTCAGACCCCTGAGTTTGTGTTTGCTGTTTGCGACAGAACCGATTATATCGCGTTTGCCGAAAAATTCAACAAAAAGCCGCCGCCGGGCTTGATGTATCGTGTTGTTTTTTGATACGATCCTGCCCGGCCGCGGCCTTTGGACAAGCCTTGACGGTCCAGTCGAATTGTTCCGGTGGCTGCAAAAGCCCGCCCCGTCACTGCTGAGTGCGTCGGGCGTTTTGGCTTTCGCGCATGACCTTTCGCTGTCGGGTCCAGTCGGCCTCGTTCAGTTGGTCGGCGGCCTGGGCGTTTTCCTCGCTGTATTGTTCCAGCGGCTTACTGTTCAAACGGGCCGCGTTGGAACGCAGAAAGACGCTGTTTTCGAGCAAAACCTGCCGTGCTTGTTCAACGTGGCCTTGATCGCGCAGGGCGGTGGCGCGCTCGTTTTGTTCAATGGCGATCTGCTCGACGACATCGGCGGCGATGCGTTTGTTGAGGTGCTTTTCGACTTCAGCCGGTGATGCGCTAAATCGGACATCAGCGGCGATACCTTCAAGGCTGACGGTTTTTTTGCTGTTCATATCCTGATAGCGAAGCCGCACATTGGCCAATTCGCCGCGTTCGATGGCGTTTTTGACGGTGGGTTTCATTTCCACCAGCACATATTTCTCGTGTTCGCTATAGACCGATCCGACATCGACGAGGATGGTTCGGCCTTGAATCTCGCCTTCGCGACCGAGGATGCGAACAGGACGAAAATTTTCGCCGCAGATGATTTCGATGCGGACATCCTGAGCCACGACCGACAACGCGCGATCGAACTCCCGTTCAAAGACCGAGGCTAATTCGTTCGGGGATTCGGCAAAATAATGGCCGCCGTCGCTTTTGAAGGCCAGCAGGCTCATCAGGTCTTCGTTATAGCCCAGCCCCAGTCCGATAGTGGTGATCGACAGCCCCTTTGCCGCCAGTTGTGCTCCGAGCTGCCCCAGCGCCGTGGGCGATTGCGGGCCGACGTTGGCGTGTCCGTCGCTGAGCAGAACGACGCGATTGACCCGGCCGGGCGACTGGAATTTTTCGACTTCATGCGCGCCGGCCTGAACGCCCGCATAAAGAGCGGTTGTGCCGCCGGCCTCGATCTGTCGAATGAGGCGAATGATCTCGTCTCGCCGCGTCATTTTTGTGGCCGGCACGAGCGTCCGCACGCCGGAATCAAAGACCACGACCGAGACAATATCCTTTTCGTTGAGCCGCCGCAGCGCCAGAATCGCCGCCTCGCGGGCGTGGTGAATCCGCTGACCTGACATCGAGCCGGACTTGTCAATCACCAGCGCCACATTGACCGGCGGCCGTTCTCTGAGTTTTTCCAGCGGACAACCGGTCAGCCCGATCCGCAGATACACCGGCTGTGACGACTCAGCCGATAGCACGGGTTTGTCCGGTTCAACGGACAGGGTGATGGTTTGCGCCTCAGCGGCGTCGCCGAAAGCCATCACCGCAAGACACATCGTCGTCAGCCACAGGGTGTGAATACGTGTTTTCATTGTCTGTCTCCTTTCGCAATAAAGTTATCATTTCTTCATTAAACTATACCCCAACAGGGCACAAAGAGGGTGTAAAAGGTCTGTAAAATGAGGCCGCCGCGCTTTTACACAAAAGTTACAGTTGCCAAAGCCCTTTTGAGGGTATAATTTATAAGACAGAGACACCGTTTCGGCGCAATAGCGCGGCACAACAGCGCGGCCGCGCAAGCGGCCCGATAAGCGAGACGGATGCGCCAGACGTTGCCTGAGTTGTAATATGATCCGGCTCACTTGTGCCGCTCGGCTGCTGTGCTTGGATAATGGGGTATTATGAAAACAGGTCAACATATTCTGATCGTTGAAGATGAGCCGAAGATCCGGGATGGACTGCGGGACTTTCTCGAATTTCACGAATTTCGTGTCGAATGTGTCGATGACGGTCTGGCCGCCGAGCGGCGCGTGGCCGAGCATCGGTTTGATTTGATTTTGCTGGATTTGATGCTGCCTCATATCAGCGGCGAGCAGCTTTGTCTGAAATGGCGTCAGGCGGGCTTGCGAATGCCGATTTTGATGCTGACCGCCAAAGGTCAGGAAAAGGAAAAAATCGCCGGCCTGGATCTCGGCGCCGACGACTATATTACCAAACCCTTTTCGCTGGAAGAGCTGCTGGCTCGTATTCGCGCCGTGCTGCGGCGTACCGACCCGAATCGTTCGGTCGGACAGACGTTTGCGTTCGGGCCGTTTGCCGTGGATATGGAGCGGCTGACCCTCCGGTACAATGACGACACAGCCGCCCTGACCCGCCGACAAGCCATGATGCTGCAACTGTTTGCCGCCAACCCCGGACGCATCGTTACGCGACAGGAACTTTACGAATCCGCCTGGAACGAGTCGCTTGAAGGCATCGAGACGCGCACGATTGATATGCACATTGCCCGTCTGCGCGATCTGCTCGAACAAGCCGGGGGCAAAACGGACTTAATCCAAACCGTCCGCGGGGAAGGCTATCGATACGACGTCAGTTAAATGACAGATGATCAGACGATTTTGCACAATTTGTTTTGTCATTGGAGCGGCGCTGCTGGTGCTCAGTGTGCTGGGCATCTGGTCGCTCAAGACACACGAGCGCGGCCTTCGCGCCGAGCGGCTGGGGCAGTTCGTGGCCGTGGCCGAGCAGATTCGTCTTGACGTCAAGAATCGGCTTGATGAATTTCTCCAGGTCGAGCAGCGACGGCCATATACCGATTATCAGAACGTGTATGTGCCGGAAACCGCCGGCGGCGACGGTGCGCTGGTACGCAGTCCGCTGGCCGATTCGATGACGCACGGCCTGGCTTACGGCCATTTCCAGATTGACGCGCAGGGCACGATTACAACGCCCTATGCGCTGCTTTCCGAAGCGCCGTCAAAGATGGAGCCGGAGTTGGCGGCCTATTTGACCCTGTTGCGATCCGGCGTTCTTGAGTCGCTTCGCGGCCGATACGCTCTGAGCAGCCATCGCATTGATTCGCCCGTGACGCGGCAACCTACCGAGTGGGATAAATTTGAAGAAGCCGACGCCGCCTATCGCCGCCAAATACCACCGGTCGAAGTTCAGCGGCAGGCCGCCGCCGAAGCGCCGCGCCAGGGGGGTTCGCGGTTGCCGTCGCAAGCCGGCAGATATCCCATTGAAAGCCTCCAGGAAGCTCAGCAAACGCAGACTGTTCGTCAGACCCGTGATATTGTCAGTCGCAATGTGGCTATCAGTGCTGCTGATTCGCCCTTGCGACAACGTCAGTCTGCCGGCGACACCGCCGTATCGTCCGGGACGGCTCGCGTACAGCCCGACACACCGCCGGCCATGAGGGGTATGGCCCGGCCGGAGGAATCGGCGCAAAAGCCGTTTCAGATCGAACCGGATACCGCCGCCGAAGCGGGTTCCAAGGCGGATATTGAGCAAGCCGAACAAATGGTTCAGATTCGTATTGAGCCGTTTGTGCCGCTGATTGTACCGGATGACAACGATTCTGATTCCATTTTTCCCGATGTCGTTTTTCTGGTTCGACATGTGCAAATCGAAGACACCCATTTGCTGCAGGGGTTTTGTTTGGATGAAGATGAATTAGTTCGGCAGGTCCATCAGTCCGCCGGTCGTCTGCTGCGGGAGGGGATGGGCTTTGAGTTGGCCCGGACGCCGCGAGCGGATGCGGCCCATACGGCGATTCTGGATTTCGGTTTCGGTCAATTGGCCCTGAATCTGCTGGAAATGGAGCCGGGCTGGATCGCGGCCCGAGTTGCTCGATTAAATACCTGGCTGGTCGGGATATTGGCGGTGGTTTGGCTGGCGGTGTTGCTGGCGATGATTGGATTGTGGCGCAATCTCCGCGAACAGGTCAGTTTGGCGCGAAAAAAGGACGACTTCATTTCTGCCGTCTCGCATGAACTGCGCACGCCCCTGACCAGCATTCGAATGTACACCGAGATGCTCGAAAAAGATTGGGTCAAAGAAGAATCCAGAAAACGTGAATATTATGGGACGATGCGACAGGAAAGCGAGCGGCTCAGTCGGCTGATCGAGAATGTACTGGATTTTTCGCGGCTCCAGCGCGGCAAAAAACAGTTTGATTTCACCATGGGCGACGTGAACGGCTGCATTCGGGATGTCGTCGAGATGATGCGGCCGTGTGCCGAGCGAAACGGCTTTGCGATTGAGACGGAGCTGCGCGAGATGGCGCCGTTTGCGTTTGACCGCGATGCCGTGATGCAGATCGTGATCAATCTGATTGACAACGCCCTGAAATATGCGAAGGATGCTGCGGACAAGCGGATTGTCGTTCGCTCGCGTCTGGAAAAGCGCAGCGTGATCATTGAGGTTGAAGACCACGGCCCGGGTATCCCGAAATCTCAGCAAAAACGGATATTTGAGGCCTTTTATCGGTGCGGCGATGAGGCCACCCGTCAGGCCAACGGTACCGGCCTTGGCTTGGCGCTGGTCAAGCGGTTTGCCCAGGCCCATCGCGGCCTTGTCGAAGTACTCAACGTCAAGCCGAACGGAGTCATTTTTCGCATCCACTTGGCGCGATAATTATTAAATCCTCAAACTGACCGACGGGCAGTTTGAGTAAATAGACCCCACCCCGCCGACAACACCTATCACCGGCGGCGCCGCCAAGCAGCGGTTCGCAGGCTGTTGTTTTCTGCTTTGGCCCCATATTTTGGCCCCAAGACCGCAATTGACTTCCTGCGGCAAATATTTTCTAATACACCGGTCGGCCGGATAAGTCGATATAATGACAGGTTTAACGGCAATCGTGTTTGGGAACAGGCCGCACAATGTCCGATGCGTCAGAGACTCAGTTGAATACCAAGGAACACCCCGATTTGTACCGCAAGACGGTGCGCGGCGGCGTTTGGCTGATGGCCGAGCGGGTCACGTCGCAGATTTTATCCTTTGTTCGACTGCTGGTGCTGGCCAGACTCCTGCCCCCGCGCGAATTCGGCGTGCTTGGGATTGCGATGCTGCTGCTCCAGATTCTCGAGACGTTTACCCAGACCGGTTTTAACACGGCCCTTGTACAACGCAAAGAAGAGAACGTACACTCCTATTTAGGAACCGCCTGGACGGTTAATGTAATTCGCGGGATGGCGTTGTTTTTGATTTTTGTAACCGCGGCGCCATTGGCCATTCATTTTTTTGACGGGGACGGGACGTTCCGAGCGACGGATTTTCATAAGCCGGTCGAATTGGCCGAACATCTGCATCGTCAGGATGACCCGTTGACGCGGCAGATCATCGGGTTGTTGTCCGAGCAGGACCGTCGCCGGCTTGAGGCGATAGCCGACGGCACGATGTCGGCAGGGCAGGCCCGCCAGTCGCTGCGCGAGCTGTTCACCCGTCTGGTTGAACAGGACACGCTCTATCAGCCGCAGGCGTTTGAACAGGTGCAGTTGTCCTCCTATGCGCTGGAGTCTGTCGCGACGATGACGCCTGCAACGCAGCGGCGTACCCATCGGCTGCTGCTGGAGCAGGCCTGGCCGAATTGGATTGCTCGTTCCATACTGGATCGCCCGCAACTGACCTGGATTATTCGGGTCATCGGGATGGTGCTGTTGTGCCGGGCGCTGAGCAATACGGCGATTGTGTACTTTGTCAAGACCATGCGGTTTGATAAGCATTTTATGATGCGAACCGCCGCGACGCTGGTGAATGTCACGGTGACGGTGATTTTGGCCTTTGTGCTGAAAAATGTATGGGCGCTGGTGTGGGGAATCGTGGCTTCGGAGTTCACGTCGCTGGTGCTGTCGTATGTGATGTATCCGTGGCGTCCGCGATTTGAGCTGGATCGGAGCCGTCTGGAGCAGATGTGGCGGTTCGGGCGATGGATTACGGGGCTTTCGATGATGGAGTTTCTGCTGACCACCGGCGACAGTGTGATTGTGGGGCGGCTGCTGGGGGCCTCCTCGCTGGGGCTGTATCAGATGTCCACGCGGTTGTCAGCCCTGCCGATTCGGGAGTTTACCTCGGTCATTGCACGGGTGACGTTCCCGGCCTTTTGCCGGATTCAGACCGA
>Ga0129302_1000570_pt1 | contig 27522 bp, 28 predicted proteins | sample BlaSprsedimmetaG_FD_94476 | JGI IMG/M metagenome (GOLD analysis project Ga0129302, IMG submission 94476) | Hot spring sediment bacterial and archeal communities from California, USA to study Microbial Dark Matter (Phase II) - Blank Spring... | ecosystem: Environmental > Aquatic > Thermal springs...
GATAAATACGGTAGAAAGAATTCAGGGGCGTATTATTGAGATGACAGGTTTGTCATCAGGAGCCCAACTTTTTTAATGGAGGAGACAGTTCATGAAGAGGGCACCGCAGAGGATCACCAGGAAGAAGCATGAGATCTACCAAAGGGTGAAGCCTGCCGGGTTTGGAGAGAGAACTCCTGATTATTCCACCATGGGGAGAAAGCCTTCCAGCACCATGAAACAGTTTCGCGAGGTCGTTGTCATTGAATCCTGCAGAACGCCGTATGGCAGGGTAGGTGGAGCGCTGAGGGACTACACGGCATCGGAGCTCGGGGCCATGGCGATCCAGGAAGTGCTCAGGAGAACGAAGGGCAAGGTGAAGCCTGGTGACGTGGATTACTGCTTCATCGGTCAGGTGGTCACTGCGGGATGCGGCCAGGTGCCGGGACGGCAGGCAACGATATTGGCCGGAATTCCCGAGCATGTCCCTTCCATCACGGTGAACAAGGTGTGTTCGTCGGGGGTGAAGACCATCGATCTTGCAGCGCAGATGATCCAGCTGGGTAGGGCTGAGATCTGCATAGCAGGGGGGCAGGAGAGCATGAGCAACTGCCCGTACCTTCTTCCCGAGATGCGCTGGGGGGTGAGGATGGGGCTGCCGACGAGGCCCGTGGTTGATGCCATGGTCTATGACGGGCTGTGGGATGCCTTCTATGATCGGCACATGGCCATCCATGGGTCAGAGGTTGCCGATGAATTCGGTTTCAGCCGTGAGGAGCAGGACCAATGGGCATACCGGTCTCAGATGGCGGCAAAGGCAGCCATCGAGTCCGAGAAGCTCGATGATGAGATCTTTCCCGTGGAATACCGGGCAAAGGGAAAAACGTTTGTCATGGACAAAGATGAGTTTCCCCGGCCGGATACCACCATGGAGGCTCTCGCAGCACTGCCTCCTGTCTTTGGGCACAAGAGCACGGTAACGGGCAGGCCGGGCAGCGTCACCGCAGGCAATGCCCCCGGTGTCAATGACGGGGGTGACGTCTGCCTGCTCATGAGCAGGCAGATGGCAGACAAGCTGGGACTCAAGCCCCTGTTCACGATTCTGGATTATGCCGAAGTCTCTCAACCCACTAAAGACATCGCGACCGTTCCGGGACTGGCCATACGGAAAATTCTCGAACAGAACAACATGACTACCCAGGATATGGATCTGATTGAAATCAACGAGGCCTTTGCGGCCGTGGTGCTGGTGAGCTGCAGGAAGATTCTTGGGATGAGTGAGGAGGAGATGTACCGCAAGGTAAATGTCAACGGCAGTGCGATTGCCTATGGCCATCCCATTGGAGCCACGGGGGCGAGGATCGTCATGACCCTTGCCTATGAACTGAGACGAAGGGGTGGCGGGATCGGCGTATGTGGGATCTGCTCGGGGAATGCCCAGGGTGACGCCATGCTCATCAGGGTCGATGGGTAAGTCCCATCAAGGGCTGGTAATCCTGTCTCACGCAGATCGCGAGGAAAGTTCTGACACGGGATTGTATCCAGGAGAAGCCCTCTATTCCGCATATGGGAGCGGGTCGCTGCTCGACAGAGAAGAAATCATGGGCAAATCATTTCGGAGAAAGCACAGGGAAGGATGATCGGGCTCATCATTGTAAAAGTTTTCATCACCGTGGTGGTGGTCATCACGCTCTCGATCGTTGCTGAGCACGTGGGGCCGCGCGTAGCGGGGTTGCTGTCCGGGTATCCTCTGGGTGCTGCCATTGCCCTGTTTTTCTACGGCCTGGAGATCAGTCCCGAATTCGCATCACAGAGTTCGATCTACACGATGCTGGGGTTGATCTCGATTGCGAGCTTTGCCTTTTTCTATTACCTGTCCACCCTGATCTTCAGGCGGTTCCCTGTTTTCATGGCATCGCTGGTTGCCGTGAGCGGTTTTTTCCTCGTATCCTGGATTCTCCATCACCTCACCCTGGGAAAGCTCGGCACGGTTATTGTCACGGTCACGGCGATCATCTCGTTCGTGTTCCTGTTCAGGAAGATCCCGGATGAACGCATTGAGAACAGGATCGTCTTCACCTTCCGGGTCCTGCTGCTCAGGGCCTTCATTGCAGCGAGCTTCATCGTGGTGATCACCGGAACTGCACGGATAGTGGGAACGTCGTGGGCTGGTCTGTTTTCCGCCTTTCCCACGACCCTGTTCCCGCTGCTGCTCATCATGCACCTGACCTATGACAGGAAGCATGTCCACACCGTCATCAAAAACTTCCCCATTGGTCTGGGATCTCTGGTGTTCTATTCTCTCTCTGTCTCGGTGAGTTACCCCGCTTTCGGCATCTATGCCGGGACGGTCCTCTCTTTCGGTGTGGCGACACTCTATCTGCTCTTCTACCAGTTTTTCGTGTATCGGTATGTTCAAGCACGCGGTGTTTCAGGGTAACCGTGCCCGGTGTTTTCTACGTGTCTGATCAGGATGAGCAACGGGAGATGCCAGCATGGTGAGAAATGTATCTTGAGAACGTACCTCCAAAGGATGGTGAAGTCATGAACAGCGGTGAATTCACTGTTTCCGGCACTATCGTGGACGTGGTAGGCACGCGGATCTATTCCGGGACCCTGTACATCCGGGAGGGGAAGATTGTGAGGATCGATCCGGAGGCCGGAAATTTCAGCTCGTTCATCATGCCGGGGTTCATCGATGCCCATGTCCACATCGAGAGCAGCATGCTCACCCCGTATGAATTCGCCAGGGTCGCAGTGACCCATGGAACCGTTGCAGCGGTTGCAGACCCCCATGAGATCGCCAATGTCCTGGGAATGAGGGGGATTGAGTTCATGATGAATAGTGCTGCGAAGAGCCCTTTCAAATATGTGTTCGGGGCTCCATCGTGTGTGCCGGCAACCCCGTTTGAGACCTCGGGTGCGAGCCTGGGTCCAAGCGAGGTCGCCTGTCTCCTGGACAGGGACGACATCGGATTCCTGAGCGAGGTCATGAACTATCCCGGTGTGATCGCTCGTGATCCGCAACTCATGGAGAAAATCGAGAGCGCATCAAAGTGTGGGAAGAAGATCGACGGCCATGCCCCGGGCCTCAGAGGTGAAGATCTCAGGAAATACCGTCAAGCCGGGATCGAGACGGATCACGAGACACTGGGCCTGGATGAAGCCTTGGAAAAACTGCAGCTGGGTATGAAAATTCTCATCCGGGAAGGATCGGCCGCAAAGGATCTCGAACGGTTTCACTGTCTCATCGATGATCACAGTTCGGATTGCATGTTCTGCACCGATGACCTGCACCCCGATGACCTGGTATCTGGCCACATCAACTCCCTTGTCAGGACGGCCTTCAGGCAAGGTCATGATCTCATGAAGGTTCTCCGGTGTGCCTGCCTGAATCCTGCCTGGCATTACAATATCCCGGTGGGGCTTCTCCAGGTGGGGGATTCAGCAGATTTCATCGTGGTTGAAAATCTGGAGGAGTTCACCATTCGGGAGACGTACCTCGAGGGACGAACGGCGGCCCGGCGCGGGAAGCCGCTCCTGGATCGCATCGGTGTGGAGCCTGTCAATGCCTTTGCCGCTGCCGGGAAGCACGTGAATGATTTTCGGATAGAGGGGAAGGGAATCCCGGTCAACATCATGGTGGCAACCGACGGGGAGCTTGTCACGGGGTGGATGAGAACACCCCCGAGGATGGAACATGACTGTGTTGTCTCCGATCCTCATCGGGATATCCTCAAGATCGCGGTGGTGAACCGCTATCATGATCGCCCGCCCGCTCTCGGGCTCGTCAGGGGATTCGGCCTGAAGAAAGGGGCCATTGCTTCATCCGTGGCGCACGATTCGCACAACATCGTCGCTGTCGGGGTGTCGGATGTGGATCTCTGCAGGGCTGTCAATAGTGTGATCGAGCACAGGGGGGGGCTTGTCGTGGTTCACGATGATCGAACAGCGGTTCTTCCTCTGCCAGTAGCCGGGATCATCTCGGATGGAGACGCCTGGGAAGTGGCACGCCTGTATTCGGAACTCCAGGAAGAAACCACACGGCTCGGTTCGCCCCTGAATGCGCCTTTTCTCACGCTCTCCTTCATGGCGCTGCTCGTGATCCCCCATCTCAAGGTGAGCGACAAGGGCCTGTTCGATGCAGACCGGTTCGCGCTCATCGATCTCTTCGCAGAAACTCATCCGGCCTGATCAGGATCTTCACCACGAGGGCGAATCTCGTACGCGGAAAATTTCTTGCCAATGAAAAGAGAAACAGCTACCTTCTGGGGAGGGTGTTTGGCAAGCCTGCTCAGGGAAGGGTAGTAATACTGAAAGGAGGACTCCGTGAAGGTTCTTGCACTCAATTCAAGCCCCAGGATTCAGGGACAGAGCAAAACACTGCTCATGCTCGAACACCTGGTAAAGGGCATGGAGAAGGCAGGCGCAGAGGTGGAGCTCGTGCACCTCAGAAAGAAGAAGATCAAGAACTGCATCGGGTGCTTCACCTGCTGGACCAAGACCCCTGGAACGTGCATTCACAAGGATGACATGACCCGCGAACTCTACCCGAAATTCATCGGATCAGACATCGTGGTCATGGCGACTCCACTCTACCACTTTACCATGAATGCCGTGATGAAGACGTTCATAGAACGGACATTGCCGGTGATTCAACCCTATCTCAGGAGCAAAGACGGGGTGACCTACCACCCCTTGCGGGACCGCCACCCCGGGGTGGTGATTCTTTCAGTGGCCGGGTTTCCCGAGATGTCTGTATTCGATCAGCTCTCGAACCACCTCCGGTTCATGTACAACGTGGGCTTATTTGCAGAGATCTACCGGCCGGCTGCAGAGACAATGACCCAGCCTGTCTTCAAGGAGATCTGTGACGATATCCTCGATGCCGTGTCACAGGCTGGAATCGAACTCGTGAAAACCCTGAAGGTCACACCCGAGACCATGGAACGCATCACACAGCCTATCTGTGATTCCGAGGTATTCGGGCAGATGGGGAATCTCTTCTGGGATGCCTGCATCTCCCACGGATTGACTCCCGAAGAGGCAAAGGCGGCTGGAATCATCCCCAGGCCAACGACCATCGAGGAATTTCTGCGCCTGATGCAGATGGCCTTCAATTCCCGGTCAGCAGAGAAGCAGGATACCTCGATTCAATTCGTGTTTTCCGGGTGTCAGGAGGGTGTGTGCCATTTCCTCATCAGGGACGGCACGATCGAGTCTGCCTTGGGTGAAACGAAAAAACCGGACCTGGTTATTGATGCGCCCTTTGATGTCTGGATGGATGTCGTGACCGGAAAAGCCGATGGCGCCCAACTCTTCCACGAGGGAAGGTATCGCGCACAGGGAGACATGGATCTCCTCACGAGGATGGAGGCGTTTTTCGGCTCGCGAAAAAGAGAGAATCCGAGATGAACGATCCTTCCCTGCTGCTGGAACGTCTCGAGATAGAGCGTCCCCTGGTCGGTCTCTACGATGCACCGGACACGGTGGGATTCGAGCCGGTTGTGACGCCCGATCCGAAACAACACAGGTGCATCTTTTCCTTCTATCCAAACTGGATGAGGGGTGAAACACTCCTCATCACGAAGGACAACTTCGGCTGCGGGGGAGCAGGAACCGCCCTGTGCAGCATGGCCACCCGGACCAGGGATGAGTACATCTCCTTTCTGGTGGACACCGAAGGCCTGAAGGCATCCCGTGAGATCATGGGGGCGTGGCTGGATCAGCGGAACACCTACAAGCCCCGGCATCCCTGCCTTTTCGTCGGACCCCTCAGGAGTGATACATGGTCCTTTCTCAAGACCATCACGTTCTTCGTGAACCCCGACCAGTTGAGTGCGCTGATCCTGGGCGCCAACTATCACAGTGCCCCGGCTGATATGCCTGCCGTGATTGCGCCCTTCGGCTCAGGGTGCATGGAACTCATAACACCGTTCCAGGATCTCTCCATTCCCCAGGCCATCATCGGCGCCACGGACATCGCGATGCGTTCGTACCTCCCGCCAGATATCCTTGCCTTCACGGTCACGATGCCCATGTTCAGCAGGCTCTGTTCCCTCGATGAGAAGAGTTTTCTGTATAAGCCGTTTTTGAAAAACCTTAAAAAGGCGAGGTCAAAAAGGAGTTGAGGAGAGGTTTTCGATACGGACGTGCCACCAGTGAACCAAGTGCAAGTCAGGAGAGACTATGGATTACAGGGAGAGACTATGGATTACAGAAGGATGACCGCTCCATGCGGTCTGGACTGCTTCAACTGTCCCATGTATCAGGCGCGTGACAATGAAAAGCTCAGGAGGATGATCGCTGAACGTCGGGGCATTCCTCTCGATGAGGCATACTGCAATGGCTGCAGGGACGAGGGCGGCACTATCGGCTTCCTGAGGATGACTGAACCCTGCAATGTATATCGGTGTATCTCTGCCAAAGGGCTCGATTTCTGCTGCGAGTGCGACGAGTTTCCCTGCGACCACCTGCACCCCTATGCAGACTGGGCTTCCGAGGTGCCGCACAACACCAAAGTGTTCAACCTCTGCCTGATCAGACGGATGGGGCTTGAGGCGTGGGCCAGAGACAAAGCGAAGAATGTGAAGCAGACCTATTTCAAAGGAACGTTCAAGCTGTAGGCAGGGTTCCGTTACCAGGTGAGGTGAGAACACCTTTTTTTGTGAGGACGTCGTGGTTGTGGATGCTGGTACGATCAAAGACATGATGTACGCCGAAGGGATCGACCTCGTGGGGATTGCACGAGCAGAAGACATTCTGCTTGCTCGACCCGAACGGTCTCCTCTGTCCCTTTTGCCCACAGCACAGAGTGTGATTGTCATGGCAGTACCCCATATAGCCTTGGTGCGGTGCACGCTCCAGACATCAGGCTCTGGACTCGCAACAAGATGCAGACATCCCGGCTGCTCGACCGTGTGGCCGAAAAGGTGGGGAGGTTCCTCGAGCGTGAGGGCTTTCTTTCGCTTCCTGTCTCTGCCGATAAACCTGTGGAAATCCACAAGAGGGATCCGGTCAGCAGAAGACGGTTTCCCCTTACCAAAACCCTCGGCCACCTCTCCCTGAAGCATGCGGCAGTCAGTGCCGGACTGGGGCAGATCGGGAGATCGAATCTCCTCATCACTGAACGCTATGGGCCTCACCAGAGACTCGGTGCCGTGATCACCGAGTCACCTCTGCAACCCGATCCATACAGTGTTTTCAATCCATGCCCGGATGGATGCAGGAAATGTGAAGACGCATGTCCGGTGGGAGCATTGAAAAACGGGAACTACGAAGTCGATCCGTGTTTCTTTTTCTGGACCTGGGAATTCAATCGTCTCCCTCCTTCGCGGCTCAGAGACTGGCCACCATACGTGGCCATGCTCCTCAGGCATTTCAGAACGAGGGATTTCGTCATCGAGTTCGGTCAGACCATGATCACCGACGTAGACAACTGCATCGCATGCATGAAGGCATGTCCCCTCGGGACAGCGTGGAAAGAGATTCGACCCAAGCACGAGACAAGTTCTCGGATCTCATGACGATCGGGGAATCCATCCCAAAGACCTTTACAACGTTTCCCGTGTATTTTAGAGTTAGACAATCTGACTGTCCTTGAGAAGCGTGGCATGAGAATATTGACACGTGATGTGGAGGAATGAAGATGTTAAAGGAACTTGTCAGGCGTAACAGGACGTATCGTCGTTTCAACCAGGATCATGTGATCACGAGGGACATTCTGAGGGAACTGGTTGAGCTTGCAAGGCTTTCCGCCTCTGCAGCCAACATGCAGCCACTCAAGTTCATGTTGGCTGCAGACCCTGAAAAAAACGCCCTCATCTTCCCTCATCTGGGCTGGGCAGCCTATCTCAAGGACTGGCCGGGGCCCGAGGAAGGTGAGCGTCCGTCTGCCTACATCATCATCTTGGGAGATACGAAGATCGCGAAGAACTTCTGGTGCGATCACGGCATTGCGGCACAGAGCATCCTCCTGGGGGCGACGGAGAAGGGTCTCGGCGGGTGCATGCTCGCATCGATCCGGAGAGAGCAGCTCTGCGAAGCCCTGGAAATATCCGACAGGTATGAGGTCCTCCTCGTCATCGCCCTGGGGAAGCCCAAAGAGCAGGTCGTCATCGATGAGGTCGGGCCCGATGGAAAGATCCAGTACTGGCGGGATGAAAACTGGATTCACCATGTTCCCAAGCGTGCGCTGGATGACATCATTCTTGGCTGAGAAAGAACGCCCAGTCAGCCGGACAGGAGAGGCAGATGATGGTTCTCGAGGCGATCCAGAGTCGGAAAAGCATCCGCGGGTACAAACCAGACCCTGTTCCCAGAAAGATCCTTGAGGAAATCCTGGAGGCAGCGACCAGGGCACCGTCCACCATGAACACACAGCCCTGGGAATTTCTGGTCATCTCCGGCGACGTGATCAGGAAGATCAGTGATGAGAACGTCAGAAAACTCAAATCAGGAGCCATCATCAAGCCCGATCACATGATCACCGGATGGCCGAATGACAGCGTTTTCAGGAACCGCCAGATCGAGATCGCCAAGCAGATCTTTCAGTTCATGGGAATTCCCCGGGGAGACAAGGAAAAGAGGGCCTGGTGGATGGAGCGGGGGTTCCGATTCTTCGATGCGCCGGCAGCCATCATCCTTCTCCTCGACCGATCTTTGACCGATGCCGGCCCGCTGATGGATGTCGGTGCAGTGATGCAGAATATCTGCCTCGCGGCTCTTCACTATGGGCTGGGGACCTGCATCGAAGACCAGGGCGTAATGTATCCGGAATCCATCAGGGAAATCACCGGGATCCCGGACACCAAGCGGATCGTGATTTCCGTAGCCATCGGCTATCCTGACTGGGAGTTCCCTGCCAACAAGGTCATCAGCCACCGTGAGCCGGTGAAGAACATCACTACCTGGTGCGGGTTTGATAAGGAGTAGAGAAATCCCGGAGTGGTGAGGTGACTGCAGGGGTGGAATGTCCCGGGGCCCCGGGGGCAGGTGGAAGCTCGATACGGGAGCACACAGGAAAACAGAATCATCCCGAGGCAGCTGTCCGGTCTGTCTTGAAGAACAGAGAAAGGATCTGAGCATGGACATCTATGAATTTTTTGCCCAGCACGCCATCGGCTATCAACGCTATGACCACGAGCCGGTGTTCACTTGCGAGCAGGCAGACCGGCTGTGTCTGCCGGGAGGTTCGGCAAAGACGAAGAACCTCTTCCTGCGCGACAGAAAGGGACGCAGGCACTTTCTCATCAGCGTGATGGCAGACAAGACGGTGAATGTCAAGGCATTGGAGGAAGTGCTCGAGGTGAAAGGACTGAGTTTCGCCTCTCCGGAACGTCTCATGAAGCACCTGGGGTTGACCCCGGGTGCGGTGACCATCCTGGGTGTGCTGAACGACAGGGATTCCCGGGTGGAGGTCATTGTGGATGAAGACCTCTGGAAGTGTTCTTCCCTGCAGTGTCACCCCCTGGTGAACACGAGCACACTCGTCATCTCATTGGATGACGTCCGGCGATTCCTGAAACTTACAGACAATCCGGTACGCGTTCTCCGAATCCCGTGCCGGAACGGGGAGTCCTGAGCATCTGGCCTCCTGTATCCATGTATTCCCTCGCCGCAAACCAGAGGGGGGTTCTGTGAAAGGATCGGGAATACCACAAAGAGAACCAGCGGGCACGGGATCATCAGCATGCTCCTTGAGAGAATCCGTGTCCTGCCTGGCAGAAGAGCTGCCATGAGAGTGTGGGACATCCATCCGGGATATCTGAACAGGGAAAGTCTTCTCGGCGAACACCGGGAAGTTCATGCCCTGTTCTCGATCGTTTCCCGGGGCAAGAGAGGGTATGCCCATCACCCCGAGACGCTGAGATGGAAGGATCATCTCGGTGCCCTCAGAACAAGGCATGAGACGCTTGTCGCAGAGATGACCCTGCGGGGGTACCGGCACCTGAGCCCACTGCCTCGCGGCGGTGAAACGATCTGGCCCCCCGGATACATCGATGCGCCTGGTGAACAGTTCTCAAAGCTGGAGATCAAGTATGCCCTCAGGCAGCAGGGGCGGATCAGCCTGCCCAGATCGGTTCAGCAGCTCTGGGCTCAGCACAAGTATTCCGTCCTTGCAAGAAATCAGAAGCTCTATCGGGAAATCGGAAAGAACCTATCGGAGCCTCACAGCGAAGCGCTCTTTGCAGAGATCTCGACCAGGCTCGTTGACGTGCTCAGAGAATCGCCGTCACCTGGAGGGGTAGTGAATGCTCTGCAGCACATGTGGGGCTACGTATCAAGACTTGAGGATTCACGTGACAGTGTTTATGATGACCCAGAAACGCTGTTGAACGAGATCCAGGTCAGGGCATTGCACCACGGGGTGGTGTACCTCATTGAATCGACCGCCATCAGTGATCTTGCACCCTGGGTAACCTGACCACAGGCCTGGGAAAAGCGGGGGTGAATTCCCTTGCATGCACTTCGGGGATTGGATATACCGGAGTCGGATCGGCCCACAGAGAAGTCTCTGGTGGAAAGATAGTCCCGAAAAGGAGGAAATATATGCGTAACGGGGTTGTACTCTTCATTATCTGCAGTGTCTTTCTCGTTTCGAGCTCACCAGCCTCGGCACAGGATCACGCTGGCATTATGGTCGATTACGGAACAGTGAGCAGAAACGTGGTTGATCTCAAACCTGTGGGAGAGAGCACCAGTTTCCCCTCGAATGTTGGCAGGCTCTATTGTTTCACCGCGATCAAGGGCGCTGTTGATCCGACAGAAATCATTCACATCTGGTATCATGGTGATCAGGAAGTTGCCCGCGTGCCTCTGGCTGTGAAGTCATCCCTGTGGCGGACCTACAGTTCGAAAGGAATCCGCCCCACAGACACAGGACCGTGGAAGGTTCTGATCACTGATGCCCAGAGAAACAAGCTGGAAATCTTGCACTTTCTCGTGTTCGAAGGGCAGGGATGATCACCGAGGCTGATTCTGAGTAGGAATGAGGCCGGGTGATCACGAAGATCAACCGGCCCTGGCAATGAAACAACTGGAGGTGGAGAATTCATCGGATGAATCGAATTTTTTGTGAAAAATTTATGAAGCCTTACCAAGAACAGGGTTCATGACATCTCAAGCAGGCGCAGTGAAAACACCAAGCCCTCGTGAACAGAGCCCGTTGAGGCTCCTCCTGTTGAGTGCAGGTATACCCGGGGTTTTTAGATCATTCGTGACGTTGTATTCATATACTGACGGAGTGTACTGTGAAGGTGCGAGTTTTGTCGCATCAGCCTCTTGGAGGAAAGAATTTTCTGGAAAACCCAGACGAAAGGCACTAAATACAGTATGACGAACCGTGCATCGTTGCATGTTCCACGCAGAAGGCACATTCGTGAGAGGTGATCATGCCTGAGAGAAACGTGTACGCCGACCACAATGCCACCACACCCCTTCATCCCGAGGTCAAAAAGGCCATTGAAGGGGTGCTGGATGTCTTCGGAAATCCTTCCAGCCTGCACTCGTACGGGAGGTACGCCCGGAGTCTTGTGGAAGAGGCGAGGGAAACCGTCGGCCGGTTTATCAATGCATCACCCGAGGAAATCATGTTCGTGGGCAGCGGGTCCGAGGGGAACAATACGATCCTGTCAATCCTCGCCTGTCCAGGGCGGGAATGCTCGTTCAACGTGTGTCAGGGCAGAGATCTCATCACCTCCACCATCGAACACCCCTGTGTCCTCGAGACTTCCAAATGTCTCATCGAGAAAGGCGTGAATGTCCTGTACATCGATGTGGATGAATACGGCAAGGTGGACGTCGATCAGATCCGGGACATGGTGAGTGCGAGAACCGGCCTCGTTTCAGTGATGATGGCAAACAACGAGATCGGGACTGTCCAGGATATCGAGGCAATTGCCGACGTTGTGCACGAAAAAGGCGCCCTGTTCCACACCGATGCGGTCCAGGCAGTCGGCAAGATCCCGGTGAATGTGAAAGACTTGGATGTGGATTTTCTCACCCTTTCAGGGCACAAGATCTACGGGCCGAAGGGTGTTGGAGCGATCTATGTCAAGAAAGGGTCGCCATTCTGTCCCCTGATCCGGGGCGGTCACCAGGAACGGGGCAGGCGTGCCGGAACGGAAAACACCCTGGGCATCGTGGGCCTCGCAAAGGCCATCGAGATGCGCGCCCTGGAAATGGAACAGGAGGAAAAGCGACTGCTGCTTTTCAAGGAGCACCTGAGGAAAAGCATTCAGACTCAGATCCCTGATATTCGCTTTGTGGGGCATCCTACAGAGTGCCTGCCCGGGACGCTGAACGTGTCCTTTGACGGTGCCGAAGGAGAGGCGATCATGCTGTATCTCGATCTGGCAGGGATCGCGGTCTCAACAGGTTCGGCCTGTGCTTCAGGCTCCCTTGATCCATCGCACGTCATCCTGGCAACCGGGCTCCCTGCCGAATGTGCCCACGGCTCCATCAGGATCAGCCTGGGCAGGGAGAACACGCAGGAGGATATCGATTACCTGCTCGATGTGCTCCCCGGCGTTATCGGCCGGATCAGAGACATGTCGACCTTCTACGCGGGAGGGAGGAAATGATGGAGCAGGCGAACTGGGTTTACACGGACAAGGTTCTCGAGCATTTCATGAATCCCAAGAATATTCTTGTGGACGAAGCGACTTACCAGGAGGATGGCAGAGGGATTACCGGCAACATCAAGTGTGGAGATCAGATGATCGTGGTGATCAAGGTGGACAGGGAACAGGAGGTCATCACCGACTGCAAGTGGAAGACCTTCGGATGTGCGAGCGCCATTGCATCCACCTCGGTCATGTCAGAGATGGTCAAGGGTATGAAGCTTCAAGATGCCTATTCCCTGTCTCCCAAGGACATCAACAAAGAGCTCGGCGGACTGCCGGAGCACAAGATCCACTGCAGCGTCCTGGGAGACAAGGCCCTCCGGGCGGCCATCAATGACTACTATGAACGCAGCGGACAGCTCGACAACGTGAAGAAAGAAGAAGCCCGTATTGTGTGCAACTGCATGAACATCACCGACCACGAGATCGAAGAGGCCGTGCTGGAAGGGTCGCGCACTTTCTATGAGCTCCAGGAGAAGACAAAGGTGGGAACGGTCTGCGGAGAGTGCAAGGAAGACGTGGAACAACTGCTCGAACACTACAAACAGAAGCATTTCTGCTCTGTCGACCAGGCAGAGACAGGGCATGACTGAGATGATAGGTCGTTGTGCTGCACTCAATGGTGCACAGCGAAGGTGAACTGAGGTTCCCCGTGTAAGACCGAAACGAAGCGGTGCCTGATCAGGAGAATTTCATGACGAAGAACACAGTCCGGGAGGTTCCTGAAGACAACCTGATCATTAAGAGGGTGGTCGATGACCTCTGCAGGCCCGGGTCCTATGACAGTGTTTACCATCGCCCAACCCTCGAAGCGGTAATGCCGTCTGTTGATACCCTCGTTGAGATCGTGGAGCGGCTCAGGCGGGTCATTTTTCCTGCGTATTTCAGCGATTCCGAGATGACGCCGGAGACCATGCCGTACATTATCGGGGCTCACCTGGACAAGGTGGAGAGGCTCCTGTCGGAACAGATCAAGCGGGGGTTCGGGTTTTCCTGCGAACTGACGGACAGGTTTGCCTGCATCGAATGTGCCGACCGATCTCTGCTGCTTGCTCGAAGGTTCATCTCAGCGATCCCCAGGATCCGTGAACTCATGATCGGTGATGTGAGGGCGGCATTCGAAGGAGACCCAGCTGCAAAGAGTCCCGGGGAGACGATCTTCTGTTATCCAAGCATCAAGGCCATGACAAACTACCGCATTGCCCATGCACTTCACCATCTGGGCGTGGAAATCATTCCGAGAATCATCACCGAGATGGCTCATGCGCAGACCGGGATCGATATCCATCCGGGAGCGCAGATCTCTGAACGCTTCTTCATCGATCACGGAAGCGGTACGGTCATCGGCGAGACCTGTGAGATCGGGAGAAATGTTCGCCTCTACCAGGGGGTAACGCTGGGGGCAAAAAGCTTTCCCCTTGATGATTCGGGAAAACTTATCAAGGGAATGGCGCGCCACCCTATTGTGGAAGACGATGTCATCATCTATTCCGGCACGACGATTCTCGGCAGGGTGCGCATCGGGAAAGGCTCGGTCATTGGTGGAAACGTGTTTCTCACTCATGATGTGCCGCCGGGAACTCGGGTTATCCAGGGAGAGCACGCTAAACCCCTCATTGTCAACGCTCATGACGGTATCTGATCACTTCAGAAGCAGGGAGGGGAGGAGGACACATGAAAATCAAGGAGATTGAACTCTACCATGTCTCGGTGCCACTGAGTCACACCTTCTGGCCAACCTGGATACCGGGATATCCACAGACCCATAACCGCTTCACCCTGATAAAACTCACCACGGATGACGGTATCGAGGGGTACTCGGCGGGGTCTGCCATGGGGAGAGAACGAGAGGGACTGGGAGATCTTATCGGGAGCTACCTGATCGGGGCAGACCCTACGGATATCGACCAGGTGCAGGGACTCCTGAAGCAGGCAGGATTTCTCGGTTGGCGGAATTTCTGGATAGAGCCGGCATGCTGGGACATCATGGGGAAGGCTTCGAACAAGCCTGTCTACGAATTGCTCGGTGGCAACCCGCGGCCCATTGACGTGTACCTTTCAACCGGTGAAATGCATGAGCCAGAGAAGAGGGTCGATGAGCTCCTTGCCCTTTCTGAGCGTGGGTTCAAGACAGCGAAGCTCAGGGTGAAGAACGTTCACCTTGATAATGATATCAGGCACATCGAGGTGGTGAGCAGAGGCCTGGCCGGGAAAATGAAGCTCGGGGTGGATGCGAATCAGGGCTGGCTGGTTACCATCGTGGACAAGGTCCCGGCATGGGATCTGGCCAGGGCCCGTGATTTTGCCGCGGCATGTTACGACTACGGAATCGAATGGCTCGAAGAGCCCCTCGATTCCCGCGATTACGACGGCAACGCAGCGCTGAAGAAGATGTCGAAGGTAAAGATATCCGGCGCTGAGCTCAACTACGGGTGGGATGAAATCAAGATCATGTTCGAGAAAGACTGCTTCCACGTCTACCAGCCGGATGCAACCTTTGCCGGTGGTATCGCACAGGTGAAGAAGGTGATCGATACCTGCAAGATCAAGGATCGTCTCTTCAGCCCGCACACCTGGACCAACGGTATCGGGTTCTACATCAACTGGAACATGGTTCTGGCTGACCGGGACAACACACTGCCACTGGAGTATCCCCTGGAAGAGCCATCCTGGATCCCCGAGGTTCGTGAGGGGATCATCGAGCCTGTTCTGCCGGATTCAAACGGGCAACTCCATCCTTTCAGGAGGCCGGGACTGGGGTTCGAGATCGATAAATCCCTGCTGAAAAAGTATGGAAAACGGTTTTTCAGGCTGACGGAAACTGGGCTCAAGTTCAAGGTGATCCGGGAGAAGGGTCTGAAGGCGGCACTGGATCTCAAGAAGCGAAAAGAACGCAGCTGAGAGGCTCCTGAACGTACAGGTGGCGCTTGGCTCTGGAAGTGGAGACGGCACGCATACCCGGGAAACGGAGGACGGGAAAGGCTATCTCTTCGGTCGTTCTTTGAGGGTGACACGCCGGTTCTTGTCTTTGAGAGTTTTCGTGCGTTCTTTCAGCAACCGGGAAAGGTTTTTCTGTCGTCGTGTGAGCTTTTCTCCTGCCATGGCATGTATGGATATACCCTCGCCTCGTGACGAATCACAGCCCTACCTGTGCAGCCCTGTGCCGCTCGATCAGGGCGTCTTTTTCCTCCCACAGGGTGTTCACCCACGTTTTGAAGCGGTTCTGGTAGTCAGCGTCGTTCAGGTAGTCTCCATCGAGAAATTCTCCTGGGACGCCCAGTTTCTTCACCCGCACGGAGATTGATGGGATGCGCCCGCAGAGATAGTCCCAGAAGGTAAAATCCATGGGCGGATACATGATGGTGACATCGAGGATTGAGGTGATCTTTCCCTTCATTGCTGCAAGGGCAAAGGCGAAGCCGCCTGCCTTGGGGCGGAGCAGGTGCTTGTAGGGAGACTGCTGCTTTTCATGCTTCTCCCTTGTGAACCTGGTCCCCTCGATGAAGTTCAGGATGGACACCGGGGTATGCTGGTATTGCTCACAGGCCTTTATCGTGGTTTCAAGGTCCTTTCCCTTCATGCCGGGATTCTTTTCGAGAAAACTCTTCGAGAAACGCTCCATGTAGGGATAATCGAGGGCCCAGAAGGATGTGCCCAGGAGCGGCACCCAGATGAGCTGTTTTTTGAGGAAGAACTTGAAAAAGGGAATGTATCCGTGGAAGGTGATAAGCAGTACGAGAATATCCGCCCACGATTGATGGTTGGAGTTGAGGAAATACCACTCGTTCCTGCTCAGTCCTTCACGTCCCTGAATATCATAGGAGGTGTCCTGGGTGAGCTTCAATATATTCAGGATTCCCCAGATCCAACAATTCACGGTTCTCATGAGTGCTCTGGCACAGGTCTTCTGCCATGCATCATTCCTGATGAGGATCTTGGTCAGAGCGAGAATATGCACAGGAACTGCCCAGATCACGGTATTTATCACCATGAGGAAAAATGCAAGAGCCCCACGGGTATGAGAAGGCAAGGTGCGAATCATGGCATCAGGCGCTTCACGCATTTCGAAAATATCAGGCTACTGGATATCGAGCACCTTCACATCGAAGAACAACGTTTTTCCGGCGAGGGGATGGTTGAAGTCAATGGTCGCGGTATCGTCTTCGATCTTGGTCACCTGGCCGTAGAGTACATCACCGTCAGGGCTCTGGGCCTGGACTTGAGCGTCGACCTGGAACGCTTCGAGGGGAAGCTGCTCTTTTCCAACCTCAACAATCGCTTCAGGGATGACCGGGCCATACCCTTCTTCAGGACCCACGGAGACCTTTTTACTCTCTCCGACCTTCATGCCTTCGAGGGCATTTTCCAGTCCTGGAATTATCTGATTCGATCCCTGCACATAGCTCAGAGGTTCTCCTCCGACATTGGAATCGATCACTTCTTTGTTTTCAAGGCTCAAGGAATATTCAATGGATACATTTTTGCCGGCTGTTATGGTCATGGTGGCACCTCCTTCCTGTACATCAGCCCGAACAGGCAAGCTCCCGAAAACCAGCCAGCTCGAAGCCACGATGATTATCATGGAACGATGAAGTATACGCTTCATACCTGACCCTTATCAGTTGTCTCTCCATCGATGTGAATGGAGGTATGTCAAAGAAAGATGGGGCGGATTCAGAATGATGTTCAGCGCTGGAAATGTCTTCCGCCGGTTCTTTTCTTGGGAGGACGAGCCTCATTCACGATGATCTTCCGATCCTGGAGGGTTGTGCCGTTGAGATCCTTGATGGCCTGCTGTCCTTCGGAAACACTTGTCATCTCCACAAAGCCGAACCCTTTCGACTGGTTGGAGTAGTTGTCCTTGATTATCTTGACACTAGTTACCTCACCATACTGAGTGAACAGATCCTGCAGCTCACGTTCCGAGATTTTGTACGGAAGGTTTCCGACGTAGAGATTCATGGCACAGGGCCTCCTTTGGATGGTTCAGGGGACCATAACACCAGAACCACGTCAATAGCAAACAAATAACGAGAAGAAACGACCTGCGACGATTTTAGGGATATCAGACTCTTCTCCAGACAGGGTGGCGGCGTGCGGCAAGGCGAATGAGGTGAGTTCCCATCATTCCATAGGAAAATCCTGCAACCTCTGCGGCACAGGCCATGCTCGCATCCATGCTGATATCCGCGTTCGGGTTCACGTCCAGGACATAGAAGGTACTGTCCCGATACCGCACATCGATCCGTGCGTAGTCCCTGCATCCGATTGCACGATAGGCTGTTCTGCAGACCTCCTCGAGGGTTAGAAGCTCTCCTGCATCAAGGGGTGCCGGCAGGAGCGTCTGGATCTTTTCGTAGTGAACAGAGCCCGGGACAAATTTTGCGTCATACGTGCAGAGCCTGTCGTGCAAATCGGTAAAGAGGGAAAAATCCATCTCTGCAGGAGGAAGAACTTCAAGCCTCCCATTGCCCCACAGAGAGACATGAAACTCCCTCCCGTCGATAAAGTCTTCAACCAGTGCCGGTTGATGATAGGTATCGAGTATGAAGCATATACGCCGGTTCAATTCTCTCTGGCTCATTACCACGGAATTACGGGTGATCCCGATGCTTGAGTGTTCCAGGGCAGGTTTGACGATTGCCGGGAAGCAAATCCAATGCTCGCTGTGAGGCGAGGTGAATATTTTCCACGTCGGGGTTGTGAGCCGCGAGGAACACAATGCACGTTTCACCCGGCACTTGTCCTTTGAGCGTTCAAGGGTTCTGGAATCGGCACCGGTAAAGACAAAGGATCGTTTTTCGAGGTGCTCTGCCACCAGACTTTCGCTGTGATTCATTCCAGGAAGCCCTTCACACCAGTTCAGCACGATATGTTCCAGGGAAGCAAAATCATCGAGGTATTCCGAAATATTCGCGTGCATCACGGGCACGGTAATGGTGGGGTGGCCGACACCTGTGAGTGCCTCTTCCAGGAGCGCTGTCGATGCTGTCACCTCGTCTTTTTCCAGGTTGGTCCACGCTGGATCGAGGTTGTAGAGCAGAAGAACCGGAACGTTTTCAGGATCGATGAGTGCGGGCATCCGGTACGCTCCCCACAGGTAATGCACCCAGGGCATTCATGGTCTTAATGCCACGATTCGTGGATATCTTCATGGCCGGATCATCCTTCATGCAAAGGGTACGTTCTTCCGGTTCCCGGTCTCGCCGGTTGCTCAGTGATTGATCCTGTGGTGCATGTTCAGGCATGGTGACCCCAGTAGGTGAGCTGGTGTGCCATGAAGACCATGGAAGGTGGAGAATACATGACTCGTGTATAGAGAAAAAAATGATTGGAAACAAGAAAATACAGACGGTTACAGCCTTCTTTTTCATCATTCGATGTGGACGATAACGAAGACACTTGACTAGAATATGATTCTAAAATAAAATTCTACCATGAATCGACGCAAAGGCAGGCACGCCGGCTCAGAGGTCAGGAAAAGCGAGATCATTCATGCGGCGCTGGAGCACTTCTCCGCCAGCGGGGTCAGCCAGACGAGCATGGCGGATATCCGAAGCCGCTCGCGGGCAAGCACCGGCAGCATCTACCACCATTTCAAGAGCAAAGAAAATCTTGCAGCCGAGGTATTTCTGGAGGGTATCCGGGTGTACCAGAAGGGAATCCTCAGGTTGCTCGGAGAAGAAACAGGGGCACGAGAGGGAATCCACGCCGTGGTGGCATTCCATCTGAAGTGGGTTCAGGAGCACACCACCTGGGCACGATATCTCTTTCAGCATCGATACGCATCGTTCATGGCCTCCACGGAAGAAGAGATCACCCGGTTGAACAGAGATTTCTTGCAGCACGTGTCTGCATGGTTTGAAAGGCAGCGACGGCAGGGGTCCTTCAGGGATCTTCCCCTTGATATTTCTGTGTCCCTTATCCTTGGGCCATGCATGGAGTATACACGCCAGTACCTCTCCGGGCAGGCTATCACGGGTGTGGACCAGGCCATTGCCGAGATATCCGATGCTCTGTGGCACTCATTGTGTGAAGACCCGGTTTCCGTGACTGGACACCGTGCACTATCTCATGGGGGTGATCGATGAAAACCTTGGAAGAGATCGGTTTGGGCGTTGTGAAAGAGCACCTGATCAAGAACTGGATGACGCACGATGGGATGTGGTTTTACCACTGTTTGCAGACCATGGGCATTGAAGAGACGAACCGGATCAACAAGGCAGCCATCAGGTCGCTGGCCGCACTGGAAATCAAGCGCGCACTGAAGCTCTTTGATGTCGATGCAGGCAGCATTACAACGTTTGAAAGACTCAAGGATGTGATCGATGCGGCATTCTCCGTGAGCACGGGGGATTTCATGAAGTTCTCCTACACCTTTCCTGGGGAGAATACGATGCACTGGGAATTTCCGGGCAGGGACTGCTTCGCCTATCAGGGCATGCAGCGGCTCGGTGTTCTGGAGAGCTATGAGTGCGGGGTCATATACCGGGTACAGTGCTGGATAGAGACTCTCGGAATTCGCTACACTGTGTCACCCGAGATCAGGGGCTGTCTCATGAACGCAACCGGAGACTGCTCCGGCGATGTGAGGTTTCAGTTCCCGTGAGGTGCCAGGCATCACCATGGAGCCGGTGCAGAGGGAATTCCCTGCGTGACCCGCTCAGAGTAAAACGAAGATCATGTATCCGGGAGATGTTCGCGTCTTTTTACCACTATCCTCAAATCAGCTCACAGAGAACCCTCAAGGGCACCGGTCATCCTGAGGAGGAGGCATGAACGCTGAAAGCACCATCATCGATGTTCGGATGGGATTGAAGAGCTGCAGCTCGATGAAGAGGCATTGAGCCTGTTTCTCCATGGAAATGCCACTCGTGTGTTCAGATTACAAGGGTAAAGGATGCGATGTCACCAGAAAAAAGGGAGGATGCCTATGGATGTCTATGAGAAACTTCGAGAGATACTCGATGCAGGACCAGTCGGGGCTCCAAAGGCACAGGCCTTTGACGAGATTCTCAGGATTCTCTACACCCCCGAAGAAGCGGCCCTTGCAGTTCACATGACCCTGTTCCCAAAGTCATGTGAAGCCATCGCTGCAGGCGCCGGGGTATCGCCGGAACCAGCGAGGGCACTGCTCGAGGCTATGGCCGGCAGGGCCGTAATCTTTTCCAGGGAGAAAGACGGCCGGAAACTCTATAGCCTGTTGCCAACGATCCCCGGACTCTTCGAGTTCCCCTTCATGAGGGGAGGGGGGACCCCGACCCTGGATCGCCTGGGAAAACTCTGGGACGAATACCACCGGGAGGCCCTGGGAGCTTCTTTTTCAGGAAACCCGACACCGATAGCCCGCGTCATTCCTGTGGAGCGTTCGATCGATGCTGCCTCACGGGTTCATCCCTATGAGGAAGTGGCAAGCCTGATCGATTCTGTGGAATATCTCGCCCTGGGGCAGTGCGCATGCAGGGTCAGTATCGGTGCCTGTGACAAGCCGACGGAGATGTGCCTCATCTTCGATGGCCCCGGCCGTTTCCTGGTTCAGCAGGGATATGCGCGGGAGATCACCCGCGAAGAGGCCCACGACGTGCTCGATCGTGCTGAGGAAGCCGGCCTTGTGCATACGAGCAGCAACAGCGCTGAGGGGATATCCTTCATCTGCAACTGCTGCTCGTGCTGCTGTACGATCCTCACCTGCAGGACCGAGCTCGGGCTGCCGAATTCCTTTGCTCCAAGCGGTTTTGAAGCACAGGTCAGTACAGAGATCTGTACCGGGTGCGGTGTCTGTTTGGAGAAACGCTGTCCCGTGGATGCCCTCGTGATGCAGGATGATCACGCTGCTGTGGCCGCAGAGACGTGCATTGGATGCGGGCTGTGTGTCTCGGTCTGCCCGGTCGATGCCATTTCCCTGGTAAGGAGAGAGGATGCCCCTGAGGTTTTTCCCTCGCCCAGAGATCTCGGCATTCGGGTTCTGGGTGAAAAAGGGAAGCTGGAGAAGTTTCTTGACCAGATGACATCCTGAGAAGGCAGGTCGCTGTAAAGCCTTCTCAGAATGTCGCCCGAGCGGAGATCGACCAGCGCCTGATAACTGCGCGATGGTTCAGGGAGATCGAAGCTTGTGCCGCAAGCCCGGGAGTGAAACCCCAGGAGCTGTTCGACTGGCTGGGCAGGTGCGTGGTGCGCCTGAGGAACAGGGACGTGCTTTGAAATGATCCTCCCCCCGGAGACACGGGATTCCGCTGCGAGGGGAGGATTGGTTTTTCCCGTTACGACAGGTGCTCAAGGGTGATCTTCAACATCCGCCTGATGGGTTCCGCTGCACCCCACAGGAGCTGGTCACCCACGGTGAAGCAGGTGAGGTACTTCTCCCCGAGGTTCATCTTCCTGATGCGGCCCACAGGAACTTCGAGTCTGCCGGTCACCGCTGCAGGGGTCAGGTGTCCCAGGGTCTCCTCCTTGCTGTTGGGAATCACCTTCACCCATTCATTGGCGTTGCCGATGATCTCCGTGATTTCATCGACGGGGAGATCTTTTTTGAGCTTCATGGTGAGTCCCTGGGAGTGACATCTCATGGAACTCACGCGGACGCAGATGCCATCGATGGGGATGGGTTTTTTTATCTGGAGGATCTTGTTCGTCTCGGCGAACCCTTTCCACTCCTCCCTGCTCTGGCCATTTTCCATGGGAGCGTCGATCCAGGGCAGGAGGCTCGCTGCCAGGGGATATCCGAACACCTCCTTCGGGAATCCCTCGCTGTGGAGGGTTTCCAGGACACGGGTGTCGAGTTCGAGGGCGGCGGTTGCAGGATTGTCGAGGAGGTTTTGAGATGCCTGTCCGATGAAAGCCATCTGCTCGACGAGTTCCCGCATGTTTTTTGCCCCTGCTCCTGATGCAGCCTGGTAGGTCATGGAGCTCACCCACTTGACGAGATTGTGCCTGAACAATCCGCCGACAGCCATGAGCATGAGGCTCACCGTGCAGTTGCCGCCGATGAAGTTCTTGATGCCCTGTCTGAGTCCTTTCTCGATGACATCTTTGTTGACAGGGTCCAGGATGATGATGCTGTCATCCTGCATGCGCAGCGCCGATGACGCATCGATCCAGTAGCCCTTCCACCCGTCCTTCCTGAGCCTGGGGTAGACGTCCTTGGTGTGATCGCTTCCCTGGCACGTGACGATGATATCCGCTTGCCCAAGATCCGTGATATCATAGGCGTCCAAAAGCGGTGGAATATCAAGGCCGATCTCCGGGCCTTTCTGCCCGACCTGGGACGTCGTGTAGAAAATGGGTTCGTATCCGTGGAAATCTTTCTCTGCGATCATCCTGTCCATGAGGACCGAACCAACCATTCCGCGCCAACCAATGAAGGCTACTCGTGCCATGGTGATCATCCTTTCCCTTGGTGGTGTGTTCCGGGGACTGTCTTTCTCGCGAGCAGACCCCGTTTTTTAGCATCGTGGCTGCTGGTGAAAAGCCTGAACCTCATGCGTTCCGGTGCATCTCAGGCTTCGTGCTCTCACATACCGAGATTGTGATGGTGCGTCAATCGGCAAATATGGGGCTCTTACCTTTTCTCTCCGCTGAAAGAACGGACTCCGCATCCAGGAAACGGAGAAACACATGCCGGGATCAGTTCTCCGAGACTGGATTCCGATAGATGATCGTGAGGAAGAGTCCGAGAAGCAGAAATCCTGAGGCCACATACAGAGCCGGTTCAAAGCGGGAGGTAACGTCCTTGATGAAGGCGAAGAAGAAGGCCCCCACAAATCCTGCTGCGGCACATGCCGTGAAGATCACGCCATAGATCTTGCCAATGTGCAGCGGCCCGAACTCATCTGCAGCGAAGGCGGGCATGGAGGCGAGCGAACCGCCGTAGCACGCCAGCACGAGAAATGCGAGTATGCTGAAGGTGATGATATGCCCTGCATGGGCAAGGAGAATGAACCCGGCAGCCTGGATGGTGAAGATGAGGATGAACACCGGTTTCCGTCCCAGCGTGTCAGATATCCATGCCCATGCGAGCCTGCCAATTCCGTTGAAGATCCCGGCAAGGGCTACAATGAATCCTGAGGCGATGATGATATCACGGAGCTGTTCCTCAGACGGCGTGCCTCCGAAACCTGAGACCATGACATCCTGTGTGAGGGGAGAGAGCTGCGAGATGAGTCCCAGCCCTGCGGTCAGGCTCAGGAAGAAGATGATCCAGAGGTTCCAGAACTTGGGGGTACGAAGGGCACGCCCAAAGGTGAACGAATCCTCCGAGGATGATATTTTTCCGAGCTGGGGAACAAACCCTGCCGGCAGCCACGCGGGTAATGGGTTTCTCATGAACATGACTGCGATGAGTACGAGCACGAGGCTCACTCCTCCCCAGAGATGGAAGGTGGTGATGATGCCGGCATCCAGGATGAGGCGCGGGGCGATGTTTCCGAGGACGAATGCCCCGAATCCGTACCCCATGATCGCCAGCCCTGTCACCAGGCCGCGTTTATCGGGAAACCAGCGGATGAGTGTGATGACCGGGGTTATATATCCCAGGCCGCCACCGAGGCCCGTGATGCAGCCAAACGAGACATAGAGGAGGCCAAGGGACTGGATCTGGTTGGCAAACCCGGTCAGCATGAGTCCACTACCAAACAGGATTCCTCCGATTAACCCGACTAGCCTCGGGCCTTTCCGGTCCACGAGGGTGCCGCCAAAGGCCACGGCAAGGGCAAACACAGTGTTGTAGATCATGAAGGAGAACTGTGTCTGGGTCTCTGTCCAGAGGTGTGCCTCCATCATTGGCTTCTTGAAAACGGACCATGCGTACACCGTTCCGAGACAGAGCTGCATGAAGAATGCAGCACCGGCGATGAACCACCGTTTCCGCTCACAGGAGAGCCTGCTGATTGATTCGTGAAGTCTGCTCATATCAGAGGGTGCTCCTTCTCGTGGCAAGGTGACATCGGGACTCAGCAGGTGTGACATGAATAACCAGGACTCACCTGTGGTTCGACCGAGCTGGTGTGACCTGCTCAGGCAATCAGCACTCTCCTACATTGCCTGTTTCTTGTATCCCTTGGGAGGGTCGAAGAATCCTGCAGGTGCCTTTTTGTCCGAGTACTCGACGAGCTCCTGCGTGCTCTTCATCTGGGTGTTCATGGCCGATGATGTTGAGACCGTGTAGACGATTACCCCCTTGATCTTGTTCATCTCCCTGATAAACTCATCCATGGATTCCCGCATTCCCGATATCATCATCATGCTCGATGCGTTCATCCTGTTGAGGAGTTCATAATCGGTCTGTATATCGTTCGTTGCCCAGACGTCAGCCGTCGATGTCGTACCAAAAACCTCTGTGGTCTGGAGATATTTCGTGCACTTCCACGAGCCGATCTTTTTCTTTTCTCCGGTTTCCTTCACCGAGATGCTCATCTTCATGGCACCCATCATGCCCTGCATGAACTGTTTTGCCTGCTCCTTTTCTTCGGCATCCATATCCTCGTCTTCATCGATGGCCTGGGTTGCCATCTTGTCCAATTCCATGGGGCCTTGGCTGTAGGTCTTGTTCGCATGGTCGATGAAATAGAGCTGCTTCTTGTCGAGCCGCAGAATGATCGTCTGGTTACCTTCGTCATTGCGAATCATGTCTTTGGCAATCCAAGTTTCCCGCACCGTGTCTGTCGCCGGTTGCGTCTGGCCCATTATCTCAAACGCGTCCATGTGATGCTTGTATTTGAGATGCATATCCGCATGCAGAATACCAGGGAGAGCTACAGCAGAGAGCACAAAGAGAAAACTTCCGTACAGCAGGTGTTTCGTTTTCATAAAGACCCCCCTTGATAACGAGTATTTTACCGGGAATGCAACCTCCCCTGCAGGTAATGATGATCTTGTTGCACAGAGTTATCAAGAGTTTTTTTACGGGAAGAAACCGCTTCATGTGGGTGATAGGGAGCTTTTGGGATTTCATAAAAGCACTGAGCACCCAGGTGTGAACTCATGGTCCCCCCTCGATGATTCGCGGCTCGAACAGTGACGTGTCCCTTGAAGCTCCTGCGGCTCAGCATCATCAAGAAAAGAGAAAAAACATGATAAACAAGGGCGTTGAACGGTTACACATGACTGAAAACAGGTTTCTTTTGCCTATGATCGACATCTTCAACTCTTGCTGCGGTCGATGAGCAGGAGTATGTGGTGAACTGCCCGCAAGGAGGGGACAGCTATGCTGGACTTCACCACCTGGTTCATCGTGATTGCTGTTATCTGTGTCGCATCGCTTCTGATCGATGCTCGAAGATCTCACAAGGTCGTCGATAACCTGCCCGAGTACAGAAAGATGTTTGATCAGGGGGATTCTCCATCATCGAGAGCGCAAGAAGCTCCGGTGACGGATCCATACCACTACGATCCACCAGGTGTGATTGAGTTCTCCAATAGTTTCTGTCCTTGAGCCTGTCGTTTTTCATCAGAGGAGGGCAGGGCTGAAGGAACTCGCCAGGAAACAATCTTTCCCTGTAGCTCCGGGCACATGCTCTATGGTATCGTGAACTCATGGTGAAGAGACTTTACAGGGGCAGTGTCCCTCAGCTCAGGAAACATGCCGGGTTTTGCCGCAGAAAGCCCTTGGTGACACAGGCAGAGAAGAGATGAAAACCCTATCTTCACCCGGCAGTGATGACATCACTCCTGTCCAGGAACTCGTCTACGAGCTCCGGGTGAATGAGATCATGAAATCCGATGTGATTACCGTTTCCCCGTATTTTTCCATGCGAGACCTCATGGCCCTCCTTCGTGAGAAAAGGATTTCCGGGGTTCCGGTCGTGGAGAACGGAGACCTCCTCGGTATCATCAGTATCGAGGATCTCATCAAGGCGACGGCGCAACAGCGTTTCGACGACCCTGTCCTCGATCATATGACCCAGGGAATTGTCACGATCAGATCCGATGAACTGGCGGTCAAGGCGGTGAATCTCTTCGCTCAGCACGGATATGGGAGACTCCCGGTCATCGATCAGGAAGGGAAGCTGGTGGGCATTGTCACGAGCAGTGATATCACTCGAGGACTCCTTAAATCACTCAACCAGCAGTTTCAGAGCGAAGAACTCAAGAGATACCGTGCAAGTCATCTTTTCTATGATATCATCTCGGATCAGACGAGCCTCATGCTTCGCTACCACGTTGCTGCGCGTGATTTCGACAGGGGTGGACAGGCATCCAGTACCGTGAAGAAGACCCTGATGCGGCTGGGATTGAACCCGGTTCTCCTGAGAAGAATCACGGTGAGCTCCTACGAGGCAGAGATGAATCTCATCATCCATACCACAGACGGGGGTGAACTCAGATTAGAGATCGATCCCGAGAAAATATCCCTGGTCGCTCAGGATAACGGTCCAGGAATAGAGGACGTGGATGAGGCCTTCATGCCGGGATTCTCCACAGCCCCTGACTGGGTGCGGGATCTCGGTTTCGGCGCAGGAATGGGTCTGGCGAATATCAAGCGCTACAGCGACAGTGTCTCACTTGTTTCGGAACCGGGCAAGGGGACAGTTCTCTGCGCAGCGTTCGATATGAAGGACGGAGAGGAATCCTAGCAGAACGTTCTCTGTGCACCGATCCTGCCGATCGGTACCCGTCACGGTGAAGTATTCCTGGATTTGAACTCACATCTGGAGATCCCGTAAACATACAGGGAGCCAGATCAGTCAAAGACCTCCCGATTCACGCAGTCGGGTACGGGGGTTCCCCGGATCATGGCGAGGAGGTTTGTCGCCGCCTTGATGGCCATGTTTACACGGGTAGATGTTGTTGCAGAGCCGGTATGAGGCGTCACCACCACATTGTCCAGGCCTATGAGTCCATCAGCCATGCGTGGCTCCCACTCATACACGTCCAGCCCCGCTCCTGCAATCCTGCCTTCCCGGAGCGCTTCGACGAGATC
>Ga0129302_1000573_pt1 | contig 27460 bp, 35 predicted proteins | sample BlaSprsedimmetaG_FD_94476 | JGI IMG/M metagenome (GOLD analysis project Ga0129302, IMG submission 94476) | Hot spring sediment bacterial and archeal communities from California, USA to study Microbial Dark Matter (Phase II) - Blank Spring... | ecosystem: Environmental > Aquatic > Thermal springs...
AATTTAATAGTTAACATGTGTTACCCTTAAGTATACTATCTGTAACCCCTTGGTGTTAACTATACAATATATTTACAAATTTTTATTTTTGTTATAAAATAAATAATGTTTTTAAAGCGTTCTTTTTATCAATTTGATTTATAATGGAGGTGATTGTTATGAATGGAAAGGAATTTATTGAGCAAGATATCGCGGATTTGAATTTAAGTCTTTTTCAGCTAAACAATGAGGAGAAAGTATTTGCTGAAATGGGCTTAACAATAATAAAGCTCCAGGAATTCAGTCATTTTGGCTGGCCAATGTGCATGGCTATTATTGGAGAAAGCCATTTTTTTTGGATAAAAGGCTTGTTTATGGAGCTTTTAGCTTGTACGGATTTGGCTGGCAAAGGCCATTCAGGAACATTGCTAATTAAAAAAATCAAGGGCAAAAATTTGGATGGATTTAATTATGCGCTGGCTTGTAACCGCCTCAAATATTCAGTTGAGGTAAATTTTAAAATTTATTCGCCGGAAGATGCGAATTCGCCCTTGCCTAAGAAGAAAGGGAAAGAATTGTTTTTTTTGAAAGAAAACTTTCCTTTTCCTTGGGAAAATGGCTATTTGCCATGCAAGACAGAAGTTAGGCTTTTAGAAATAAATGATCATTTATCTCTTGATACCAGCCATGCTTACCCGCCAAGGCATATTGTTTTGACTCGGTCAACTTTTATTTTTGGCTGAGTCGGCATAAAAAAGGAAGCAATAAAAGCTTCCTTTTTATTTTTTTATTATTTTGTTATAATTAATTTAAGATGAATAAATCTAAATTAAATCAATTTATTATCTATTTGCTCGAGAATAATTTTGTTATTGCTCCCCAATATGACAGCGAAGGTTTTTTGCATTTGAATAAATTAGAAAACCCGAAGGATTTTGCTTTAGTTTCAAAATTACCTTTGGATTCATGGAAATGGCATATGTTGCCGCCTGATCAGAAAATGTTTGAATATAAAGGCAATAAAATGCAAGAAGTTTTGCCTCAAATAAAGAGCCAAGTTTTTTTAGGAGTTTCAATTCTGGATTTGCAGGCTTTAACCTTGCTTAACCAGGTTTTTGAAAAAGATCCTTATTACCAAAAGATTAAAAAGAAAACAATTATTATTGGCACTTCGTCTGTGCCCGAAGAAAATTTTTACCAATTTTTTGAAAAATTTGAAGAGCATAAATTAGAGCATTTGCAGTTTGATGTTTTTTTGGCTGTACAAAAAACAGGCTATAAGATTTTTACTGGTTCGGAGGATGGACAAAGATTATTGGATAAATTCGGTCACAAAGATTATCAGCATATTGAATACGCCGGGCCGATTCGCGAAGAAGGCTTAGATGCGCAGATGGTGGCTATTAAAGATGCTATGCAAAATAACCATCAACAGAAAATTTGGGATGATTTAGGCGCACGCTGTATTCAATGCGGCAAATGCACGATTGCCTGTCCTGTTTGCTTTTGTTTTCGTATTTATGACCAGTCAGATTTGGTTAAAGGTACAGGGCGCCGCAGCCGTTGCTGGGATTCTTGTTTTTATAATGAATTTACCCAAGTTGCTGGTCCGGCTCCAAAAGAACCAAAACATCGGTTTATCAATACAGCGGCGGAAAGAATTTATTTTTGGTATGAACATCATTTTGTTCGCACGCCGCAAAGTTTTTCCATTCCAGGCTGTGTGGGTTGCGGCCGGTGTACGCAGGTTTGTCCTGCTAATATTGATATAAAGCAAACAATTCAAGATATTTTGAAAAATAAAAAGACCAAAAATGCGCAATGATTATCAAACCTACAATTGTAAAATCCTGAAAGTAGAAAAAGAAACTGCTGATTCTTCAACCTTTACTTTGAGTTTGCCTTATAAAGGTTTTAATTTTGTTTGCGGTCAGTATGTTATGGTTTCTTTGCCTGGATTTGGCGAGGCGGCTATTTCCATATCATCTGACATGAATGATAGAAAAGCATTTCAGCTAACAGTCAGGGAAGTCGGAGTATTGACTTCAGCTATGCATAATCTGAAAAAAGGTGGTATTTTGGGTGTCCGCGGGCCTTATGGCCGTTCATTCCCGGTTAGCCAGGCTAAAGGTAGAAATATTTTAATAGTTGTAGGCGGCTGCGGTATTCCGCCGATTCGGCCGGTGATTTTAGATGCGGTTAAAAATCCGCAAAAATATAAAAAAGTTTATATATTTTATGGTTCTAAAAATGAAGACACACTATTTTTTAAGCGGGAATATTCGCGTTGGCGGAAAGTTTGCGATTTAAATATCGCTTTAGAAAAGCCTAAAACTAAAAAATTCAATAAGGGAATGGTGACAGCATTGTTTGATTTAAAAAATATACCGAGTGACGCCATTGCTTATATTTGCGGTCCGCCGATTATGTATAAGTTTGTGATTGAAAAAATACTTAAGCAAGGTTTTGATCCGAATAAGATTTTTATGTCATTGGAACGCCATATGGATTGCGGGCTCGGAGTCTGCCAGCATTGCGCAGTCGGGCCGTATTATGTCTGCAAAGACGGACCGGTTTTTTCTTATGAAGAATTGAAAAATTTTAAAACTTGGCTAAGTCCGATTTAGAGATTATCTGCGCGCTCAAAAATAAAAAGGCAGATTGCTCTGCCTTTAAGCCCCGGGGTTGTTTGATAAGCGTAATACGATTTGCACCTTAAATCCTTTACTGACAAAGAAGCGCGCTTGTTCATGGCTCAATTCTGCTTTGACTCCTTGTTCGTCGGTTTCAACTATCTGCCCCATATCTCCGCAATGAGAAGCTACTATTTGTTGCGTTTTTTCGGGACTTAGCTCCCTGCTGCTTATTCGATAGATTCTACCCATTTCAATTGCCTCCTTTTTGTTTTTTGAATATGTATTTAATTATTTTAACGATAATTAATTGAATTTGTTACATTTTATAAGATAATTATGTGTTTGTCTATTCCTTATCAAATTAAAGAAATTAAAGGGGATAAAGCAATTGTTAGCCTTGCTAGCGGGAAAAAGAGAAAAATTAATTTAAATTTATTAACTGGCGTTAAAATCGGTGACTGGATATTGTCTTTAAATAATTTTGCCACCCAAAAAATTACAGATACTGAGGCTCAAGAGATTATTAAATTATATAACCATGAATAAAACAAAAAAAGGATTATATTTAGTTTTAGTCACAGCTTTAATTTCAGGCGTAGCTGTTTTTTTAAGTAAATTTGCAGTTCAGTCAATTGGTAATTCGCATGTTTTTACTACTGGTAAAAATTTGTTGGTTGGTTTAATTCTAACTGCTTTGATTTTAACCCCGTTTATTTTGCCTCGTCTGAAAAAAATAAAGTTTAATGATTGGCTTAAATTAATTCTCATCGGTATTATTGGCGGGTCAGTGCCGTTTTTATTGTTTTTTAAAGCTGTTAGCTTGGCTTCCAGTTCAGTAAGCACAGCTTTTATCCACAAAACCTTGTTTGTTTGGGTAAGCTTATTAGCTGTTTGGTTTTTGAAAGAAAAAATCGGCAAATTGCAGTATTTAGCCTTGGCTTTATTGTTTTTGGGAAATTTTGCCTTGTTAGGTTTTAAATTTATAACTTTTGGCTATGCGGAAGGCTTGGCTTTAATTGCAACTTTAATGTGGTCTGTTGAATTTATAATTGCCAAAAGAGTCCTGCAAAATGTTGAATCTGAAATAGTCGCCTGGGCCAGAATGTTTTTCGGCTCAATAATTTTATTGGGATACATTGGGTATTTGGGGTTATTAGGTGATTTGGTGATTTTAAATGTCAATCAATGGCTATGGATTTTGTTAACTTCTGGTTTATTGCTTGGTTATGTTTTGACCTGGTATAAGGCTTTAAAATATTTGCCAGCAGTTACTGTTACTTCAGTCTTGGTCCTGGCATCGCCTTTGACCACTTTATTAAATGGTATTTTTGTAACCCATAAATATGATTGGGGGCAAATAATTGGTTCTGTTTTAATTGTATTTGCTGGGGGATTGATTATTTATTCTTTTAAACAAGTTAAAAATGTCACCAGTTCAGTTCGACAATTCAATTAAGGGTTTGTTCCAATGCGGCAAATATGCTTTTATGCCCAATTTTTATGCTTATTGCGGACCGGATAAAAATAAGCAGCTTTTTGAATATGTATCAGTAAAATATTATGAGCCTAACTTGAAGCAGATTTTGTCAGAATTTGAAGTCATGCAGCCTTATTTAAAATTAATCGCCAGAACAAGTAAAATTAAGGATGAATTTAGTCCGGAAGTTGTTGAGGCTTATTGGCTGGGTAATGATTTAACTGAAAGTGTTGACATTAAAAATTTATACCGCCATTTTACTGAAGATAAGAATTTAAAATTAAAAATAAAAAAATCTACAATTGAGAAAGTTTTGGGCTTTAATCCGCAAAATAGCAAGCCCCATCATAATTTTCATGTCATGAATATTTGGTTGCGGGCGGGTAAATTGAATATTAAACATACCTTAAAATCAATTGACGAATGCCGAATATCCTGGGGAAAAATTAAAAAGATAAAAAAGAATTCAATTATTGTTGAATATAAGCCGTTAATAATTGAAGCTGATAAATTGAAATTAGGTGGAATTATTGACAGGGAAGTCTTAACCCAGTTTGATGATAAGGGCTTTGTGAAAAATTTGAATATTGGTGATATTGTGACAATTCACTGGGGCTGGGTTTGCGAAAAAATTAATCAGCAGCAATTAGCTAATTTGAAAAAATATACCTTAGAAAGTTTAGATATTTTTAATCATCAGGTAATTGAATTTTTGTATGTCTGAAAATTTTACTTCAGGGGAAAAATTAGAAAGAGATATTGAAACAGCTCAAGTAATGGCTTCATCGATTAATCAGTTTGTTGATCAGGGGATTATTAGTGCCAAGGAAGCAAGTAATCTTGATCCAGCTAAAATTGACGAATTTATGTGTCGGTCGGTTGATGATATTATTAATATGCCGGATAAAATACCTGAAGAAAGTAAAGGTAAATTACGGACAATGCTTGGTTTGCATTTAACTGAATTTGATAAGCCAATTGATCAAGTTGAACGGAAAGTAGAAATTAAGGAAACTGTATCAGAAATGCGAGATTATTTAGCTGAATTTCAAGAGCATTTCCCATTTATTAAAGGTATGATTTTATGCGGCAGCAAAATGGTTCCTGATAAAATGCCCAGGCTAGATAGTGATGTAGATGTGGTAATGGTTTTAGACGAAGGTCACGATACAAGTTATAAGGTTCCAGGAGGCCAGGAACTTGTTCAGTCTATGGTTAAGTTTGCTGATAAACATAGAACCAAATCAGGAGCAGAAGTCAGTTTGGATGCTTATTATACGATGAGCGCCTTAAAAAAAGAATTAGAATCACAAACAGCTCAGCCTGGTAAAGGTAAATTAATTTGGGGATTTAATCCTAAGGCAATTCAGTATATTGGCGACGATTTGAAATTCGGGGGGAGACGTTAGACGAAAAGGAAGTTAATCGATTTTTAAGTCTAAATTTAAATTCTCCGCAAACAAAAGAATTAAAACAAAAAATGATTACCCAAGCTAAGAAAAAAATTTTGCAGGAAACTAATGAATCGCCGGAAAGCCGTTTAGAAAGAAAAAGATTTGAATCTTTTAAAGACAATTATCTGGAAATGTTAAAAGATCCAGATATCCCTAATATATATAAGGTATTTTTAAGGCAAAAAGATATCATCATGTTATTGGGTAAATTAAAGCCCATGACCGAATTTCAAGTACAGGAGGAAAATATTGCAGAGTTTACAAAAAAAGGCTATTGGGCTGAAGATTCATTGAAAGGATTTTTAGAACTATTGAAGAACAAGTTTGGCGTGGATAATTTTGAAGAATATCGCGATGGTAATAATGCTTTATATAGAATATACGATCAGGAGCAAATAAAAGAGCAGATTAAAAAATTTCCTAAATTAGTGGCCTGGGATGATTCAATGCAATTAAATCAGTGGATTGATGCAAATTTGGATCAGGGTGTGCCCATTGATTATGTTAAAGGCGCTTTGTATGGGTTCCCTAAGTCATCAATTGATTTTTATTTAGAGAAAGGCGGGTTTATGGATATTGAGATGCAGGGTATTGGCACATATGGCGAAGATTATGGCGTGCCCAAAGGGGAATTATCTCCTGATGTTATTTTCAGGGAAGAGGCTAAAAATAAATTTTTCAAACAATTTGAATCTGATCAAGATATTCAAGTTGAATTACAGAAAACAAATAATCTTAAGGAAGAACTTCTGAATATTATTAAAGAAATAAGAAGAAAAAGAGATGAACAGGATGAGCGTTTAAAAAAATAAATTTTACATTATGCCTAAAAAAAATGATTCCAACGGTTGGAAAAAAACATCCATTGCCATTTTCGGCCTTACTTCCTGCGAAGGCTGCCAGTTTGCAATTTTAGACTTGCATGAGAAATTTTTTGAATTAACCAAATATATTGATATTGATGAATTTCGTTTAATTGAAGATGAAAAAGAAAGATCACATTATGATATCTCGTTTGTTGAAGGTAATCCGGTAACAATGGAGAATCTACATATTTTAAAGCGTATACGTAAAATTTCAGATATTGTAGTTGTTTTAGGCGGCTGCGCTGATATCGGCGGGGTTTGGGAAATAAAAAATTATCATGATTATAAAAAAATCGGCTGTTATGTTTATGATAAATGCAAGACGATTGAAAATAGGGAAGTGGTTGAAGTGCCTAAAGCCATAAAAGTTGACTATATTATTCCGGGTTGTCCCATTAATGCTCAAAATTTTCTTGATTTGGTTTTTAGTTTATTAAATGGCACGCCCTGGACCTTATTTGACAATCCGGTCTGTTATGAATGCCAGATTAATAAAAATCCTTGTTTATTACAGCAGGGCAAGATTTGTTTGGGACCGATAGCTTTAGGCGGCTGTAATGCAGTCTGTTTAAACTCACGCCAGGAATGCTGGGCCTGCCGAGGCATTTTGAGCCAGCCGGCTGAAAAAATAGTTAATTTGATAAAGATTTTAAAAAGCCATGGCTGGAATAAGGCTGATATCCTGGAGAAAATGGAATTTTTCGGGGCGAGGGACAGGATTGAAGCTGCCTTGAAAGAAGCTGAAAAGAAAAAATAAGCGCCAATTTTTTTGTTGATAAATTTTAGAAAAAATTTTTATAATGTTCATGAATTTGAAATCAGGTTTGAAAATTTTTTTAATCATATTTTTATTTTTATTAATTCTTTTTAGCATTTATATTTATTTGAATTTAGAAAAAATGGGAAAAGTTGATCAGCAAATTAGCGGCGAAACAAAGATTTTTTTACCCAAAGAATTTATTAAAGGCGAACTTTCAGTTTTTGATTCTATAAAAACGCGACGGTCTGTCAGGGATTATGCAAAAGAGCCTCTTAGCTTAAGGGAGCTTTCCACTTTGTTATTTGCCACCCAAGGCATTACTTCAGGCTATAAAAGAGCGGCGCCGAGCGCAGGAGCTTTGTATCCGATAGAAACTTATTTGGCTGTTAATAATGTGGAAGGGCTTGCAAAAGGGCTTTATCATTATTTGTCGCAGGAGCACTCATTGGTTATTGTCAAACCGGGCGATTTTTCTCGAGAAATAAGGAAATATTGCCTGGACCAGGATCCGCTGGAAAACGCGGCTGTTAATTTTATTTGGTCAGCGGTTTTTGAAAGGACAACTAAAAAATACGAGGAACGGGGCTTGCGCTATATTTTTATGGAAGCCGGCCATATTTCCCAAAATTTATATTTGCAGGCTAATTCAATGGGGCTGGGGGTGGTTGCTATTGGCGCGTTTGATGATGAGAAAATCAATCAATTGCTGGATATTGATTCTGAAAAAGAGAGTGTAATTTATATCAACTCGGTTGGTAGAAAGTAATATTTATTTTTGAAATTTATTGAATTTTAGTAGTTTTTAAAAAAGAAAAAAGCCGAGGTTGTTAGTCTCGGCTTTTGCGCGCGGGGGGCGACGCAGTTAGGCCATTTTTATTTTTCGATCGTGGTCCCAGCCACAAGGGCAGATACCGCCTTCATCAATATAACCACCGCATTTGGCGCAGCGATTGCCATTGAAAGTTCCGGGCATTGCTTGAGGCAATGGCTTGGGTTTTGCAGACTGTCCGTCTTTGAATTCTTGAAGCGCCTGGATAAGCTTGTTGATTTGTTCGAGGTTACGATTCTCTTTTTGAATCAGCTCAATGGCTGATCCGCACAAGGAAATCACTCTTGCCCCCTGGTCGGTGTTAGCAACCATTTTTTTCTCCTTTTTTTGAGGTTGATGTTGACCCGGTTTTAGCGGGCTAAAAAGAACTTTATTATAGTATATTATATTTTTTAAAATTTGTCAATTTTTTTATCTTTGGAATTTTTTTGTTATAATGAAAACAGATTTTGGATCACAGAGTTCTGATTGCCGTAATCTGCAATTTTAAAGCATTAATCAGAAAAAACATGACGCAATTTTTAACTTTTGACTTTAATACTGCTTACGCTGAAATTAAAGAGAGAGCAGAAGGTCAGGCCATAATTAATAAGGAAGCTTGGAGCATGATAGTTGAAGAGTATGTTAATGAAAAAATTGATTTGGGAGAATTGGATCCTGACCAAAATACAGAATTAATGGAATCCCAATTAAATGCTATGTGGCCGGAATATGAGAAAAATTTAAAGATTAAATGAGAAATCGTTTGTTTGAATTTTTCTATAATTGTATTAATTTTGCGGTATTAAAAAGATCATATTTAAAAAATTTGTTAAAAAATAAACATGTCTAAAATTAAAACAATAAAAATCAATCATATTGCCAAAATGGAAGGCCATACAGGTTTTGTGGCCCATATTTTAGACGGCAATGTCATAAAAGCGAAAATGGAAACTAAAGAAGGAGCTCGTTTGATTGAGGGCGTGCTTTTGGGACGGGATTATTACGAGGCGCCGATAATTACAGGACGCATTTGCGGCATTTGCCCGATTGTCCATTTTTTATCTTCAGCCCAGGCTATTGAACAGGCTTTCAGGATTAAAGTCAGTGATCAGACAGTCCAATTGCGCAAGGTCATGGAATTATTGCAGATTATTCATTCTCATGCCTTGCACGTTTATTTTTTATCTTTGCCTGATTTTTTTGACATAGAAAATGATTTGAATTTTATTAAAAAATATCCCAAAGAAACAAAAGCCATATTAAGAGTGCGCCAGTTTGCTATTGACATGGTTAAATTGATCGGCGGCAGAACTGTTCATCCTCTAACTATGGTAGTAGGTGGATTTAAAAAATTGCCTGATATGGGAAAGATTAATAAGATGTTGGTTAGTTACGCGGAAATTTTGGAAGACGCTTTGCTAGTAGGGGAATTTACTAGAAAAATCAAATACCCAAAATTCAGCAGAAAGACAGAGTTTGTTTCTCTTTATAATTTCAAGGAATACGAAGTGCTTTGCGGAGATATTATAAACAGTGAGGGGAAAAAGTATAAAGTAAAAGATTTTTATCATGTAATTGAGGAATTTCATCATCCGTTTGAAAAAGTCAAAAGGACAGCTTACCGTGATAAGCCGTATTTTTCAGGAGCATTAGCCAGAGTGAATAATAATTTTGATTTTTTAAATCCTTATGCCAAAAAATTATGGCAAGGTTCAGGTTTTCCAATTCCGAGTTATAATACATTCCATAATGTTTTTGCCCAAGCGGTTGAAATTGTGCATTGCTTGGAAGAAATAAATAAAATTTTTAAGCAATTGGGTAAAATTGACCAAAAAAATACTCAAGTTAAAGTTTTGCCAAAAGCTGGAGAAGGCTGGGGAGCGGTTGAAGCGCCGCGGGGAATTTTGCTCGATTATTATAAGCTTGATAAAAAAGGCAAAATTTTAGAGGCTAATATTATTACTCCTACAGCCCAGTTTTTAGCTAATTTAGAAGCTGATTTAAAAGTTTATCTGCCTGATATTTATAAATTGCCTATTGCCCAAAGAAGGAGAAAAATAAGGACATTGGTCAGGGCTTATGATCCGTGTATTAGTTGTGCAACGCATTAGGTTATATTAGGTTTTATGATGTTTTATGATGTTGTATGATGTTAGATGAGGTTGCTTTGAATTTCAAGAGCAACCTTATACAGCCCAATATAACTGCATACAACTTCATATAACTTTTTATTCCAAGCGCATGTTTAGATTTTTTTTAAAACAAAAAATTGAAGATCCGCAAAATATTGTCATTGCCGACAAGGAAATTATCCATAAACTAACTAAAGTATTGCGCAAAAAAGTTGGCGATACTTTTTTTATTTTTGACAGCCAAGCCGAGGAATATGAAGTTGAAATAATTGAAATAAATAGCAAGCAAGTCGCTTGTAAAAGCTTGAGCCGTAGTTTTGTGGATAGGGAATTAAGCGTGGCAATAAATTTATACCAGGCTTTGCTTAAAAAAGATAAATTTGAATTGGTTTTGCAAAAAGCAGCTGAAATTGGAGTCAAGACCATTAATCCGCTTTTAACTGAATTTTGCGTTGCGGAAAAATTAAGTGAGAATAAAATTAGCCGCTGTCATAAAATTATAGAAGAGGCCACGTTGCAAAGTGGCGGCAAGATTCCGCCTGATTTTATTGTTTTGTCAGATTTCAAGGAAGCAATACAGTCTTTGCCGGCCCAGGATTTAAGTTTAATTGCTTATGAAAATGAAGATAAAAATTCGCTTAAAGAGATAATTGATAAGACTCAAGCCAGAACAATTAACATATTCATTGGTCCAGAAGGAGGTTTTTCCAGCGAGGAAATAAATTTGGCTTTAAGGAATTCAGTAGCGCCGGTCAGCCTGGGCAAAAGGATATTGCGCGCTGAAACAGCGGCGGTTGTAGCTTGCGGAATAATAGCTCAAAAAAATTAATTTATATTTTGATATGCACGATCTTCACGAAGCTGACAAAATTTTGAAACTTATTTTAAACCATGCTTTTCAAAACAATTTAAAGAAAGTCACTATGGCAGAAATTGAATTGGGAAGCGTGATAGAACATGGGGATGAAATCTCGGCGGAAAATTTGGAGTTTAATATTAAAATGCTGGCCAAAAACACACTGGCGGAAAATCTTAAAATTAAAATTAATAAAGTTAAAGGCGATTCTTGGGTTTTGAAGAAAATCCAAGGTAAGTAGATTTAGATTCTTAATTATTTATAATTTATGGTATAATATTAATATGAAGTTAAAAACCATTAAACAACTTAAGAATTTAAAAAACAAGACAGTTTTTGTGCGCGTTGATTACAACGTGATTTTAAAAAATAATAAAGTTTTGGAAACGGAAAGAATAGAAAGAAGCTTTTCAACTATAAATTATCTTTTAAAAAATAAAGCCAAAATTATTTTGGCTTCGCATCTTGGCCGGCCTGATGGCAAGCCCGTGAAAGAGTTTAGCTTACGCCCCATTGTTAAATATCTTAATAAGATTACTCAAAAGCGGGTTTATTTTGCGGATGATTGCCTTGGGGAAAAAGTCCAAAAACAAGCGTCTTCACTTAAGGCCGGGCAAATTTTGCTTTTGGAAAATTTGCGTTTTTATCCGGGTGAAGAAAAAAATGACGCAAAATTTGCCCGGGAATTGGCTTCTTTAGCCGATATTTATGTTAACGACGCTTTTGCTGTGAGCCATCGGGCTCATGCTTCTGTTAACGCTATTGCAAAAATTTTGCCTGCTTACGCTGGCATAAACCTGGCCGATGAAGTTATAAATTTAAGCAGGCTTATAAAAGGATTTAAAAAACCAGCTGTGGCTGTTATCGGCGGTGTGAAAATTTCTACTAAGATAAAAGTTATTGATAATTTTTTGAGAAAATACGATTATGTTTTAATTGGCGGCGCTTTGGCTAATAATTTTTATGCGGCGCAAAAAATAAATATCGGCCAGTCGGTTTATGAAAAAGATTTTTTGCCTTTGGCCGAGCGATTAATGAAAAAAGCGGGTAATAAATTAATACTGCCAATTGACGTGCGCGTCAGCAATAATTTAAAGGGCAGAGGCGCTGTTAAGGCGGTTAATATTATTGATCTTACTAAAGTGAAAAATAAAAAATTTTTCATAGTAGATATCGGACCAAAAACAGAATTAAATTTTGACGCTTATATGAAATTAGCTAAGACTTTGGTTTGGAACGGTCCTATGGGGGTTTTTGAAATAGATAAATACGCTCATGGCAGTGAGTTTGTGGCAAAAAATGCAGCTATTCTTTCTAAAGGCCCGGCTTTTGGCGTGGCTGGGGGTGGAGAGACAATAGCTGTCATTGAAAAGTTTAAAATGAAAAATTGGTTTGATTTTGTTTCAACTGCTGGCGGAGCCATGCTGGAATTTTTGGAAGGCAAAATTTTGCCCGGCCTTAAACCTTTAAAAAAATAATTTGATAATTTAAAGCCGCCTTTAGCGGCATTCCGCCACAGGCGGGACAATTTAATAATTTAATTAATTTAACAATTAAATTCAAATCTATGTGGCCAAAATTTAAAGAAAATAAAATCATTAAAATTTTGCTGGTTATTTTAGTGGCTGGCTTGATTGTCAGTTTAATTGCCAGCTTGATTTTATGGTCCCGCAATTTGTACAAACAAAATTATTATATTGGCAAAAGCCCTGATATACAAAGGACGATTAGTATTAGCGGAGAAGGCAAGGTGACTGCCATCCCTGATATTGCTATGGTTAATCTTGGTTTGGAAACAGAAAAAATTGATGTGACTGAAGCCCAAGATATTAATTCTCAGACAATGAACAGCTTAATTGAGAAATTAAAAACTTTGGGTATTGCTTCAGAAGATATTCAGACAACAAATTACAGCATTTACCCCAGATATGACTGGAAAGACGGAATGCAGGTCTTAAGAGGCTATATTGTCAACCAAAATGTTACGGTTAAGATCCGCCAGACTGATAAAATAGACCAAGTTTTAAGAATAGCCGGCGAATTAAAGTTAAACCAAATCGGCGGTTTGTCTTTTGGCATTGACCAACCAGAAGTTTACAGGCAAGAGGCTCGCGTTAAAGCATTAGAAAACGCCAAAGAAAAAGCTAATGAATTGGCAAGGGTAATGGGTGTTAAATTAGGCAAAGTGGTTTCTTTTAGCGAGAATGAAAATTATTTCCCGAAAGCCTTGCCTGTTTATGATTCCCGGGCAGAATTAGGTTTTGGCGCTGGAGGAACTCCAACAGTTGAGGTCGGCAGCCAAGAAATTGTGGTTATGGCGACTGTTTTATATGAATTGGATTAAAAAAGAACAATAATTTAATTAGTATTTTTCACTATTTATGATCAATTCTAAAAAAATCAAAAAGATTCAGGCCCGTGAAATTTTAGATTCGCGCGGCTATCCGACTATTGAAGTTAAAGTTTTTCTTAAAAGTGGCATTATGGCAAAAGCCAGCGTGCCTTCAGGCGCTTCAACTGGCAGCCACGAAGCTTGGGAGTTGCGCGATGGCAACAAAAAGCGCTATTTGGGAAAAGGAGTTTTAAAGGCAGTTAAAAACGTCAATCAAGATATTAATTATTTGCTTAAAGGCCTTGATGTTAATAAACAGCAGGATATTGATAAATTAATGGTTAAGCTGGATAACACGCCAAATAAATCTGATTTGGGCGCAAATGCCATCTTGGGCGTTTCTTTGGCTTGTGCCCGGGCAGGAGCCAAATCATTAGGCATGCCTTTTTATCGTTATTTAAGAAAAATTTATAATATTCATTATAATAATTTTAAAATGCCTTTGGCCACGATGAATATTTTAAACGGCGGCAAGCATGCTGATTGGGTATTGGATGTTCAGGAGTTTATGATTGTGCCCCGGGCGAAAAAAATGGCCAAAAGAGTGCAAATGGGCAGTGAAATATTCCATAATTTGGCTGAAATTTTAAAAAAGAAAAAATTAAGCGTTTCTGTCGGTGATGAAGGCGGCTATGCTGTCAGGCTAAGAAAAAATGAAGAGGCTTTTTTATTGATTTTGGCTGCTATTAAAAAAGCAGGCTATAAACCCTATAAAGACGTTAATTTGGCTATTGACGCTGCTGCCAGTGAATTTTATATTAAAAGCCAGAAAACCTACAAAATTAATAAGAAAAAATTAAAGGCTGATAAATTAATTAAGCTTTATCAAGATTGGCAGCGTAAATATAAGCTGATTTTAATTGAGGATGGCTTGGCAGAAGATGAATGGGACAAGTGGCAACTTTTGAATAAAAAACTATGTTCAAAATGCTTGATAGTCGGAGATGATCTTTTTGTCACTAATATTAAACGATTGCAAAAGGGGATTGATATGCAGGCAGCCAATGCGATTTTGATTAAGCTTAATCAGATCGGGACATTAACAGAAACAATTGCCGCCATTTATCTGGCTAAACAGCATAATTACAAGGTTATTATTTCTCATAGAAGCGGGGAGACCTGTGATACAACAATCGCTGATTTGGCGGTAGCTGTTAATGCTGATTATATTAAAACCGGTTCAATGTCAAGGAGCGAGAGAATTAACAAGTATAACAGGCTAATGGAAATTGAAGAGGAATTAAAATAAAATCTGGCAAAAATCCTCGTTTTAGGCAGCGGGGATTTTTAAATTTGTATTTGAAAAAAAATTAATTTTGAGCTAAAATGATTATATATGGAAAACCAAGAAATAAGAGCAAAATTTTTGCCGTTAGTTTTAATTATTCTGGATGGCTGGGGAATTGCTCCTGATTCTCCCTCAAATGCCATAAGCCAGGCTGATACGCCGATTACGGATTTTTTGTATCGTAAATTCCCCAATACACAATTAATTGCTCATGGCAAAAAAGTCGGGTTGCCAAATGGTCAAGAAGGCAATTCAGAAGCAGGGCACATGAATCTCGGAGCCGGCAGAATTGCGCTTCAGGACGCGGTTTATATTAATGAGACAATTAAAAACAGCACTTTTTTTAAAAATCCAGCTTTGCTGGAAGCTGTTAATCACGCTAAGAAAAATAAATCAAATATCCATGTCATGGGTTTGTTGTCTGACGGCCAAAGCGCCCATTCACAGCCAGAGCATTTGTATGCTTTACTGGAGTTTTTAAAGCAAAAGAAATTTCATCGCATTTATTTGCATCTTTTTACTGACGGTCGTGATTCTTCGCCTCATGCGGCTGCTCGTTTAGTCAGTAAATTGATAAATAATTTTAAAAATAATGAAATTATTTCCACTATCATGGGCAGGTTTTATGCCATGGATAGAATAAAAGACTGGCAAAAAACTGAATTGGCTTATAATGCCATGGTTTTGGGCGAAGGCATTGTTTCAGACAATCCTTATAAGGCGGTTAGCGAAGCTTATAATCGCGGAGAAACGGACGAATTTATCACGCCAATTGTAATTTCTAATCCTCAAAAAAAATCAAAATTTATTAATGATGATGATGCTGTCATCTTTTTTAATTTGCGTTCAGACCGCGCCAGGCAGCTGGCTAAGCCGTTTGTCCAAAAAGATTTTGAAAAAAGAAACGGAAGCAGCTTTAAAAGGAAAAAAACACTAGAAAATATTAAATTTATTGCTTTGACTGATTTTGGCCCGGATTTGGAAAATATTTTAACAGCTTATCCCAGTATTGTGCTGGAAAATACTTTGCCTTTTGTTTTAAGTGATTTGCGGCAGCTTTATGTTTCAGAAAGGGAAAAATATGCCCACGTAACATATTTTTTTAACGGCGGCCATGGCCAGCCTGTTAATGGCGAGGAGTGGCAGGTTATTCCGTCTATTGGTCAGGCAGATTATGAAAAAAATCCCCAGATGTCCAGTTATAAATTGACTAATATCATTTTAGGCAAATTAAGGAAAAAAGAGACTGATTTTATAACAGTTAATTTTCCTAATGCGGATATGCTTGGGCATACTGGTAATATAAAAGCAGCTATAAAAGCTGTTGAAATTATTGATAAGTCAGTTGGCAGAATTTATAACTTGGTAAAGAAACTTAAAGGGACTATGATTATCACCGCTGATCATGGTAACGCTGAAAAAATGCTTAATTTGGAAACAGGAGAATTTTTTACAGAACATACTACCAATTTAGTGCCTTTTATTATAGCCAATCAAAATTTCAACCATAAAAGCCTATATTTAAGGCAAGGAGGCATTTTGGGTGATGTTGGCCCGACTATTTTGCATTTGTTAGATATTGAAAAGCCGAAAGAAATGACAGGTAAAAGCCTGATTAAAAATAAAAAATTATAAGATATGGGAAAATTAAAAAACAAGCCTGTAGTTTTAATTATTTTAGACGGTTGGGGCGTAGCGCCTGATAATCCTGGCAATGCGGTTGCCAAAGCTGATACGCCTAATATTAATAAATATATTGAATCTTACCCTGCTTTAACTTTGTCAGCTTCAGGCGATTCAGTTGGTTTATCTTGGGGCGAAATGGGAAATTCAGAAGTTGGTCATACAAATTTGGGGGCTGGCATGATTTTTTATCAAAGTTTGCCGCGCATAAGCAAAGATATACTTGACGGCATGTTTTTTGAAAACAAGGCTTTTTTGGATGCAGCAAATCATATTAAAAAAAACAGGTCAAAACTTCATTTATTGGGGTTGGTGAGCAGCGGCGGCATACATTCTCATGTAGAGCATCTTTACGCTTTATTAGAATTTGCCAAACGGCAAAAAATAAAAGAAGTTTATATTCATGCTGTTTTAGACGGGCGTGACGCGATTTATAATAGCGGCAAAGGCTTTATTGAGGAGCTTTTGGCGAAAATAAAAGAATTGAAGATAAACGCGAAAATAGCTACTTTATCAGGCAGGTTTTACGCCATGGACAGGGATAACCATTGGGAACGGACTGAAAAAGCTTTTTTAGCTATGACAAAGGGCATAAGCCCTGAATATTTCAGCGATTCTATAAAAGCTATTGAGAGTTCTTATTCAAAAAAGGTTTATGATGAAGAATTTGAACCCACAGTGATTACCCATAAAGATAAGCCGGTTGGCTTGATTGAAGACGGAGACGCAGTAATATTTTTTAATTTTAGAGCTGACCGAGCCAGGCAGATTACTAGTGCTTTTGTTTTGCCGGATTTTTCTAAGTTTGAAAGGCCGACTGAATTTAAAAAGTTGTTTTTTTGCGGCATGAGCCAATATGACAAGGATTTGCCGGTTGACGCCATTGCTTTTTTGCCTGTAGATATCAAAGAACCCTTGGCAAAAATTATTAGTGATGCGGGATTGAAGCAGCTTCATATTGCAGAAACCGAGAAATACGCTCATGTAACTTTTTTCTTTAATGGCGGTCGGGAAGAGCCTTTTCCAGAAGAAGATAGGATTGTTATCCCTTCTCCACGCGTACCCTCTTATGATAAAAAACCCGAGATGTCAGCTTTAAAGGTCACTGAGGAGGTGTTAAAGGCTGTTTCAGAAAATAAATATGATTTTTATGTTATAAATTTCGCTAATCCTGACATGGTTGGACATACTGGCAATTTGAAAGCGACTATTAAAGCTTGCGAAGTCGCAGATAAATGTTTAGGCAAGATAATCCGTTTGGTTTTAAGCAAAAACGGTGTGGCAGTAATTACAGCTGATCATGGTAATGCCGAAGAATTGCAGAATGTAAAAACAGGTGATCTTAGCAAAGAGCATAGCACAAACCCTGTCCCTTTGCTTATCATTGGCAATGAATGGGAAGGAAAAAACATTGGATTGCCGGAAAGTCTTGGTATTGATTTAAGCTTGCTTCCTCCGTCAGGTGTTTTGGCTGATGTGGCGCCGACTGTTTTGAAAATTATGGGCATTAAAAAGCCTGAGGAGATGACGGGAACTTCCTTGATTTAGGAAGTTGGGAAAGCAGATTTTAATTTGATTATCCGAATTTCAAAAATTCTAATTATCTAATTTCAGATAAGGTGCCGGAATTACCAGAAGTTGAAACAATTAAACGTGGCTTGGGAAAAAATATAGTCGGCAAAAAAATAGCCGACTTTGATTGTGATTGGCAAAAGGCCATTAATTACTCGTTAAAAGAGTATAAGTCTAAAGTTAGAGGTTTGCAGATTAAGGACGTTAAAAGGCGAGCCAAAATGTTAATTTTAAATTTAAGTAAAAACTGGAATATTTTGGTTCATTTAAAAATGACAGGGCAATTAGTTTATGGCAGTAAGACAAAATGTGTAGTCGGTGGGCATCCAATTGAAGAGGGTTATGATTGCTTGCCTAATCGTTTTACTCATGCAACTTTTACTTTTTTTGATCAAAGCCATTTGTATTTTAATGACATACGTAAATTTGGCTGGCTACGATTATTTACAGACGCAGAATTAGCAGAAGAATTGGCTAAATTAAATTTAGGGCCAGAGCCATTAAGTTCTGAATTTACCTTAGCGTATCTAAAGGGGAGATTGTCCAAGCGGCCCAATAATAGAATCAAGCAATTTTTAATGGACTCGTCAAATGTGGTGGGAGTAGGCAATATTTATTCTGATGAAGTTTGTTTTTATGCCAAAGTAAAACCAATACGTTTAGTCAAAACATTAAAAGAGTCAGAAATAAAATTAATTTATAAAGGCATTAAAAAGATATTAGCAGATTCAATTAAATTGCAAGGCACGACTTTTTCCGATTATCGTAATGCCCAGGGAGAAGCCGGAGCTTTTAGTAAAAAATTAAAAGTTTATGGCCGTTATGGGCAAAAATGCAAGATTTGCGGGACAATAATAAAAAAAATTAAAATAGGCGGCCGGACTTCATCGTTTTGTCCCCAATGTCAAAAATAAACATATGGTTTATAATGATAATTTTACAATTCAAACAACTGGCTGTTGTGATGTGCATAATATTACGGAAAAAGTAGAAGAAATTGTGCAAGCTGCAAAAATTAATAATGGCCAAGTTTTGGTTTTTGTGACCGGTTCAACTGCTTCAATCACAACAATGGAAGTTGAAGCTGAATTGGATAAAGATTTAAAAGAGTCTTTGGAAATTATTGCTCCTGAAGGCAAAGAATATCATCATGATAAAAAGTGGCAAGACGGTAATGGCTTTTCTCATATTCGCTCTACTTTAATTGGTACTTCCCAAGTATTCGCCTTGATTAATGGCGAATTGCTTTTAGGGACTTGGCAGCAGATTGTTTTATGTGATTTTGATAATAAAAAAAGAGACCGCTTGGTTACAGTACAAATTTTAGGAGAATAAATTATAAAGACAAAATTCAAATAACAAAATAAAAATAAAATTTAAAATTAGAGATTAAAATTTTGCGCTTTAAATTTATTTTGTCTTTTGCGCTTTGTTTTTTGAATTTTAAATAAGCAAGGCAATAATAATACCCAATAAAATTCCAACCAATGCCTGCCAATAAGTATGTCCTAGCCTTTCTTCTAAAAAAGGATATTTATTCTCTTTATAATCAGGCAGATCTTTAATCAGCATATTTAAAATTTTGCCGTGTTTGCCTAAATTGCGCCTTAAACCCACAGCATCTCTGACAATCAGAAAAGAAAAAGCCAGAGCAATGGCAAAATAAGCTGAATTAAAGCCTGTTGCCATACCTATTTCAACGCATAAAGCGGCGACCATGGCAGAATGGGATGATGGCATGCCGCCATAGCGGTTTAAATTGCCCCAGGAAAATTCTCCTTTGCGGGCGTCAAGAATAACTTTTATAATTTGTGCTATAATTAAGGCTAGAAAAGGGACAATGACTATTTTATAGCTCATGCGGTTTTAGATTAATGATTAGAAAATTTTTTTATTTAAATTTATGGAGATATTTAGTTCAATATTTTTAGGCGCTGTCCAGGGTTTGACGGAATTTTTGCCTGTTTCCAGCTCAGGTCATTTGGTTATTTTTCGCGATATTTTACAGCTTAAAATAGCTGACAGCCTTAGCTTTGACGTTATTTTGCATCTAGGGACATTAGCTGCTTTGCTATATTTCTTTCATAAGGATATTATAAGCTATTTAAAGGCTTTTTTAAATAGTTTGGCAAAATGGGATCTGAAAAACAATCTTGACCAGAAAATAGCCTGGCTGATTTTAATTTCCACCTTTCCAACCGCATTGGCCGGTTTTTTTCTGGAAGATATTATTGAAAATATATTCAGACAGCCATTTTTGGTCGCTTTGGTGTTGTTTTCTTTTTCCTTTACATTTTTTATTGCAGAATGGTATTCTAAACAAAATAAGGATTTTAGTTCATTGACTTGGCAAAAATCTTTGGTGCTAGGTTTTGCGCAAGCTTTAGCCTTAATTCCCGGAGTTTCCCGTTCAGGCATAACTATTGCAACCGGCATGTTTTACAATTTAAAAAGGGAAATAGCCGCCCGTTTTTCATTTTTGATGGCGATTCCAGTAGTAGCTGGAGCTGGGGCAAAAAAAATTATTGATTTGGGGAAAATAGGAATGGCTGACGATGAAAAATGGTTTTATGTTTTTGGTTTTTTCACTTCGGCTATTGTTGGTTATTTTTGCATCAAATATTTTTTGGCTTTTTTAAAAAAACATTCATTGAATTGGTTCGCTGCTTATAGGATTATTTTAAGTTTGGTTATACTAATTTATATTTTTGTTAAACAATAATTTACCATGAGAAAATTTTTAATTTTAGTTTTAATCCTTTTTATAATTTTAGCGGTTTTGGGCGGCTGGCTTTTTAAAATTATTTTTGTCAGCCAAAAAGGGGAGGGAATTGTTAAGAATTTTATTGTCGCGCAAGGAGCTGGAGCCAGTGAAATTAGCCAAGAATTAAAAAATCAGGAGCTGCTTGATAATTCTTTTATTTTTAAAGCTTTAATTTGGCTGAAAAAATCTGAAAATAAAATTAAAGCAGGAGAACATAAAATACAGGACAATTGGAGCTTAAATAAACTGATTAATGTTTTGATTTCCGGCAGCTCAATTGAAAACGAGATGAATATTATTATTATAGAAGGCTGGGATTTGCGCGATATCGGCTATTATTTGGAAGATCAGGGAATTGCCAAGGCCGAAGAGTTTTGGGATATTGTCGGTTACCCGGCGATTGATTATAACCGCAATTTGGATTTGTCTCGGCCGATAGATTTTAGTCAAGATTACGAGTTTTTAAAGGATAAGCCTAAAAATATAAGTTTAGAAGGATATTTATTTCCTGACACTTATCGTATTTTTAAAAATTCAAGTGTTGAAGTTATTGTTAAGAAAATGCTTGATAATTTTAATAATAAAATAAGCGACGAAATGCTTGAAGAAATTAAAGTACAAGGTAAAACTTTGCATGAAATTTTAACCTTAGCTTCAATTATTGAAAAAGAGGCCCGCCAACCCGAAGATAAAAAACGTGTTGCCGGAGTTTATTATAATCGGTTAAAAATCAATATGGCTTTGCAGGCTGATCCGACAGCTAATTATGTGACTGGTAAAAAAATTGACAGGCCAAGTCTGGATGATATTGGCAGTGATAATCCATATAATACTTATAAATATCCTGGCTTGCCGCCGGGACCGATTTGCAACCCTGGCTTAGATTCAATTAGGGCCGCCATTTATTCAGAGAAAAATGATTATTACTATTTTATAAATACGCCGGCTGGTGATATGATTTTTGCGAAAAATTTTGAAGAACATAAACAAAATCGCTTGAGATATTTTAACAATTAGCCGATTGAATTTATTTTTTTAATTTACTTTATTAAAAAACATGATTGATAAAAAATTTTTTTCCAAGCTGCAGAAAGATTATAATTCTTATGATGTGGGTCGAAGGATTATCATAAAACATTCTAATGATGTCCTGAAGTTTTCCAAACAGGCTATTTTTGCCATACACCGCGAAGATATGAAACAGGCTGAAAACAGCCTGAATGAAGCCAAAAAGATATTAAAGTATTTGCAATCTAAAATAAAAAATGAAAAAGCTCTGCAATATGAAGGCTCTTATTTGGCTGGAATTGAAGAATTTGTAGAGGCAGAATTATTTTTTCAGTTTATTAAAACAGGCAAGATCTTTGAGATTAAAGATCAAAAATTTAATACCCAAAGCTATTTAGGCGGGTTGTGTGACTTTACTGGAGAATTGGTAAGAAGGGCTATTTTTCTAGCTACCAGGCATCGTTACGACGAAGTTGCTGTTTGCCGTCAGGCGATTGAAGATGTTGTGGGCGAGCTTATAAAATTTAATCTTTTGGGCAAGTTAAGGCCTAAATACGATCAGGCAAAAAATAATTTGAGGAAGATAGAGGAGATCATATATGATTTGGAAATAAAAAGGAGAAAATAGGTTGCGTTTTGAATTGGGGCAGAAAAATATTTAATACTATGATAATAGAAGAAAAGATAAGTAAGGTTTTGCATAAACTAGAAGAATTAAATAAGCAAGGCGGTCAGTGGAACATAGATAGGGAAACTGGCCAGTTTTTATATAATTTAATTTTGGAAAAAAAGCCTGAAATAATAATTGAAATAGGCTCTTCCAATGGCTATTCAACGATTTGGCTGGCCATGGCAGCTCAAAAAATCGGCGCTAAAATTGTTACTTATGAGTTTGTGCCGGAAAAAGTGCGTGATTTAGTATCAAATTTACAAAAAGCAGGCTTAATAAAATATGTGCAGATAATACCTGATGACGCTAATAAAAGATTGGAAGAATTAAATGAACGCGTTGATTTTGTTTTTTTAGACGGCCGTAAAAACGAATATCTGCAGCAATTAAAATTATTAGAGCCGAAATTAAAGCCAGGAGCTATTATTGCGGCTGATAATATTGTTTCTCATAAGCATGTTTTGGGAGATTATTTATATTATGTTGCCAATGACATTAAGTATAAGTCTGAATTGAAAGATATTGGTACTGGCTTAGAGATAACAGAAAAAATATAAAGCTAATATACTAATATCTTACTAATGATGCCAATATTTATTAGGATAGTGAATCTAAATGACAAAATTAACACAAGCGAATCTGAATTTAAATTAGGTAATTTTTATAAATTACTTAGATATTGGTTTTATTAGTATAATTAGTATTTAGATTAGTACATTAGTATCGTTTATGAAGATAAAAATTATAACTGTTTCTAAAACTAAATCAGAATACAGTCAGGCTGAATCAGAATTTTTAAAGCGATTACGGCAATATGCTGATATTGAGATTTTAAATTTAAAAGAAGAGCCGATTACTAAAAATAGAAATTATGATGAAATAATGGAAATAGAAGGGGATAAGATTTTAGATAAATTAGATAAGGAATATTTTAATATCGCTTTGCATGTTATGGGACAGCAAAAAACATTTGAAGAATTCGCCAATTTACTTGAAGAAATTAAGGATTTCAAAGGCGGGAAAATGTGTTTTATAATCGGCGGACCGCTTGGTTTATCGCAAAAAGTCTTAGCCGGCGTGGATTTGGTTTTGTCATTTTCCAAAATGACTTTTACGCACCAATTGATAAGGCTATTGCTGCTGGAACAAGTTTATCGCGGCTTTGAAATTTTAAAGGGAACTGATTATCATAAATAAAAAAAGGGATCTAGTCCCTTTTATATCATTGCGTATTTTTCGATTTTTTTTAATCTGCGTTTATGTCTTTTTTCCTTTGAAAATTCCGTTGTAAGCCATGCGTCAACGATCAATAGCATTTGAACGCTGTTAAATTGTCTGCCGCCTAAACACAGGACATTAGCATTATTATGTTCCCGGCTCAGTTTTGCGACTTTCTTATTGTAAGCCAAAGTTGCTCTGATTCCTTGAAATCTGTTGGCAATGATTGACATGCCGATTCCCGTACCGCAGATTAGTATTGCTCGGTCTGCGTTGCCATTTAGCACCATGTCTATTGCTTCTATTGCATGATCCGGATAATCAACAGATTCTTCATAAACGCTGCCGCAATCTATTGGCTGATGTTTGTGATGCTTTAAAAACCTAAGCAATTCTTCTCTGAATTTAAATCCCCCTTGGTCATTAGCAATGGCTATTTTCATTTTATCCCTCCTTTTGAGTTAAATTTAAATAAATAAAATAAAATTGTCAATATGTCAAAATTCAAAGAAACAATTATTATTTCTGTCGGCGGGTCATTAATTTATCCTGAAGAACTGGATTTAAATTTTATTTTAAGGCTGAAAGAAATAGTTTTGAAATTTGTTGAGCAAGGTTATAGGCTGGTTTTGATTAGCGGAGGGGGCAAAATTTGCCGTAAATACAATGAGGCAGCCAGGCAGTTAAATTCACAGGTAACTCCTAGAGAATTAGATTGGATGGGGATTAAAACTACCAAGGTTAATGCTGAATTAGTCAGGATTATGTTTAATCGTTTTGCTTATTATAAAGTTTTGGATCAGCCTAATGAGTGTTTAGATAAGAATAAAAATGCGGCTGTTATTGTAGCTGGCGGCTGGAAACCAGGAGCCTCATCAGATAATATGGCAGTTAATCTGGCAAAAAGGTTTAAAGCTAAAAAACTTATTAATTTATCTAATATTGATTATGTTTACGACAAAGATCCTAATAAACATCCTGACGCTAAAAAGATTGAAAAGATTAGTTGGCCAGATTTTAGAAGATTAGTCGGCACAAAGTGGAATCCGGGCGCTAATGTGCCTTTTGATCCCATTGCCAGTCAACTGGCTGCTAAGTTAAATCTAGAAGTTGCAATTTTAAACGGCAATAATATTTCTAATTTAACCAGTTATCTCAAGGGAGGTAGCTTTATCGGTACAATAGTTAAATCCTAATAATTTAATAAACAATTATCGGCTGCTTTAGCAGCCGCACAACGGCTAAAGCCGTTGGTAATTATTTTAAAACTTGACTTTTCCCCATTTATCTTGACATTTTTAGGGTATATGTTAAATTTAATATATATGAAAATGATTAAACAAGCTTGGTATTCTTTTTACTTTTTTACTGACTTGAAACGGCCAGCTTGTTTAAGTGTGTTTAAATAATTTACCAATTATTATATATAGGTAAAAAAAGAGCTGGCCAAACGGCCAGCTCTTTAAATTTTTTATCAATAACAAAAGGAGGAAAAATGAATCGTAAACAAAGGCGTAAGTTGAAGAGGTTATTTGGTAAAAATGGCGGCAAAAAAAGTTCAAAACCTTATTTTGTTGCCTTGGGAGGGTTTGATTTTTCAAAAGGAGGTAAGTTAAATGTCGAAAGAAAAACAGAAATGTCCTTTGCTGATGAATAAAATCATCCAGCGAGGATTGGTTGAAAATGGAAGGTTAAAACCAGAAATCCAGTTGCTATTTGATCGGTTGGGGGTGCAGGTTGTTAAATTAATTTGCCAAAATGGCGAACCTTTTACCCAATCAGGCGATCAGGTTTTAATCTCCGGTCCACAGCCAATAATGGAAGCCCTCCTTAAAATTTTTCCCAAAGGCTTTATACATAAGCAGCATTGCCAGTGGGAAGATTAGGGAAAGTGGCTATTTGAAAAGGGGCTAATTTTAGCCTCTTTTAAATTGCTTGACATAATTTTTAATTATGTTATACTTATAATCAATACCGTAGACAATAGGTAGTCCAGTATAATAAAGGGCATAAATCCTATCTAGGAAACTATCTAATAGCTGATGGCAAATGGCTAATAGCTAATAGTTATATTATTCTGCGGTAAAACGCAGTTTTTTATTTATAACTAAGTTTAAAAATATGCCTAAAACTAAAGAACAAAAAAAACAAATAGTTGATAATTTGGCAGAAAAATTATCCAATTTTAAGAGTTTGGTATTTACTGATTATAAAGGATTAACAGTGGCTGAAGCTTCAGCTATCCGCAAATTAGCCAAAGAACAAGGCGCGGAATATATTGTAGCTAAAAAAACTTTAATTAATTTGGCTTTGGACAAGGCTGGCTTAAAGGATACAGATGTTAAAAGTTTAACTGGCAATGTCGCTTTAATTATTGGGTTTGAAGACGAAGTCGCACCAGCTAAAATCGCGGCTAATTTTGCCAAGGATCATGAAGCTTTAAAGCTTTTGGGAGGAATTATGGAACAAAAATATATTGATTTGGCACAGGTCAAATTATTGTCTAAAATACCTTCAAAGGCTGAACTTTTGGCTAAGCTGGTAGGCAGCTTAAATTCTCCGGTTAGCGGTTTTGTTAATGTATTGGCTGGAAGTTTAAGAGGATTGGTTTATGTTTTAAATGCAATTAAAGAAAGTAAATAAGATTACATTTTGCCGATTAGCTGTAACCAAAAATCTGCAATCAACAACTTTTAAGATAAATATTAAATAAAATAAGCTTAATTATTAATTAAAGAAAAAATATGGCAGAAGAAAAAAAAGTTAAAGAGGAAGAAACTTCTAAAGAAGAAAAAAAAGAGGTTGAAATCCCTAAAAAATTTAAATCTTTAGTTGAAGAAATTGAGAAAATGTCTGTTTTAGATTTGGCTGAATTAGTTAAGGTTTTGGAAGATAAATTCGGGGTTTCTGCTGCGGCGCCTGTTGCTATGATGGCAGCCGGAGGCGCGACTGGAGCTGCTCCAGAAGCAGAAGCAAAATCAGAGTTTGACATTGAATTAGCAGCAGCAGGTGATAATAAAATAGGCGTAATAAAAGTTGTAAAAGAGATTTCGGGCTTGGGTTTAAAAGAGTCTAAAGATTTGGTTGATGCTGCGCCTGGCATTGTTAAAAAAGGCGTTAAAAAAGAAGAAGCGGAAGAAATCAAGAAGAAATTGGAAGAAGCTGGCGCTACAGTTAATTTAAAATAAAGAAACAAAATAAAAAACCGCCCTTATAAGGCGGTTTTTTATTTTGTTTCTAGTGCGTAGTATTGAAGAATAATAGCTTATTATCATTGACTAAAAATATCTTTTTTTCTTTTTCTATAACTTCAAAAGTTTTCAGATTATCAAAATATTCGCTGTAATATTGCGTTACCAAGACGCCTTCTTTATTCAGAACAATTAATCTTTTATTGGCTGGTTCAAGAATATAAAGATGATTTGTTTCGTCATTGGTAAAAAAAGCGATAGGCGCTTCCAGGCTTGGTTCGAGATTTTTAACGCTAAAATTAACTTTTAAGCCCTTATTGAATTTGTGGATTTGTCCGTCTTTGCCTAAAAGCCATATATTTGTATCTATGCCTAAAGAATTAATATTTGCTAAATTAAAATCAGCTTCTTTGAGCCAGGAAAGCCCTGACAAATAGCCATTATCAGTCGCTTGGTGCCTGTAAATTTGGTTATTTTTAACGTCAATAGTATAAAGGCGGCCGAAATAAGAGGCAAAATCCATAATTTGGGAATTATTTTGCAAAATAACGCTAAACGGAGAAAATTTATCATTTTTAAATTCAATGAACCCGTTTTTATCATGGTAAATCAGGATTTTTTCATCAATTTTTTTGGCTTTGACTATTTGTCCGATATCAGATAGATTAGAATGGATTTTATTTATTTCACGGCTATCCAAATT
>Ga0129302_1000574_pt1 | contig 27430 bp, 20 predicted proteins | sample BlaSprsedimmetaG_FD_94476 | JGI IMG/M metagenome (GOLD analysis project Ga0129302, IMG submission 94476) | Hot spring sediment bacterial and archeal communities from California, USA to study Microbial Dark Matter (Phase II) - Blank Spring... | ecosystem: Environmental > Aquatic > Thermal springs...
GCGCCGCGGCGCATTGATCTGTTGCGGCGGTAACGGCGGTGACTACGGCGACAATTTGCGCGCCTTGTTTCAACACAAGGTCTACATTGTCCAACTTGATGCCGCCCATGCACGTAAAGGGGATGCGCAGATGAGGGGCGACTGCTGCGATGAGCTCCGGTCCCACGTCGCCGGTGGGCGTTTCCTTGGTCTGAGTGGGAAAAACGGGGCCGATGTTTACATAATCCGCGTCCGCATCCTGCGCCGCCAACGCTTCCCCGAGGTTATGTGATGACGCGCCTATGATGAGTTCAGGCGCAATGCGTCGCGCCGCCGCCACCGGCAAATCGCCACAACCGAGATGCACGCCGTCCGCCGCCGCCGCCAAGGCAATATCAACGCGGTCGTCAACTATGAAAAGCGCGTTCGCCTCGCGCGTCCTTGCCCGCCAGTGGCATGCCAGATCGAACAGCGCGCCATCGGCAAGGCGCTTTTCACGCAACTGCACAATCCGCACCCCCGCTTCCAGACATCTTTCAAGGGTTTGAAGCGAAGAACGTCCCGCACAGAAGGATTCGGTGATCACCACGTACAGATCGGTTTCGCGCAAACGCGCCGCCAAAGCTTCCCGCGCCATGCTTATCCCCCCGGCACAAAGCGTACCAGTTCCACGGTGTCGCCCGCCTTGACGCCGGTGGCGTCGAAACGTTCCCGTTCCACAATTTCATCGTTAACGAGCGCGGCAACCGTTTTCGGGTCAAGCCCCAAGTCGGCAATCAACCCGGCCAGGGTGACGCCTTCATCCGTCATCCGCGTTTCGCCGTTCACCTTTATTTCAATCATGACGTAGATATCCCCATGTCGGCTTCCATTCGCAACGTCGAAAACGCCGCCGGAATTTCAACGCGCGGCGGGACTTTCCGTCCCATTTCCGCGCGCCTTCCCCGGCAACTATGAATGTCGGTTTTATTCCGTTTATCCCGCCGTGATGGTTCGCGTTTCATGATCATATAGCTGCCGTCGGCCGGTGTCCGCGGCCATCACGCCCATGAGGCAGGCGATGGCATGCTGATACCCGGCGTCAATGTCCGCATTGGGCGCTTTGCGGCTGCGTATGCATTGCAGCCAGTCTTCCACATGATCGGGACGCTCAATGTTCTCCACGCGCTCCCGCTCCTTGGGCAGTTCGGTCTCGCCGTGCGCGCCCTCGCCGGATACATACACGTTGTTCCAATCGGTCAAATCGAGCACGCCCTTGTTGCCGTAAATCTTCATGCAGTTTCCGCTGCCGTTGCCGAAATGCGTCGAGTAGTGCGCCTTGAAGCCTTCTTCATATTCCCAAACCGCGGTTGCATGGTCGGGCGCGTCAAAGTTATTTTCATCCTTCCAAATATAAGTGCCCGCCATGCCCACGCAGCTGCGCGGGAACTTCGCGCCGGTGATGCAATGCACAAGATCAATAAAATGGCTTGCCAGTCCGGGAATGGGGCCGTCGGAGAATTCCCGATGGCCGTACCAGCCCGAACACATCACGGGGTCGAAAGGACGCATGGGCAGCCCGAACAGAAATTCCGGCCAGTCCACATCCTCTTCATGCACTTCACGAATGTAACTGTACCAATACGGACGCGCTCCGTTGCGAAACTGTTCTATGCGCCCTACCTTGCCCAGAGCGCCCGTGGCATAGAGTTGTTTCGCGCCTTCAATGCTGCCGAGGCTGCGAATTTGCGTGCCCGCCTGCACAACAACATCATTCGCCTTGACCGCATCGTAGGCGGCTTTCAGCTCGTCAAGGTTCTTCGCCAGCGGTTTTTCACAATACACGTCCTTTTTCGCTTCCGCCGCGTGTTTCAACATGGTGGCGTGCTGATGATCACAACAAACGATGACAACGGCGTCCAAGTCCTGCTGAGCAAGCGCCTCTTTGTATGACGTGTACTGTCGCGCCTCCCTGCCAAAAATATCCCCGCAGATTGCCGCCGCTTCACGGCGATGGGCGCCCCAGGGATCGCACACGGCGGTAACCTCCACATTCTCACTTTGGGCGTAACGCTTGAAGGCGGGCAGAAACGTGCCGCGCCCCCGGCTGCCGCAGCCTATGATGCCCACGGACAGACGATCGTTCGCGCCCGCGCTCTTCGCATAACCAAGGGCGCTCAAGGTCGCCGCAGCGCCCGCTGTTGTCTTCAGAAAATCGCGTCGTGTCGTATGTTCAGCCATTGGAAATACCTCCATGTTGCATTGTAGGGAAAACCACAACGTGCATGTGTGTGGATGCATGGTATTATGCGCCTATTACTGACGGGATGCAAATGCATGTTGACTAAAATCATGCCCGGCGTTGTTTCCAGCCGAAAACGGACGGTTATGCCGTCACCCTTCCAATCGCCTCCAGACCCGCATCGTGCAACAACCCGTTCGACGCGAACAAACCGATATTTTCGGTGAGTTTACGCCCCCTTGTGAAATCGAAGGGCTTCCCGTTCAAATCCGTTACGCATCCGCCCGCCTCTTCGAGAATGATCGCGCCGGCGGCATGATCCCAGATGCATTCCCGGTAATCGGGGCGCGACGGCGACAGCAGCCGGAACAGCAGTTCCCCATGGCCCGCCGCAAGCGCGGCGTATTTCGCCTGACTGTCCATGCGCGCCATCTTGTCATGGGAAATGCCGAGATGCGCGGCGATGCCTTCGATCTGATCCACGTTGGTGTGGCCCGCTTCAAAGGAGCGCAGCAGCCGCGCCTTGACGGGCGCGGCGCAATCAGACACGCGCATTCGCGCATAGGGCGCATCCGCGTCGTTCAGCGGCGCGCGCCATGCGCCCGCGCCGCGTTGCGCGATGGCCAGCGCGCCGCAGCCGCCGGGCGCGGGCATGCAGTTTGCGTCCAGACCCGGACAGGCAAGCCCGCCCAGCGTAACGCGCCCTTCTTCCAGCAACGCCAGCGCCACGGCGTACTGGTCGCCGCGCCGATAGCCCTTCGTGCCGTCTATCGGGTCCAGCGTCCAGAAACGTTCGCCGGACGCATCCGCGCCGCTATCAATCCACGCGCATATTTTGTCGCGGTTCGCGCCGGGAATCAGCGCCGCCACATAGCCGACAATGACATCAAGCATGGCGGCGTTTTCCGGGTCGCGCAGCCGGTCGGCGTTTTCCTCGGCGACCAACGCGGCGTCAGGGAAAACGTCGCGCAACCGCTTTGCCGCCAGCGCCTGAATCGCAAAATCCGCCACCGTCACCGGCGACAGATCGCTCTTCGTCAGGTTTATCACGGCCATGTCCTGTTGAACACGCCGGGCAAGCCCGGCGCTCTCGCGTAGCACGGCAACAACAAGAGACATCTCAGGAGAGTTCAAATTCAGCACAAAAAGGTCCTTTATAGCGTGGATTGAGGAAGTGGGACGCATGGGATACATGTATTTCCCGATAGCCGACAGCGTGTTATTCCATAAGTCCCATAAGTCCCATAAGTCCCATACCTGCCCAGTATACCATAAGAGAACCCTTTGATATGCAGCCCGGTCAAGTCCGTAATGTTATGCGAGCCGGCATCCAGTATTGTAATCCCTGCCAAGGCGGTCTCCTCGATAGGGTCTGCCGGACCGAGTCCGAGTCTATTGCGGAGTACGCTTTCCAAGCCGGGATCGGGGATGGTGACCGCTGCTGCGGCCTAGGTGGTCATTACGGTTGCCGCGAGGACGCATAACAGGGCGATGCGGCAGAGGTCGGAAGCGATGTTTCTCATGATGTGTTCCTCGTTGTTGTTTTCAATTCTTATCTCTGCGTAATTCAGAATTCCAACGTGGCTAAGGTGCAAGTAACTCGCTGTGCCATTTATACTGCTTCGACTTATTATGCTTGCTCTGGCGCAGGCGTTCAAGTTTTCTGAAGGCATGTCTTTCCCCGGCCTGCGTGGTGCCGTCCCGGGGGTAGTGTGTGTCCGTGTTCGCGGGCAAAGCAGGGATGCCCGCCTCACTCCCATCCCACACCCAAAAAAGTAAACGGGGGCGTTTACTTTTCCACCCGACCGTTTCTCCCTTTTCCCCTTTATTTCAAGCCAAATTCCGCCTGCACTGCAAACCCACTGACAACACTATAGGGGAACAAAACGCATAAAGGAGAATTGTCATGCACAAGGAAACGAAGACTGGCATACACGCCACAGCGGGGTGTCTGTACCCGCTTTCGCCCCTTTTTTCCAATCGCGCCACCACCGAACACAACAGAACCACAACATACAGGGGCATCCAACAGGTTTTAATACCATATCATGTGGTTTTGCCCGAAATCGGTGCGAACCAAAAACGCGAAAAAACGTCGAAAAAATGCAAAAACACGTTAAAAAAAGAACAAAAAATGACCCAAAATGAGTCAAAAAAAGAGATACATAACTGTGGCGCCGGTAACCGTTTTCTCATGGACTGCAATGCCGACCTACACCATCAGCACACCGCTCTCGATGTCTGCAATCAGGTCCTTGATCAGGCTGATGCTTTCCGGCGGGAAGTGCCATTGCTGAATCTCGCGCTCGCTGAGCAGGTTCTGCAGTTGCGGCAACACCAGCATGTCCCTGGCGATGTCGCTGGGCAATGACCGCGCGATGAATCCTTCTTCATCGAAGGTGTCAAAGAAGCTCTGCAGGCCGCGCTCGGCGTCGCCGCCCACCGCGCCGAAATCCTGCCCGTAGATGTGCAGCGAGCAGCTGTAATCGGCATAACTGCCCACGCGCACCTTCCGTCCGGTGCGCTGTTCTATCTGCCGGGCAATGGTCTGTTGCAGGAAGGTGATGGCGATGAGGTTGTCGCCCCATGCCTTGTACAGGTCGCGGGAACGCCACATGGTGTTCATGTTCAGCACGAGGTTGCCTTCGGCGTCCTCCGGGCAGCGCAGCTGCACCTCGCGCAGACACGGAATATCCTCCTGCAGATAGGGGTCGAGATTCGGCGCCGACGTGGAGGCGACGGCGCGCCGCGAATAGGGCGTTTGCGCGATGCGTTCGATGGCAAGCGCAATCTGGTCCACCTCGCCGGTCGCGTCCGGATGGGCGAACAGCCGCTGATGATAGGTGTACGGCCATTCCTGCGCGGTCATCTCGCCGTCCACCGCCTTGGCAAGTTCTTCATAGGGAACCACGCGGTAATCCTTCACGCCCATGATCTCCGCAATATACACGCCCACTTCGCAAAAGGAGATGGGCGGGAAACGCGGCTGCGCAAAGGGGTCCTTCACCTCGATCAACACGCGCGCGTCGCGGCTCGGCGGGTCAATGTATTCGCCCGCGCTGTTCTTGCGGTCGTATTCGGTGCGCATGGCATAGCCATGTTCCCACACCGCCTTGATCGCCCGGAAATACGCCTGCGGTATGGAATCGCCCACCACATGCAGTGTCGGCAACCGTCCGTCATTTTGTCGCGTCATTTGAAACTCCTCTTCCTTTGTGTTATCGCTGCGCAATTATTCGCCCTGACAATTGCGCGGCATTCCCTTTCACCGAAAACGATCCCACTGGGGATCGTGATCAAATATCCAGCGGTAGTAATCCTTCTGTTCAAGTTTGTCCGCGGCGGCGGCATCGGCGATGACAGTGCAGTTTGGATGCAGTTGCAGCGCGCTCGCGCTGATCATCGAGGTCACCGGCCCTTCCACGGCCCGGGCCATGATGTCCGCTTTGTTTGCCCCGGTTACCAGCATGACGCACCGCGCCGCTTCGAGGATGGTGCCCACGCCCATGGTGATGGCGAAACGCGGCATGTCCTCCGGCGAATCAAAAAGCGGCGAATTCTGTTCGATGGTTTTCGGCGTCAGCGCCTTTACGCGGGTGCGCGAAAACATGGCGGACAACGGCTCGTTGAACCCGATGTGTCCCGTCTCGCCTATGCTCAGCAGTTGCAGATCAATCCCGCCCACATCTTCGATCAACGCGTCATAGCGCGCGCCCTCCGCCTCCGGGTCCGCCGCCATGCCGTCAGGCAGATGCGTATTGCGCAGATCAATGTTCACCTTGCCAAACAGGTGATGGTTCATATAATAGCGATACGAGTTCTTGTGGGTCGGCGGCAAACCCGCATACTCGTCCAGATTAAAGGTTACCGCGAGCGAAAAATCCAAGCCATCCTGCTGATGCATCTCTACCAGCCGCGCATAAAGCCCTTCCATCGTGCGGCCGGTGGCAAGCCCCAGCACGGAAGTGGGTTTGATCGTAATCTGATGGGCAATTACAGCGGCCGCAAGTTCTATGGCCTCTTTTTTCGTGTCGCGAATGATAACTTGCATGTTTTCTTGTTCCCGGCGTTCCCGCAAAACCACTTGTCTGCGTTTCAACGATATTGTAGCAGATGCCCGGGCGTTTGTTGATAACGCCTGTGTGAACGCATGGCAATTCAATTTTTGCATTCGGAGTTTTGCGTAAATATAACACTTTCTTTTCCCGTGGGATTATGGTATGATTATCATATAGCAGGTTTTACGGAGTCATGCGTGTTTTTCAGATGACGCCCCATACTGTCACTGTCATTGCGCATGATGAAAAGATAATAAGATTGGAGGACACAAGCCATGAACGAGAGATGCGGCAATATAAGGGTAAAATTATTGGGGTGCATGTTGGCTGCCGCGCTGCTATTGTGCGCGCCATTCCCGGCGTCAGCGGAGCGCACCCCCCGTATTCTGCTTGCCGGGGACAGCTGGACGGGGTTTATGCTCGCATTCAGATCATACCGCGATGTGCTGGACCAGCGTGAGGGTCTCGAGCGTTGGGTTGAAGTGGGCAACCGTACCGCGGTTATGGGCGTGCGCGCATGGGAAATTCTTGAAAACGAAGATATGGACTATTTTAACGTGTTGGCCAATGAACTCACGCGCTTTCCGAACATTGACGTGGTGGTGATGGCCCTCGGCGGGAACGATATCCTGCGCGGAACAAAAGGGGTGGACCCCGGCAATTATGATCGCCAAGTCAGGTTAAGCCATTGTTATGATTATCCTGTGGACGCATGGTCCAGCACGGAAGAATGCATCCAATGGATGGGGGAGGCGTTGGAGATTCAGATTGGACAGATAGTGGACTACATACTGAGCGTGCGGCCCGACATACGCGTGGCAATTGTCAGCTACGACTACGGCGCGCGCGAGCCGGACGAAGGGTATACGATTGAAGAACAGCATCTGGCCTTTATACAGGTCGAGATGAGCAAGCGGAACGTGGCGCTGGCGCGAGACCGCGTTGCTTATGTGAACAATTTCGGTTTGATGCAGTATTTGTACGGCATACCGGAAGCGGAGCCGCCCATACCGCCGGAAACGGTGCCTTATCCATGCAACGCCCCTGATGACCCCGCCTATTGTCTCACGGATTGGCCGGGCGGCGATCCGGCTCATCTTTCGCCGCTTGACGCCTACATAGACAATGATATTCACCTTACGGATATCGGTTACCGGGATATCGCCAACCGCTCATTGGACTTTTGTATTGAAGAATGGTTGAATTATCCCAAAGCGCTGGAGATTCTGCCGCTGGACAACAAAGAACCTTTGTACCAGTTCCAAGTGACGTTTTCGCATCCGGTTGAAGGCGTGGACGCCACCGATTTCGAGGTGTTTATTCAGGAAAAGGGGTTGTTGAAAGCGATGGGCATCGCAAGCGTCTTGCCCGCGTCGGGGCCCGCCGACGTCTACACCGTTACGGTTGACATGGACGGCGTGCAGCAGGCGGCCTACATCATTGTTCAGGATGACGATTCCATTTACCGGCCGGATACGCTGGCGCCTTTGGGCGGACCCAACCCCGGAAACGGCGAGTTCGTTTATAACGGACTGTATGAATTCGTGGACTTGACCCCGCCGGACGACGGCGATTTTGATCATGCCATGCAATACCTGTACATGGCGTCGCAAGCCTACGAATACCTGCTCTTCGGTTTCAGCTTTGATCCCCAATACTTCGACGCCAACGGCAATTTCTTTGACCATAGTTTTGATGATCCCATTTACATCGCCGGCAACGCGTTGCTGGATTCGTGTGAGTTTGCCCTTATTAAGGCTTGCCTCGACGACCCGAGTATTGATTTGAGCGCCAATGGCGGCCTGGTCGCGCAGGATGTGGTGGATGCGTGGGAAAACAATCTCGGATGGATTCAATACACCATGGGCGGCGTGGATGGCCTCGCAAACATTATTCTGCCGGGGCTGGACACGGTGCTGACCGGTTTTGTTACCGTCGGCGATGACGACTCCAAACTGCTTGTGGCGGCGTTAATCAGCCTGGTGTCAACCATCGAGGAGTTCCCCTTCGAGTTTAATATTGACGGCTTGGATTTCGGCGACGGCGAAGAAAACCCGGGCAACTATGTTCGTCTTCCGGACTGGCTTTCCTATTACGGAGACGCCAGCGGAAATGGCTGGAACAACGAACAAATTTACGCCTACTTTGCGCCCGACGGCGTTGCGTCTTATGTCAATGCCGCGCTGAATCCCAATGCCGTGCCCAGGACCGGCGAAGGGCATTATTTCGAAGGACGCTTTGTGCGCATTGCCGTGCTCGACCATGCCAAGTCGAGCTCGCCGTGGCAATGGTATCGCGACGGCGTGCCGCTTGTGGACGACGGACGCATTACCGGCGCCAACCGCCGAAACCTCGACATCCTGTCCGTGCAGAAAAGCGACGAAGGCGCCTACACCTGCGACTATATACCCAAAGGCTTTAACACAACCGTGCAGACGTACGGGCCGATAAATATTACGGTGGCCGAGGGGGATGTGCCCGCAAGCGGCGTCACGACGCTTGTTCTTATCGCTGTGGCGGCAGGCGCGGCGGGTATCGCCGCAATTCGCCGGAAACGCCCATAAACATAGCACGAAATCTGCCGCCCAGAGTAGTTCGCTATCGCGGCCAGCCTTGGGCTTTGTTGCGGAATCCCATTGGGATACGTTGGCGGAATACAGGGCGCTGTGCGCTGCGTATGCTCGAATGGTCAGCGATTCGCCTGTCGTGGACGCACGCCGAACACGTAATTCTCATCGGCCATTTGTTGTGACATCCCCGTTCTCCTGTTGGGGTGGTGTCTGGGGTGATATCCATGAGCCATCATCATTACTGGGTTCTTGTCTGCCATTGCCCAAACAGACCAGTCGGCGGTTCCCTGCAGAAATTCCATATCCATCTCTTGTGTGTTCGGCCGGAAATCCGTCAACTCCTTATAGAGTGGCAGCCGCCACCCGCCACCCGCGATATCGCATGCAGCCAGCCATTCTTCCGCCTGTTTACTTGTCATCTGCTCTTCAGGGCCGACTATCCACTCAAGGTTGGTTGCGTCATCCGAAATGACGCTTTCTGCCGAAACGGAAAACCGCGGACCAAATGTGATCAGATTAGCAACACGGCTGCCGTCGCTTCTTAGATAAGCCCTTTCAATAACCAAAGGCTTTCGCAGCACTTCGGTTTCGCCCCGTGGCGCGGTTTCAATCTGCATCGAAGTATCGCTTGTCCACTTGTCCGACCACGGCTTCAACACATACTCCCAGGAAGGGAAAAGCCCCTCCAGCCGGAATGCGCCGTCGGCGTCGGTCACCGTCTCGAACTGTTCATAACCTGCAACGAGGCGCTCCGCCTGCACCGCTGTGATCTTTACTCCCGGGACAGGGTTGCCGTTCCAGTCCACCAGCAGTCCCTCAACCGCCGATGCCATTTCGTTGCCGCCCGCCGCCGAAAATGGCAACGCCGCCGCGATCAAAACACACAGAGCGAGATGCTTCATGATGCATCCTCCTGTTTATCGGTGTAACACCATGCCTGATACTATTCTAGTGAGTCTGTGCCAATAAGTCAACCGTTTTGCGGACGTTTGACCATGTGCCACCAGCGTTTGCAATGAATCGGGATGCAACCCCGTTGGGCAAAGCAGGTGCAGACCCGTCTCACTTCCGTTGGTCGCCCGCTTGTGTCAGTCCCTGTTTTGCCGGGGGACAGGAATGTCTCTCCTTCATTGGGGAGTTGTTTGCTATGCGTAAAGATTGTTCAGGAATATATACGCCCTTCCGTTGGTTTTTATGTGCAAAGGGGCTGGAAGAATTGAACCAACGGAAGACAGGCGAGTGTGTAAGCCTTGTAAACAGAATGAAGGAGTACATCATGGATACTTCCAGAAGAGATTTTTTCCGGGTGGCCGGCGGCGTTGCCGCGACGGGTGTATTATCGGGTGTTTTTTCACAAAGCGCCTCTGCACAAAGCACGGGCCCATTAACCAAGCACGAACTTCCGGCGCCGCCCTATGCCTACGACGCGCTGGAACCGTACATTGACACGACAACGATGGAGCTCCATCACAGCAAACATCATGCGGCGTATGTCAACGGCTTGAATGCCGTCGAGGCGGCGCTGGCTCAAGCGCGCGCATCGGGCGATTATGCGCTGACGCAGTACTGGACCAAGCGAGCCGCCTTTAACGGCGGCGGCCATTTCCTGCACAGCATGTTCTGGAAGGTGATGGCGCCACCCAATGCGGGCGGCGGGGGCGAACCCTCCGGTGAGTTGCGCAAGAAGATAGACCGTGATTTCGGCAGTTTCGACGCATTCAAAAAGCAGTTCAGCGCTGCGTCCGCGCAAGTGGAAGGCAGCGGCTGGGGACTTTTGCATTACAGGCCTGAAGATGACCGACTCGTCGTATTACAGGCGGAAGACCATCACAAGCTGACCGTATGGGGCGTATGGCCCATACTGTGCGTTGACGTATGGGAGCACGCTTACTACCTGAAGTACCAGAACAAACGCTCCGATTACATTGACGCCTGGTGGAATGTGGTCAATTGGGACCAGGTTTCGGCCAACCTTGACGCGCTGCAACCTTCATAACCACACAATAAGGACGCACTCAGCCACATTTCCTGAGACCATGACCAAAGCCGGGCGCCACTCCCCTCCAACCACACGCACAGGCGCCCGGCGAACTTTTTCATCAGGTGCGGGGCAGCCACGAATAAAACATTGTAGGCGGCGCATCCGGTGGATTGATTTCCGCCGGTTTAGTTCTACCGGCCTTTAAGTGTTTTTCTGCCAGACGCCAATCATGATCACCGTTCCCGCGCAAAACGCGCTCAAAGAGTTTTCTGGATTTGCCCACGCGCGATTCACTATCATGTTAAGCGGACGTTGCCGCCGTCGTGCGCTTGGGTCGGACGGTGACGGCGACGCAATAACCGCACTGGTTGGGATCAGGAAACCTCAATAAAGAAAAATCTGGTGAGAGGAAGCATTCATTATGGGCGGTTTTTTTGCCGTTGCGTCAAAGGAAGATTGTATACACGACCTGTTTTACGGCACGGATTATCATTCCCACCTTGGCACCTGTCGTGGAGGTCTTGCCGCGCTGGGCGAACGCGAGTTTCACCGTCATATTCATGACATCTCGAACGCTCAGTTCAGGTCGAAATTTGAAGATGACGTCAAAACAATGGAAGGGTATATGGGCATTGGCGTCATCAGCGACAACGAATCACAACCGTTGATTATTGGGTCGCACCTGGGCAACTACGCTATTGTCACCGTGGGTTTGATTACCAATCTCGAGGACTTGGCGCGGGACGCGTTCCGCCGGCGCATCACCCATTTTTCGGAGATGAGCAGCATTGGCATCAATCCCACCGAGCTTGTCGCCACACTGATTAATGAAGGCGCTACCTTTACCGAGGGCGTCAGCATTGCCCAGGAACGAATAGAAGGCTCCTGTTCCATTCTTCTGCTGACGAAGGAGGGCATATATGTGGCGCGAGACCTGTTCGGACGCACGCCGGTGATCATCGGAAAAAAGCCCGGAGCGTACGCCGCCACATTCGAGACGTCCGCTTTCCCTAATCTTGATTATGATGTGGAGCGTTACCTCGGGCCCGGCGAGATAACGCTGATGACCCCCGACGGCGTGGAACAAAAAAGGCCGTCCGGGAAATTTATGCAAATATGCGCGTTTCTCTGGGTGTATTACGGTTTCCCGTCATCTAGTTATGAAGGCATTAATGTGGAAGCCGCCCGATACCGCTGCGGCGCCGCCATTGCCGCCCGGGACAAAACAGAGGTGGACCTTGTGGCGGGCATACCTGACTCCGGCACCGGCCACGCCATTGGCTACGCCAATTACAAGCATGTGTCTTACGGACGCCCCTTCGCCAAATACACGCCGACTTGGCCGCGCAGTTTCATGCCGCAGGACCAGGAAGTGCGCAACCTTGTCGCCAGAATGAAGCTGGTTCCCGTGCCTGACCTGGTCATGAACAAGCGCCTGTTGTTTTGTGATGATTCCATTGTCCGGGGAACCCAACTCGCCGACACCATCAAACGCCTGTATGAAGCGGGCGCGCGCGAGGTTCACATGCGTCCGGCGTGCCCGCCTTTGGTCTACGGATGCAAGTATTTGAATTTTTCCCGGTCCAAATCCGAGAACGATCTGGCAGGCCGCCGCACCCTGCGCGAACTGGAGGGCGGTGAAGACCGCGCGCTCGAGGAATATACAAATCCCGAGTCAGACAAGTACGCCGAAATGGTGGACCGTATCCGGCAGCGCCTGTTCCTGTCCTCGCTCGCGTATCAACGCCTTGATGACCTCGTTGCCGCCATCGGGCTGCCCAAAGAAGACCTCTGCACCTATTGCTGGGACGGGTGCGAAGGATGCGCCGGCAAACAAATGACCTTTTTGCCGGATGAGGTTTGTGGGCAGAACGAATGAAACAACAGCGGGGAGGGTTGTTTTGCGGCTGCCGGATAATCGCGCCCCCTCGCTTTTCCCGGCGACTGCTTATGGCGATGTTATTTTGGCGGTGATGTCGTATAACGACGCTTGGAGCAGTTCAACTTCGACAAACATGCCTCCTTTGATGGCGGGGTGGGGCTGAATCAGCACCGAGCCGTCCACTTCCGGCGCTTCTGCGGGGCTGCGCGCCGCCCAGGCATTCAACCCTTTGTCGTAGCCTTCCACCAATGCGCGCGTATGCCGTCCCTCGCGGCTTGCGTTGTGCCGCGCCGTTATGGCCGCCTGCATTTCCATAAGCGTTTCGTAGCGTTCCCGCGCCACGACCGCCGGTACGGCGTTTCCCATTCCGGCGGCGGGCGTGCCTTCCTCCGGGCAGAATCGGAACGCGCCCAGCCACTCGAAGGCAATGGTTTGGGCCGCATCCAGAAGATTACGAAAGTCTTCTTCCGTTTCACCGGGGAACCCGACCATCATGGTGGTGCGCAGGGTCAGCCCGGGAATGGCGTCGCGCAGGCGGTTTATGAGCGCGATGATGTCCTGTTCCGCCCCGGGCCGTCTCATGGATTTCAGCACGGACGGTGAAACATGCTGCAACGGCATGTCGAGGTAGGGAACTATCTTGGGTTGTGTCGCCATCTGCTCGATAAACGCGGCGTTGACGCCGCCGGGGTAACAGTAAAGGCAGCGCACCCAGAAATCGCCGGGGATGGCGCACAGGTCTCGCAGCAGATCGGGCAGGCGGTAATCGTCATACAGATCGCGTCCGTACGCGGTGATGTCCTGCGCCACCAGATTTATCTCGAGAACACCCGCCGCCACCAGTTCCCGCGCTTCGGACAGCAATGTTTCGCGGCGTGTTGAGTGATACGCGCCCTTGATGGCGGGAATGACGCAGAAAGTGCAGGCGTGATTGCAGCCGTCCGCGATTTTCAAGAAGGCATGGGGTCTGTCATCCAGTCGCGTGCGGACGGGCAAGGCGGCGCATCCGTGTCGCTCCGAACACCCGCCGCACAAGATGTCCGCCAACTTTTCATCTTCCCCCACGCCGAAAAATCCGTCCACCTCCGGAATTTCATTTTTCAGTTCTTCGGCGTAACGCTGGGGCAGGCATCCCGCCACGTAAACCCGCCGCGGGTTGCAGTCGTCCGCCTTGCGGCGGCACCATTCAAGAACGGTTTCAATGGATTCCTTCTTCGCGTCGTAAATGAAAGCGCAAGTGTATATGACGACCGCATCGAGCGGGGGTATCGTTTCGACATACGGCGTCAGCCCGCATACGGAAGCCAAATCGGACAAGCGCCGCGATAATGCGCCTGCGAAATGTTCCGCGTCGGCCATGTTTTTGTCGCAGCCCAACACAACAACGCCGACAGTTCGGGAAACGCTTTTATCTTTCATAAGAATCCTTGTGGTTGCTTTGCACGTACTTGCGGTGAAGTATGCGGAATTCGACGAAAAAGGATCAAGCGGCGGGAATTTCGTGCAAGAATAATCAGGGCGATTTAGTTTTTGTTTCTCAAGAGGAATGCGTGCATAGTCCTAACGCGGTTGTTGCCCGCAACCAGATTTGACTATTCTCTTTGTATGTTGTTCACGCTTCAGCGTGCGGCAGTAGCGCACAAACTCTGAGTCATACCCGCAACCCCGCACGCTGAAGCGTGAACAACATACCCAACTTCTTTTTCTTGATCGCGGTTTCTGGCCAATAAGGCGCTACGCTTCGTCCGGGACTTCGCCCGGAAGAAGTGGCGCCTGCGGCGCAGTTGTCACAAATAAAACACAACGTTAGCGTCATTCCCGCGAAAGCGGGAATCTACGAACTTTCGCCGGTTCATGCACGATATCACGGGATTCCCGCTTTCGCGGGAATGACGATGGTTGATGCACCACCTGCACCAAACATCTACGCGAAACGCGTAGATGTACAGAACAAAGATTTTAAGCGCCTATACGTCCTACCTATCCTACACGTCCTACCTATCCTACTTGTCCTACCAACCACCATGCTGCGCAATATCCATGTCATCTATGCGAAGCGCTACCCGCGCCGCCAAGGCGCGCGCAGGGGTTTGGCGAGCAGGGCGGTCGCTTCCGCATCGTCATGGAACTGGTCGGCGACGGGGTCCCAGCGGAGTTTGCGTTTCAGGCGCGCGGCGATTTCGGGGATCAATCCGAGGTTCGACGCCTGATGCCCGGATTCCACGGGGGACACCGGGTCGCGTCGCGCCTTCACGGCTTCGATGAAATCGCGGGCGTGATGGTTGCTTTCGTGGAGCCGGTTCTCGCCGGCGGGCAACTCCAGCTCCAGCAGCGAGGCGGGTTCGGCGCTGATGCTCTTGCGGCTTACATGCACCCAGCCCTCATCGCCCCGGAAACACACGCCCTGCGGCCACGGGTTGTCCGTATCAGAATAGCGCATCCGCAATCCGTCGGGATAGGTAAACTCCGCGCGCCAGCCGTTGATGTTGTCCGTGAATCCCTTGCTCCTGTAGTCCGCCTCGCATTCGCACTCGAAGGGCTGCGTGATGAGGCGCGGGCATCCCCATGCGGCGATGTCGAGATGATGCACGCCCCAGTTCACAATGAACCCGATGCAGTAGTCGGAGATGAGGTACCAGTCAGGCCATTCGAGCCTGCCCGGGTTGAACGGGCGCATCGGCGCGGGCCCGGTGTATAACTCCCAGTCCATCCCCTCCGGCACGGGCTGCGGATCGAGGGAGCCGTCGTATTTGGGCTTGAAGCTCGGGCCTGGCGCCGCCACTTCGATGGTATGCACGTTGCCGATATAACCGCCCAGCGCCAGTTCGCAGGCGTGTCGGAAATTCCGGGTCGAGCGCTGCTGCGTGCCGGTCTGGAAGATGATGTTGTTGCGCCGCACCGCGTCGCGGATGGCCTGGCCGTCGCGCACACACAGCCCCAGCGGCTTCTCGCAATACATGTCTTTGCCGGCGTTGGCCGCCATAGTCGCCATCACGCCGTGCCAGTGGTCGGGCGCGGTGATGAGCACGGCGGCGATGTCGTCCCGCGCCAACACGTCCCGGAAATCGTTGCAGTGAGCGCATTCGTTGCGCTCATAGTAGTTATTGACGAGTTTCGCGGCCTGTTCGCGTCTAGCACGTTGCGGGTCGCATACCAGCGCCACTTCCACCCCTTTGTCGGGAACGAACCCCTCCATCATCACCTGCGCGCCCCGGGAACCCGTCCCGATGACGCCCATGCGGATGCGTTCATTTGCGCCGCGCGCGCGCGCGGGCAGCAACAGGGGCGCCGCCAGTCCCGCGCCCGCCGCCTTGACAAACGCGCGCCTGCTTATTCCTGCGCGGTTTTTTTGCGGTTGCATACCGGATTCCTTTCCTTATTCCCACAATCGGGCAATGATGTCAAGCGTGCGCGCCACCAGCGCGTCGCCGCCTTCGGGTCCCACCCGGTTGTCGGTGATGCGCGAACCGTACGCGCCGCCCGCCACCGCGCGGCGCGTGGGCAGGTAGCGGCCCCGGTCGTTGGTCAGTTGCGACAAGAACGTTTGCGCGGCATTGCTGCGCGCTTTAATCTGCAACCCGTATTCCAGATACAGTTCAAAGGGGTTGGTGGCAATGGCGACATCACCGAGACGCATCACATGCAAGTCCATGGTATAGACCGACTCCGCATCCTGCTTTTCATAACATTCCACCACGTTGCGCGCGCGGCGCACCATGGCCGCGTCCCGAGAGCCCGGCTGCACATCGCCTGAAGCAAGCAACTTTTCCAGTTCCTTCCGCGCTTCCGTGTACTCCTCATCCGTCACCTGGCGCACGGGCAAGTCAAGGGATTCAACATGATGCCGAAAGACGGGGTCGGCGTTCCGCGCGGTCTGCGCCGTCTCCAGGGCGTACGCCACGCCGTTGACGATGCGACGCGCCATCTCGCGCATACCCGGTTCCGAACGCATGTCCGGTTCGCCGCGCCCGCGCCGTATCAGATCACGGGGCGACTGATCGCCCGCCGCGCCGGTCATGGGATAGACGGATACCTGCTCGCCGTAGCGCGCTTTCAGTTCCTCACGCACCGGCCCCCAAAAATCCGAGCACACATACAATTGTCCTTCGACCACCTGCGAAGGACAGGCGATGTTGATTGCGATACCGCTCAATTGTTCCGCGGCATCCCACAGAAACAGCAATTCAAGTCCGTGGTCATGGCCGCCCTCAAGTCCGACGAAGTCCGGCCTGTCCGACTTGCCGTACATCTGCGAGGAGCCGTCTGCATAGACGGCAATCCGGCAAAAGCCGACGGCGGCATGCCCCACTGCGCGGCTGAGGGTTGCGGGATGCTTGTTTGCCCACCCCTGTATCGCCGCCTCGGCTACCCGCTCACAGAAAAAGGGGACGTACTCCCGCGGTCCCATCACCCCCGGATCAGGGTCTTTATACACGCCCTTCGCCAGTGTGGGGCCGGTATGCGTGTGTGTGGCGTTGATGAACAGTTTGCGCGTGTCGAAATCCGGCAACTGCGCCGCCACCGACGCGCGTATCGCCTCGGTCTCCTCGCGTCCCACGTTCACCACATCGCAGGCAATCATGATGGCCTGTTCCTTTCCGCCCGACGCATCTTTGCCTTCCAGCGCCAGCGCCGTGGCGAGACACGGGTAGAGTACGCTGTTGGACACCCGTTCATGGAACTGTCCCGCCAGCTGCACCGGCCTGTCCGGCGTGATGCTCACAGTCGCCCAGCCCGCCTGAAAGACGCCGTCTGCGGCGGCGCCCGTTGGTTGTGAGGCGATAATCGAAGAGGCGGCGGCCATGCCGCCCGCGGCAAGCGCCGCATGTTGGCTTGATTGGCGCAGGAAATCGCGGCGGGTCAATTTTGTACTCATGATGATGTTCCTTCTTGCATAGGTATGTGGCATAGGCGTCCGATGTCATAGTACCCCTGAAATGCGCGTCATGTCAATGGAAAGGCCTACTTTTTCATACACGGATTTCACTAACAATCGTTTAAGAACGCTCCGGTTGTCGCGGCGTTTCATGGAAAAGCGGAAAAGCCCCGGTTATCTGAGACGGCGGAATTGGTGTTAGAATAACCGTCGTCGCGGATGTTCAGTAGTGTTCCTGCTCGGGCAGAAATATGACGTAACCAAGAGGCTTGCAACGATGATGCGTTTTTTATGTAATACGATGACGGCGATTTGGTGTTGTTTCGCGTTGTGCCTGACGGGGTGCAGCGCCGCGCGTTCCCGACATGATCCGGAACAATTGCGGATGACGCCTCGCCCGGCGCACAGTTTGGCCATGCACCAGACAGACATGATTGTCGCGGTGTCGCCTGTGCGCCAGACCATGCAGATAGGCGGCAGCATTCCCACGCTGCTGGGCGCAGGCATCAGCGCCGTGCAGGACAGCCGACACGGTAAAGCGGTGCGCGCCGCTTTGGGCGGTTATGATCCGCACGCCGTTTTTGAGGAGCGGTTGGAGCGGCGCATTGCCGGGCAATTCAGCCGGGGTAGTGAGCGGGTCGCCCCCCCGGGAACGTCCGCCGGTTTTGCCAACGAGCGCGAAGCGCGTCGGGCGCGTCTGGAAGGCTTGCGGCGCGCAGGGTATACGACGGCGCTTGATCTTGAATTGAGTTTTGGCATTTACGGCCCTCAAGGGATTCTGGCGTTGAAGGTTGCGGGTGAACTTTTTGACATCCAGACGGGGCGCCTTCTGTGGCGCGATGAGGTTGCGTGGTATTCCGTTGATTTGTTTGCCGATATGCGCTGGCGCGATCCGATGCAACGCATGACGCCGAACATTACCGCGCCCCGTCTGTCAGTGGCGGATGACGCCGTGGGACAGTGGACGCGCGACAATGCCGCGCCGCTGCGCGCCGCCTTTGAACAGGCGACTGATGATATTGCGTCCGCCGTGGTCGCCGCTCTTGGCTTGGATGAAACGCCGGAAGGCTTGTACACGCTGGGCGCGCATCTGCTGTTGAACCGAAAATATGCGGCGGCCGCTGAAAAATTCACGCGCGCCCTTGAACTTGCGCCGGGCATGACTGAAGCGGTAAACGGGCTGGCTGTCGCGCTCGCGAAAAAAGGACAGGTGGACGCGGCCATCGCGTTGAATAAAGAGTTGGCGGAAGTCCAGCCGGATTTTATGCCGGGCCAGTACAATCTCGCATGGTGGCACGCCATGGAAAAGAAAAATCCGGAACAGGCGCGGCCGTATTATGAAAAAGCCGTGGCGCTGGGTGTTGCGCCAAACCGCCGCTTGGAACGCGCCATGAAGGAGAGACGCTGACGCGCCGCGCCATCACACAGCCCCGCAATAATGCCGTCTGCGGCGGCAGTTTGACGACAAACGCAGCCTCTGCCATAATAGTAAAAGAAGATACAACTAACCGGAAATATCATATTTTATGTTTCAGCAATGCCCTCAAAAGATTGCGGAGCGTTTCGGCGTTTCAGAGCGCATCGTTGTTTTTCCCGGCGATTGTCTTCAATTACTCGAAACGATACCCGACGATTCCATGCAGCTTGTCGTGACTTCGCCGCCCTACAATATCGGCAAAGAATATGAGCGCCGCCTGAAATTGGACGCTTATGTAGAGCAGCAGGCGCAGGTCATCCGGGAATGCGTTCGTTGTCTTTCGCCTCAAGGCAGCATTTGCTGGCAGGTGGGCAATTATGTGAAGGATGGAGCGATAATCCCGCTTGACGCCTTGTTATACCCAGTTTTTCACGAACTGGGTCTGCAAATGCGCAACAGGATAATATGGCGCTTTGAGCACGGATTACATTGCAGCAAGCGGTTTTCCGGTCGCTATGAAACCATTATGTGGTTTTCCAAATCCGAGAAATATAAATTCAATCTTGATCCTGTGCGCGTGCCGCAAAAGTACCCGGGTAAAAAATACTTCAAAGGGCCTAAAATCGGGCAATATTCCTGCAATCCTCTTGGCAAGAATCCCGGGGACCTGTGGACGTTTCCCAACGTAAAAAGCAACCACGTGGAAAAGACAACGCATCCCTGCCAATTTCCCGTGGAACTTGTGGAGCGACTTGTTCTTTCCATGACCGATGAGGATGAATGGGTGCTGGACCCCTTCTTGGGCGTTGGGACATCCATCATCGCTGCCATCCGACACAACCGTCGCGGCGCAGGCGCGGAAATTGTTCCAGAGTATGTCGCATTGGCGAGAGAACGAATTGAGCAGGAATTAGGCGGCACACTCAAAACCCGTCCCATGGACAGGCCGGTGTATGATCCGGCGGAAGCACGGGGAAAGTGCTCTATAGCCCAAAGGACATAAATGAGACATTCAAAAACGGGTTAAGGGAAAATGGTTGGGCGGAAAACCGCGTGAGCTACTGGGTAACAAAAGAAGAGCGGCTTATCCGAAAAACAATTGCGATGCCCCCTGATGAACAGAAGAAAGAAATCATTGCCGCAGGCGCCGGCTGGTGAAATGCGCGCGCTATTCCTCCTCCACGCCGGTCAGAAAATACAAATCGCCGTCCAGCAGCGCATAGACTGTTTTGCCGTCGTCAGAAACACAGGCATTTATTCTGTTCGCGTCTTTGAAACTGTAACGCCGTATGAGTTCGCCTGTGTTCACATTCCAGAGCGACCCGTCGCAAAAGCCGTTTTCATTGTACGCAATGGCGTAATTACCGTTGCGGCTCGGCGCGATTATGTTATTAATGGAACCGTATGAAGAACGTTTCTCCGGCAATTTCGGGTTGATGGTGCGTAAAAGACTTCCCGTGCGGGTGTTCCAGACGCGCAGAAGTTGACCCTCCGCAACGGTCACCAAACACCGGCCGTCGTCGCAAAATGCGCCCTCAAGTAACGGCAGGTAATGGAATCTATCGGTGAACGTTGACGCCAAATCTCGCGCAGCGTATTCCATCCACGTCAGGAAGTCCTGGTCTTTCTCTGCTTGACGATGTCGCGGCGCAAATTTCTGCCGTTCCTTCAAGGTATGAAGGCAGTCCCCGGTTTCCGCGTCAAAAAGCGTGGCTTGCCCCCGGGCGGCGGCGAGCAGCAATGCGCCGTCCGGGGAAAAACACAGCGAACCGAACCATGCGCCCCGCGGTTCCGCGTTGCATTGGACAAGTCGGTTGTCCGCCGCAAGATGCACGATGGTCAATGCCGGCCTGTTGTTGACGGCCACCCGTGTCCCGTCGCGGGAAAAGGCCGCGGGGGAATAAAACGAATCGGCGGGCAAAGACACGAGGACGCTGCCGGAATCCACATCCACAACCGTGACGGTTTTGTCGGCCCGCTCATATAGCGCGCGCCATTCCCCGGGTTTCATGTCTTTGGTGGAGACTGGGCTTACAGGCTGCACTACGACGGCGCGCCCGTCGGGAGAAAATGCGCGTCCCTCAAGCGGCATGGCAAGGAGCGCCTGCTGTTGCGTTGCGCAATATATCAGCGCCTGGTTTCTTGCCGTTTCGCTTTCAGATGGGCCATGATAGCGGTTTATCATGACTCTGGTCGCGTCATTATTGAGAAGGGCCTGCCCGGAACAACTTTCCATGTTGTACTCCGCAACAGTCTCCCGGGTGTCCAGATGCATGACCCGCCACGGACTCTTAAGGTCGCTATTGCAGGAGAGAAGATACGGCGGCATTAGATGCTTTACGCTGCCGGGCAGAAAACTGTCGCCTGTCAGGATTTTTCGGGGCCGCGCATTTTTCTCAAACGGCCACAGCCAGATGTTGCCGTCCAAGTCCCGCGAAAGCAACCATGCCTGCCCGAGATCGTCTTCGTAAAACGTAGGTTCAAAAACGTGCCCTTCGAGATGCAGTGTTACGACGGTCTCACCGGTATGCGCGTCAACCCCCCGCGCGGTTTTTCTTTCAAAATCCATAACGACGAACCGGCTGGTTTTGTCCATATAACCGAGACATAGTGTTGATGAATCATAATCCGCTTCCAAAATCAGATCGCCGGTATGCGCGTCGCGAAGTTGGTGTTTCCGTGTTGGTTCTTTTTCGTCGCCGTATAACGCCACCAAAAGCATCTCTCCGGATGAGGTGGTTTTTCTCAAAATGAGTTGCCCTTCCGATTCAATGGTGAATATGGGCGTGTTGTTCCCGATTCCGGGAACGCCGTGGTAAAAACGGTATCTTTGAATCTGGTTTTCGTCTTGCGGCGATGCTGGATTGTCCTCCTCCTTGTATGCCACATACACGTCGGCACGGTCTGGCGATGACACCACGCCCGTATAATTGTCGCTCTTTGGGAGTATATATCCCTGAGACTGTCCCGGAGGATAGAGAACGGTCTTGTTTTGGAAACGACACATAATCCAGTCGGTGCAACCGACAAAACAGGCGTATTCCAACCCGCCTGCATTGCGTTCTCGCAGTACAACCACCTCGCGCCCGGTCAGCTTGTCCAGCACCACGACCTCCTGTGAAGAATAAACGAGGCAAAGGCGCTTCCCGGTTTTTGTCTGCCAACGTTCCCCTTTTTTGTACAAAGGCCATTCCCACCGCCGGCGCCCCGTACTCAATTCAAACATGCGGAAATAGGTGTACGTCTCAAAAGAAAGCGTATCCAAATCCACATCCGCATTGATGTTTATGGGTCGCCCCATGAGTACGTCCGGGCGGCGCCGCGAAACATCAGGGGTTGCGCCGCAGATGACACAAAGGAAAACAACAACCGCGCATACGCCGGCCCTGCCCCGGGGCTTCGGCGTACTCTTCATGAGACATTCCTCCTGTGTCAACGGGCGCCGTCTTTGGCGCGACAAATGCCGCGTTCAGGATTCATCGCCGGGAACGGCGTCCCAGTTCCTCCACCCAGATGTTGCGGAATTGCACATGGTTGCCGTGCGCCTGCAGGCGTATGGGCGCCGGGTCCTTCACGGGCGGTACGGGCGGTTTCTTGCCGTCGTAGGATGTGCCATGCGGCATTTCATGGTCCTTCTGCACGGCCACGCCGTTGTGCAGCACGGTCATCCGCGCGTTTTCCAGCAAATTGCCCTTGCGATCAAAACGCGCCGCGCGGAATTCGATGTCGTAAGTCTGCCACTGAAGCGGGGGCAGGCACATATTCACATAGGGCGCGGAAATCTGATATATTGCGCCGCATTCGTTCCAGTAGCCCGGCAGCCCGTAACTGTCCAGTATCTGCACTTCATAAGCGTCCTGCAGAAACACGCCGCTGTTACCGCGGCCCTGCCCGCGCTCTTCCGGCAGATAAGGCGTGCGAAACTCGACATGCAACCGGCAATCACGAAACGTGCGTTGGGTGAAAATGTTGCCCACGTCAGGATTTGCCTGAAGCGTTCCGTTTTCGAGGATGTCCCACGACTTGCCGAAGGGGAACCGCTGCCATTCATCAAAACCGGAGCCGTCAAACAAAACAACTGCTTTGCGCGGCGGCTTGGCGCCCATGGTGGGCGACACCAGGGTAAAACGCTCCATGCGGAAGGTGCTGTTTTCAGCGTCCCGTTTGCCGCCGAAAAAATAATCGCCGGAAAGATCGCCCCAGAAATACCCGTCGTCAAAACGCAGGGCGCCTTCCTCAACTTTGGCGATAATGTTCAGTATGGGCGGCGTGCGCACATACAACTTGTGAGTCAGGTTGACTTGATATTCGTTGTTGCCCAGCGGAAAGACCTGCGCGACAATATCCGGTTTCTTTTCCTCGCCCACAATCCATTTGCCCGCCCAGTCGCCCAAGAAGGGATCGGGCGTCTCTGGATATGAAGCGGGGTTTGCGTCATCCGCGCCCGCCATGGTTCTTGTAAATATCATTAAGAATAATAAAGAGATGGTTGTCGTTGTCGAGGTTCTCATGAGAATTCCTTTTTCAGCTGTGTTTCGTGTGTATTGGCGTCTGTAATAACGCTCCCATGTCTCTATTGTATCCCCTTTTTGCGCGTGGTTCAATCAGACAAAACGCCCGAATTTTACGGGGCGCATGGTAATCCAGTATACTTGTGTCGTAACTTGACGCTGGAAGCGTGTCTCTTCTAAAAAACAAAACACGATGGCATAGCGCCCCGGCTTCCCCGGAGGAAGGAAAAAGCATGAGTGACAACACCAACAAGGATGAACAGCAGCCCAACTATGACATTCCGGCAATTATTTCAGAGTATGTGAGCGACTTATTGCCTGATGATGAGGAATGGGACGAAACAACGGAAGAGGAAATTGAAAACGAGGTTGCCTGGGCGTTTTTTATTTGTGTGACCGCATGGAATCACGCGGCATTGCCGGCTGATTGCGCCGCCATCTATCTCGCGCAGGCGGAAGAGGCCTTCTGCAGCGAGAACGGGTTGGACATGTGGAACGAGGCAAAAAGCGACGTGCTGAATATGGCGGCAAATATGGGCGAGCGTTATCCGACGTCCGATCACATTATTATTGACCATGAGCTGGAGAGCCTTGACGACGGCGCCATAGGGCTGGCGATAGACATCATTCCCATTGATGAGGCCATCGTCGCGTTGCGCGAGACAAATTAAGTCGTTGAGAAATGTTTTGTTGTTCCATTCAACATGTAATAATGAAGTTTTGTTTCAGTAAAATCGCATGAATTCGCGTCAGGAGAAGTGTATATGAAGCCGACCTATTTGCCTGATACGCAAATCGAGATTGCCAATGAAGTGGAACGGGGGAAGATCAGGCATGTGTTGTTTGATTTTGACGGCACCATCAGCCTGTTGCGAGAAGGGTGGCAGCGCATCATGGCGCCCGTGTGCGTGGAGATGATTTGCGGCGACACAGCGCCGACGCAGGCGATTATTGATGAAGTAAACGCCATGATTGACGAGACCACCGGCATACAGACCATCTTCCAGATGCAGCGACTGGAAGAGATGGCGCGCGCCCACGGTTTGGTGCCGGAAGACAAGGTGCTGACACCCGCCGAGTATAAGAAGATATACAACGATCGCCTCATGGAGCCGGTGCGCGCGCGTATTGCGCAGCTGGATTCGGGCGAGAAGACCATCGAGGATTTCACGGTGCGCGGCGCGTTGCGTTTTCTGGAGCTCATTGCCCGTCAGGATGTCGCCATGTACGTATTCAGCGGCACCGACCGCGACGATGTGAGAAATGAAGCGTCGCGGCTGGGCGTCGCCTCTTATTTCAAGGAAATTTGGGGCGCTTTGCCCAGTGTCGAGGAATATTCCAAAGAGAAGATCATCCGCGAGATTATCGCTGAACACCGGCTCGAAGGCCCGCAGGTGCTCGCCATAGGCGACGGTCCCGTGGAACTGCGCAACGTCAAGGATGCGGGCGGCATTGCGCTGGGAATCGCGTCAGATGAAGCGCGCGGCCACGGCTGGGATGCGTCCAAGCGGCTGCGGCTGCTCCGCGCCGGCGCGGACATCCTCGTGCCTGATTTCAGCGAAGCCGACGCGCTTATAAACTATCTTTTCCCCTGAGCCGGCCCGGAAATTTTCCGCCTAAACGGCAAAAACCGCCAACAACTGCGCGGAACGAAGCCGAAATCCGCCAGACGGATGGAAAGGAGAAACTCTTGAAAAGATGGTGGGCGATACTGGACTCGAACCAGTGGCCTCTGCCGTGTGAAGACAGCGCTCTAACCAGCTGAGCTAATCGCCCACGGGAAGCCGCATCATAGCATATACTGCGGAATGGCTTCAACTGCCTTTGACACAAGCGAACCAATGAGCCAGGCGCGGGTTTGTAATAAAATCGCCGGTGGTTTACAATTCTAACAGGTATTGGATTGGGAGTTGCGTAATTGCGCCGTCACGTCGCGCTTTGGGTACTCGCGCAGATTGGCGGCGCGGCAATGTATCGAGCAGCAACCGACAAAACAAGGGTACGCACATGACCTTTGAAGAAGAGTTCAACAATCCGGGCGCCGTCTATCGCGGCAAGCCTTTCTGGGCTTGGAACGGTGAATTGTCTCCCGAGGAAATCCGCCGGCAGGTGCGCATATTCAAACGGATGGGCATGGGCGGGGCCTTCCTCCATTCGCGGGTCGGCCTTGCCACGGAATATCTTGGGGACGGCTGGTTTGAGGCGATACGCGCCGCCGTGGACGAATGCTGCATGGAAGGCATGGAGGCGTGGCTCTACGATGAAGACTGCTGGCCCTCGGGTTATGCGGGCGGGCGTGTGACGAAGAATCCTGAGCACCGCATGCGTTTCCTGGTAATGGAAATCATCCCGGCAAAAAGGTTTACATACGAGGAAGAAGGGGAATATCCCGTTTATGAGGCTCATGTCGAGGGCGACAAGGCGACGAATGTGCGTTGGCTGCATGTTGGCGAAACGCCCACGGCAAGCCATGTTCTGGTATTTCACGAGGAAACCCAGCCCTGCACCAATTATTACAACGGTTACACCTATCTGGACACCCTTTCCGAAGAGGCCGTGGCGGCGTTTATCGAAGAAACCCATGAACGATACCGCCGGGAGATTGGCGACGCCTTTGGCGGGGTCGTGCCGGGCATATTCACGGATGAGCCCAACTTTTGCGCCTTCTACGGCGAACAAGTGCCGCAGGGGCGCAGGGGAATTCCCTACGGCTATGTGCCGTGGACAAGGAAACTGCCCGCCGCATTCGAGGACATGTTCAACTATTCCGTTCGCAACCATCTGCCCGAGTTGCTGTTGGAGGTGGACGGGGTGCAGGTTTCGCGCGCGAGATTGGATTTTCGCAATTGCCTGACCCATCTTTTTACCCGGAACTTTTTCAAACAGATTTACGATTGGTGTGAACGGCACAAGATGAAACTGACCGGACATGTGCTGCTCGAGGACCGCCTTCATTTGCAGGCATTGGTGGTGGGCGCGGCGATGCGTTCGTATGAATACATGCAGGTTCCGGGCATGGATTTGCTGACGCAATACGCTTACGACTACGACACGCCAAAACAGTGCCAGAGCGTTGCCAATCAAATGGGGCGTCCGTGGGTGTTGTCTGAAATGTATGGCTGCACGGGCTGGGACTTTGATTTTAAGGGGCACAAGGCGTTGGGCGACTGGCAGGCTGCTTTGGGCGTCAACCTTCGTTGTCATCATCTGTCCTGGTATACCATGAAAGGCGAGGCAAAACGCGATTACCCCGCGTCCATTTTTTTCCAGTCCGCATGGTGGGAGCATTACAAACACGTGGAGGATTACTATGCCCGCCTTCACGTGGTTCTCACACGAGGCCAGTGTGTGCAGGATATTCTGGTGGTGCATCCCATTGAATCTACGTTTGCGCGGTTCCGCCCGCGGCTGCTCGACCATGACGACCCGCAAAAATTCATGTTGTCGCCAACAACGGAAGACGTGCTTTTTTGCGACGAATCGCTTGTTACACTGCGTAATATACTGCTTGAGAATCATTTTGATTTTGCCTACGGCGACGAGGACATCATGGCGCGGCACGGCGATATCGCGACAGACGATCAAGGGGTATACCTTTCTGTCGGCGCGTGCAAGTACAAGACCGTCTTGATGCCGCCTATGGACACGCTCCGGCAAACTACTCTTGATTTGCTTATACGGTTTCGCAAACAGGGCGGTCTGATACTCTTTGCGGGGGATTATGCCGACCATGTTGACGGGATGCCTTCGGACGCGGCGGGCATCCTGGCCATGCAGTGTCCGAGAATATCATTTGAACGCAAGGAACTGTGTGATGCGCTTGAATCGTTTGCGCGGCGCGTCTCTATTAAAGACGATTCGGGGCAGGAGATTTCGGCGGCGCTTTATCAGCAGCGTCGCGATGGCGATGCGCATATCCTCTTTGTGTGCAATAC
>Ga0129302_1000575_pt1 | contig 27416 bp, 29 predicted proteins | sample BlaSprsedimmetaG_FD_94476 | JGI IMG/M metagenome (GOLD analysis project Ga0129302, IMG submission 94476) | Hot spring sediment bacterial and archeal communities from California, USA to study Microbial Dark Matter (Phase II) - Blank Spring... | ecosystem: Environmental > Aquatic > Thermal springs...
CCGGGCAGCTACGCCAACATCAAAATCACCACGCCGGAAGACCTGGCTATGGCCCAAGCACTACTGCGAGAAACGTTGGAACGTTAGCACGTTTGAACGTTCGAACGTTTCAACGTGCTAACGTTCTAACGGTTTTTAGGAGGGAGAATGTTTTACGTTGGATTTGGACAGGATAGCCATCATTTTGTGGATGAGGGGGATGACAAGCCGCTGGTCTTGGGCGGTATAGTGATTCCCGGCGAGCGGGGGTTGAAGGGCAACTCCGACGCGGACGTGATCCTGCACGCGGTCTTCAACGCGCTCACGCAGGCCGTCGGCGGGCGCTCCATCGGCTACTACTGCGACAAGCTCTGCCTGGAAGATGGCATCACCGACAGCCGTGAGTATCTGAAAATCCCGTTACAAATGCTGGCGGAGAAGCGCTGCGTTATCAACAACCTCGGCGTCAGCGTTGAAGGTCATCGCCCGCGCATCGAGCCGTGGTCCGAGGCGATCAAGCAAAGCCTCGCGCAGTTGCTCGGTATCGATGTGGCACAGATCGGCATCAACGCCACCAGCGGCGAGAAACTGACCGCCTTCGGGCGCGGTGAGGGCATTCAGGCATTCGCCATCGTCAGCCTCATACAGTCAACGGATTGAACGGATTCAAACGGATGTTGACTTTCGACTTTGGGCTTTCGACTTTGGACTGCGGACTAAATGACTGAACTGACTGTCAAGGCTTACGCCAAAATCAACCTGACGCTGGAAATTCTCCGGCGGCTGCCATCCGGCTATCACGAGATCAAGTCGGTGATGCAGCAAACGGGGCTATACGACACCGTCTCCATCAACGACGCGCAAGCAGGCATCACCATCACCTGCGCGAATCGCATCGTGCCGCGCAACGCACGGAACTCGATCTGGAAAGCTGCCGCCTTGCTCAAAGAGCAGTACGCAGTCGACAAAGGTGTAAAATTCAGGCTCACCAAACGCATTCCCATCGGCGGAGGAATGGGGGGCGGCAGCGCCGACGCCGCCGCGACGCTGGTGGGGCTGAACAAATTCTGGCAGTTGGGATTATCGCAAACGGAGCTATTCGAGATCAGCCAGGAGATTGGCATGGATGTGGCTTTCTGCATCTTGAGCGGTACAGCGCTGGCCACGGGACGCGGCGAAATCGTCGAGCCACTACCCTCGTCGCCCAGGCTACACCTCGTTATTGTCAATCCCGGCGTCTTCGTTTCGACGCGCGCGGCCTACGAAGGCCTGAAAGTGGATCAGCTCACGTTCGCCGATAAGAGCGCGCAGATGATCGACGCCATCCGGCGCCAGGATTTCGACGACATCGTCGCCAGCCTGCACAACGATTTCGAGAGCACGGTTTTGGATGAATACCCGGTCATCGCTGCGGCCAAACGCGATCTGGTGGAGGCCGGCGCGGAGGCCGCACTGTTGTCAGGATCGGGTGCGAGCGTTTTCGGCATCGCCAAGAGCGCAGCGCAGGCCCGCGCCATCGCCGAGGCGCTCAAACCGCGCTACCCCTTCGTCTTCGCCACGCACACGGTTGGGGACTGATAACCGGTGATAGAGTAAAGAGTAAAGAGTAAAGAGTAAAGAGTAAAGAGTAAAGAGTAAAGAGTGACAAGACTCGTTTCCCATCACTCATTACTCATTACTCGTTTCCCATTACTCATGATACACAAGGAGCATAATCATGCGTAGAATTTCCAAGCCTATCAGCATCGGTGGGGTGATCGTGGGAGGAGGCGCGCCGGTAACGGTGCAATCGATGACGAACACCGACACCCGTGATGCGCAGGCCACCGTCCGGCAGATTCTCGAACTCGAAGACGTGGGCTGCGAGATCGTCCGCGTGGCCGTGCCGGATCGCGCCGCCGCCGATGCACTGCCCGCCATCAAACAGGGCATCCATATCCCGCTCATCGCTGACATCCACTTCGACTACCGGCTGGCGCTGGCGGCGCTGGATGCGGGCGTGGACGGCCTGCGCCTGAACCCCGGCAACATCGGCGCGGAGGAACGCGTGCAGCAGGTCGTCCGCAAGGCGCAGGAGCGCCAGGTCCCCATTCGCATCGGCGTCAACGCGGGATCGCTGCCCAAAGACCTGGACGAAGACCCGAGCCTCTCCACCGTCGACAAAATGGTGGAGGGAGCAATGCGTCACGTGAAAATTCTGGAAGACCTCGACTTCGAGATGATCAAAATCTCGGTCAAGGCGTTCGACGTGCCGACCACCGTCGAGGCGTACCGCCGCATTGCCGAGCTGACGCCGTATCCACTGCACCTGGGCATCACCGAGGCCGGGCTGCCCGACGTGGGGACGATCCGCTCCGCCGTGGGCCTTGGCATATTGCTCTACGAGGGCTTGGGCGACACGCTGCGCGTCTCGCTCACCGGCGACCCGAGGGACGAGGTCAAGGTGGGTTACGAAATCCTCAAATCGCTCAACATGCGCCAACGCGGCCCGGTGATGATTTCCTGCCCCACCTGCGGGCGCACGGAGATCGATCTGGTGACGCTGGCCCAGCAAGTGAGCGAGCGGTTGAAAGCCATCGAACAGCCGATCAAGGTGGCGGTGATGGGCTGTATCGTCAACGGGCCGGGGGAAGCCAAAGGCGCGGACTTCGGGTTGGCCGGCGGCAAGGGCAAGGGCGTCATCTTCCGCAAAGGCAAAATTGTACGCACCGTCCCGGAGAGCGAGTTGCTGGATGCGCTGATGCAGGAGATTGAGGCAGGGCTATAGAGGCCAGACTACAAAAGTCTCACGAGGCACTTGGTCAATCAGACACCTTCGCTAGACAAGAATTCTCGCAATGCAAGTTTTGGCTGAGACTTTTGTAGTCTTGATCAAACCCGCTCGAACGGATCGAACATCTTCGCGTATTCTTGCAGCGCGTAGCGGTCGGTCATGCCGGCGATGTAGTCGCAGACGACGCGGTGCAGGGAGCGCTCCACCAGCTTTGCCTGTTCTCCGCGGGGAAGCTGACGCGGTTCCGCCAGGTACGCCTCGAACAACGCCGTCAGAATCCGCTCGGCCTTGATCTACATGCGCACCACGCGGGGGTGATGGTAGAGCTGTTCGTAGAGGAAGTGCTTCAATTCGCGCGTCATCGCGCGCGTCTCCGGCGAGGCGGCGACGACGTTTTCGGGTAACCCGCGCACGTCATCCGGCGACTGCACGCCCGTTGTCTCGATGCGCCAGGCAGATAGCCTCCACCAGGTCTTCGTTCGCACCCAAAGCACGCGCCAGCGTCCGTCCGATCTGCGCGACTTCGAGCGTGTGGGTCAATCGTGTTCGATAGTAATCGCCTTCATCGTTGACGAAGACCTGGGTTTTATATTCCAGGCGGCGGAACGGGGTGCAATGCAGGATACGATCGCGGTCGCGCTGAAAACAGGTGCGGTAACCCGGCTCATCTTGGGGATAGGCGTGCCCGCGTGAGTCCCGGCTGCGAAAGCCATACGGGGCAAGCGTGCGATTTTCGAGATCCTCTAAAACGCTGCGCGTGTAGAGCATGGCGTGCTTCTTTCAAAACAGACCACGAATCTACACGAATTTTCACGAAACAGGAAGCAAATTGGTGAAGATTAGTGGTGAAGATTCTCGTATGTTAGCAATAACAAGCTAATGCCCACTACAAGAAGCGCAGGAGCTGCTGGTGCACGAGGCGCAGGAGCTACTGCCCCCCGCCCCCTTGAGTGCGCCGTTGCTACCGGCGGCATAAAACAGAGAGAGTCCCCGTTTGGCGTTCTCGGCGCCACAGGCGGGACAGGCAATCGGCGCGTCGGCATCTTTCATCGCGCGACGCGCATCAAAACGTTCGCCACATTCCGGACAACTATATTCGTAAATTGGCATTCTTCACCTCACGTATAGAACCTTCAAGGAAGGTAAAATTTAGACATCCTCTTGGTTAATGATTTCGGTAAGTTCTTGCGCCTTGACGTAGCCTTCAACCGTGATTTTCTGCCCTTGTACGCCGTCAACACTGCCAACAGCGCGTTTGATATCCACCGCCAGGCTGTGTGCGATGGGACATAAGGGCGAGGAGGGGCGGAAGGTGTAAACGGCAATTCCCGTCTCTTCGTCGATTGTCAGATCCTCCACCAGGCGCATGCGCAGCACGTCGATGCCGGTCTCGGGATCGATGACCTCGACCAGACGCATCAAAATCTGTTCTCGCAAGGTCATATCGATGGCCATAGCGTCACCTCCACTGCTGATTATACCAGAATTAAGATGGTCACAAAAGTCTCAGCCAGTGTCTGAAGCCAACACCGTCGATGCCGAGGCTTTTTTAGCCTGTCCAGTCTTCCCCTCACTTCTTCGGACGGAATTTCCTGCCCTCGAAAAACTCCACCAGACCATACCACAAGAGTGTGAATGCGGCACCTTCATCCAGGTTGCCGACCAAGGGCAAATTGTCCGGGATCAGTTCAAGCACGCCGATCGTGGGATTCAGAATATAGACAAAGCCTACCAACGACGCCAGATAAACCAACCACACCGGAATTCCACGCAACGACAAGGGTTTGAGCAGAAAACCCAATTGATCGGCCACTTTGGCCTTTTCCAGTTCATTACCTGCCATATTACGCCTCCATCTACAGTCATTTTGTGTAAAGATGAAATATACTTTGCCAATTGTAGCACAAGGCATATACGCTACAATCAAGGTAGAGTTGCGCGCCATTTGAAGCTATTCCGTTCTATGCTATGATGGATCAAACAGCAGGAGGCAGCCAAAATGGACGATGGATTGAAAACCAATGTCGATAAGCTGATTACCGCGGATTTCGTGATGACGATGAATCCTACATACGACATCTACGCGCCCGGCGCCGTCGCAGTCACAGGCGACAATATCGTCGCCGTCGGTCCACGCGACACGTTGACCGCCGCCTATACCGCCAAAGAGCGCGTGGATGCCGGCAACGCGGTGGTAATGCCGGGATTTGTCAACGCTCACGGCCACGCACCCATGACACTGCTGCGCTCCCTGGTCGATGATTTGCGGCTGGACGTATGGCTGATGGGCTACATGATGCCGGTGGAAGGGAACTTCGTCAACCCGAATTTTTGCTGGATGGGCACGCAGTTAGCCGCTGCCGAGATGATACGTTCTGGCACGACGACGTTTATGGATATGTACTACTTCGAGGAGGCCGTTGCCGACGCAGCAGTGCAGGCCGGGATGCGGGCAGTGTGCGCGCAGAGCGTTCTCAGATTCCCTACACCCGACGCAAGCAGCTACGAGGAAGGGCTGGCGCGTTCCCGCGATTTCCTTATGCGCTGGAAAAACCACCCGTTGGTCGTGCCGGCGATTGCCCCGCACGCGCCCTACACCATTACCCCGGACCTGCTGGAAGGCGCTGTAAGGCTGGCATTGGAGTACGATGCGCCGCTCCACATCCACGTTGCAGAGACAGCGCAAGAAGTGGAGGATCATCGCAAGGAATACGGCATCCCGCCCGTAGCCTGGTTGAAAAAGTATGGCGTCTTCGAGGCGAAAATCACCGCCGCGCACTGCGTCCACCTGGATGAGGGTGAGATGCGTACGCTGCAACATTACAATGTCGGCGTGGCGCACAATCCGAGCAGCAACATGAAGCTCGCCAGCGGCATGGCCCCGGTCGCCCGGATGCTGGAAATGGGAATCAACGTGGGCATCGGCACCGACGGCGCGGCAAGCAACAACGATCTGGATATGATCGAAGAGCTGCGCCTGGCGAGCTTTCTCGCCAAAGTCGCCACGATGGACCCGACGGCGCTCCCCGCCCGGCAGGTGCTCGAGATGGCGACAATTATGAGCGCGCGGGCAATGCACATCGACCATCTCACCGGTTCGCTCGAAGCCGAGAAGCGCGCTGACCTGATCATCGTCTCCATGGACAACGTCCGGCACATGCCCTACTTCCGCCACTTTGCCGACAGCCTCTACGGGCGTCTGGCCTACGCGATGAACCAGGAGGATGTCCATGACATGATGGTCAACGGGGTGTGGTTGATGCGCGATCGCCGCCTGCTTACCGTCGACATCGAAGCGCTGCGCGAGGAAACGGCCGCGTTGGCGAAGAAAATTGACGCGTTCCTCATCCGCCGCGAAGAAAGCGTGTTGAACAAACTGGTCGCCATCGGTGGCGTAGCGCAGGACAAGACCTTCGAAGTGCAGGTGAAGGTGCGCAGTGACGATCTGACCTCGCTAAAACTGCGCCTGCACGCCTCGCCGGATATCACCTTCCTCCGTGGTTCACAGCGCACCCAGTACGACACCTATTTCATCTTCGATGATCAATGGGAAAGCCGGCTGCGTTATCGCGAGGATGAGGTCCGCCACCTGGATACAAACGAGTTGATTGACGTCATCTACCGCCTCACGCTGACGACGACGGCTAAAGAGCGCGAGTACGAGTGTTCGGTGCTGCTCTCGCGCGCGCGCTTCGATGCAGCCGCCACGCGCAGCCTGCGCTTCTACCAGGAGTATTTCAAGCCACAGCAAGTGATCGAGATCCACAAAACGCGCCGCCGCTACCATATCCGCTACGGCGGCACCGATTTCGCGCTGAACCTGGATCACATCATCAAGCCGGAGGACGGTGGTTCGTTCCTGGAGATCAAAAGCCGCACCTGGTCGCGGCAGGACGCCGAGCGCAAAGCGGCGCTCATCGGCGAACTGCTCAAAGCGCTCAATGTGCCCGATGAGGCGTTAATTCGAGCGGAGTACGTGGACTTAGGTAGTTCCAGGATTTAAGCCAGGCCATATCAGAGGAAAGTTCCTGTGCCAGCGTCAAAGTCTGGCTGGTTTATTTTCCTAGAACGGCCTTATAGAAGCGCCGAACGCCAGCTCACTATGCCCTTGTACCCGGCACATCTAGCCACGCGCGGGCGTCCGCCTCATCCCTGCGGATTTGCGCCGCCAAAGCTTCCACCGAAGAGAACGACCTCTCCTCGCGCAGCCGGTGCAAGAAATCCAGTTGCAGCGATTCCCCATAGATATCACGCGAAAAGTCGAGCAGATGCGCTTCGACGGTGGGCGGATAGTGATTAAACGTAGGCCGTGTGCCCACGTTGACGATTGCGTCAAAACGTTCACCGTGTAGCTGTGTCCGGCAGACGTAGACACCATTCGCGGGCAACAGTCGCTCGGCAGGGAGACGCAGGTTTGCGGTAGGAAATCCCAGAACGCGTCCACGCCGGTGGCCATGCTCGACGACACCGCTCAGCCGGTAGGGATGGCCCAGGCAAGCGTTGGCTAAGTCCAGGTCGCCGGCTCTCAAGGCGTTACGGATACGACTGCTGCGGACGGGGAGACCGTCCCAGCAGAGGGTTTCGCCGAACTGATAGACCGCAAATCCCAGTCGCGCACCCATTGCTTTGAGAAAGGGAATGTCGCCTTCGTGGTTGTGGCCCAGGGCGAAATCGGGGCCAACCCACAGCCCCGCCAGTGACAGTTTCTCCACCATCCAGGTGACGAAATCCGTGGCCGAGATCGTCGCCGTCTGGTGATCGAAAGGCAGCACGATCACGCCATCTATGCCTAGCGGAGCCATATAGTCGAGGCGCTCCTCCAGCGTAGAAAGCGCGCCGTTGGTGCCGTGCCCTAAAACCAAACGTGGCAGCGGATCGAAGGTCAATACGACGGCCCGCATCCCGGCCTTTCGCGCGCCGGCTGCCATCCACCGGATCAAGGCCTGATGTCCACGATGCACGCCGTCGAAAGCGCCAATCGTCAGTCCGGTTGGCCCGGCCAATGCTAAAGACTCAATATCCCGTCTGATCCACATGTGCGAATTACGAATTACGAATTGCGAATTGCGAATTGCGAGTTGCAGACGACACGTCTTATCTACGCTGCATCACCAGCAGGCTCATGCGCTTGTCGCGCTTGCGTTTCACGACTCGCAGCAGTTTGGCGGCCTTAACCGCTTTTTCCAGCCGGGTGATGGGCGTCGACCCGGCCACCAGCCATAGCGCGCCTTGCGGCGCAAGCAACGCGGCAGCCTGCTGCGCCAACTGTTCTGCCGCGGCCTGGCCCTCCTCCTCACGCAACGTCCCGACGATCAAGTCGGCCATCCCTCCCTGCTCATCCAATCCAGGCTGGTGCGCAACGGTTATCTGCGCGGCGGGACAGCCTTTCTGGAGCAAATTATCGCGTGAGTAACGCAGGCTCAGCAAGTCTCGATCCACAAGACGGATAGACTCAGGCCGGAACTCCTTCCACAACGCGACAGGGATGTGGCCCTGTCCCGGATTGTGGACGATCACGCGCCTTACGTGCGGCTCCTGTATGCGTGCCAGGTTGTTCAACAAAAGGAGACTGCCGTAGCTGAGCGAATCGAACTCCGGCAGGCCACGCGCCGTCTGCATCGGAAACGTCAGAGAACCGGCAGATGTTTCGACAGCATCGCGGTGATACAGACCCCGCGCCATCCCACTGGCGAACGACGGCTGCGCGGCGCGGTAGGCTTCGGTGAAGCGATAGTGGAAGATAGCGTGGCCTGAACGGGTCTCGTGGAAGGCGATTTCGATGCCCGGATCAGCTAACGCTTGCGCGACAATCGCTTCCAACGCCGCGACAACGACAACGGCGACCAGCCCACCCGGCTTCAAGAAATGGACGGCATCGCGGAGCAAGCTGGCGATGACCGTCTCACCGGCTTTGCCGGGGATGTTAGAGATGATGAGATCGAAGTCGCGGGCTGAGACGTCATCGTACCCCAGGCTGGCGTAGACCTCGACACCCGCGAGATCGTTGAGCAGCGCGTTTTGGCGCGTGTACTTCACGGCGAGCGCGTCGCGATCCACCGCGTGGACGACGCTCTCCGGGTACAGCGCCTTCAGCACCAGTCCTAGGGGGCCGTAGCCGCAGCCGAGGTCGAGGATTTTGGCGAAAGGTGGAGCAGCCTCGAGACTGCGCAGCAACCGCGCCGTCCCCACATCGACCTGGTGGCTGCTGAACAAATCCTGACTGACGTGAAATTTGAGCGTTTGTCCGCCGTGATAAAAGTCTAGGGTTTTCTTGAAGTAAACGTCCGGCATATGACCTCGGCGAAAAAGAATCAGCGAATCAGTGAATGAGCGAATGGGTGAATCGGCGCTGTGGCCGGTCTCCGACCGCGCCGCCGCCGAACTGAGCCAGCTGGGGGTCAAGTGACCCTAATAGAGACCGGCCCGAGCGTAAAAAATCTGCTCAATCTGCTGATGTAAAGACCAGCTTGGGCCGCCACATCCCCGGTTCGACCGGGAGCATCACGGCGACGAGCTGCCCGGCGGCATCACGTGCCTGGGCGAGAGGCACGTCAGGCGCATCATCCAGCATCACCATCTGGCCGAAGCCCACCGCCTGCACCTGCTCCGGCGTAAGCATCACCACCGGCAACGCCGTGAGTGCTGTCGTCAGCGGCAGAAGGGCTTCCGCCAATCGTCCGGCCTGCGCCAGCGCACGCAGCGCCTCCAACGTGTAAGCGTCTGCAAGTCGAAACTCGCCCGCTGCCGTGCGGGTGAGCGCAATCAGATGTGCGCCGCAACCAAGCTGTTGTCCCAGGTCGTGGGCCAGGCTGCGGACGTACGTTCCCGCCGAACAGACCACTTCGATCGTCACGTCGGGCAGCGCCCAGTCGAGTACGTCCAGCCGGTGAAGCGTGACGGAACGTGGCGCGCGTTCGATCTCTTTTCCCTGCCGCGCCAGTTTGTAGAGCTTCTGACCCTTGACTTTGATGGCGGAGTACATCGGCGGGACTTGCGCAATCGCACCGCGAAAACTCGCCAGCGCCGCCTCGACTTCCGCATGGCTCACCGTCACCGGGCAGCTCTCGACGGTCTCGCCATCGGCGTCGTAGGTCGTTGTCGTCTCACCCAAACGCAATGTGGCACGGTAGGTCTTGTCGTTGTTGTCAATGAACTGCACCAGCCGCGTCGCCGCACCGAGCGCCAGCACGAGCACGCCTGTTGCCAGCGGGTCGAGCGTGCCCGTATGCCCCACGCGGCGCGTCTCCGCTATCCGCCGCACGGCATTGACGACGTCGTGCGACGTCATTCCGGCAGGTTTGTCGACGACGAGGAAGCCGTTCATACTTGAGCTATCAGCTTTCAGTGGTCATCCTTCAGCAGCGCGCTCAGACCCTGGCGAAGGTCTCCGAACCATCGTAAGGGTGGCGCGCAAGCTCCTGGCGCACGAGGGGCAACACGCCCGATTGTGCCGCGTCAAGGTCGCCGGTCACGGAACAGCCGGCCGCCTGGTGGTGACCGCCACCCTCAAGCGCCTTGGCAATCCAGGCCACGTTGTAGCCGGGCCGCGAGCGCAAACTCACTTTCACCGTGCCGTCGCGCATTTCGAGGAAGGTCGCTACAATCTTCGCTTCCGCCACCCGGCTGAGCAAATTGCCCAGGTCGAGATCGTCGTGGTCTTCAATGCCAAGGGCAATCTTTTCGGCCAGCGGAAAAGTAGCCCAGGCCATCTGGCCATCGAGCTGCAACCGTTCCAGAGCCACGGCCCACCCACGCATTTGCTGGTAAGGGACCGAGTCCAGAGTTTTTTCCATCACGCCGAGATAATCACCGCCAGCCTCGATCAATCGGCCAACAAAACGTAACACCTCCGGTGTGGTGTTAGACGTGCGCAGTCCCCGCGTATCGGTGAGGACAGCGACGAGCAGGCAGGTTGCCATGTCAGCAGTCAACGGGATATCAAGTAAATCGATGAGCGCCGCGAGGGGAAGCGCCGTCGCCGCCGCGTCGGGATCGACCAGGTTGACGTCCCCAAACGCACTGTTCGTCGCGTGGTGGTCGATGACGAGCAACGGTAACTTTCCGTGCCAGGCGTCCTTGTAGATGCCACCGCTGCGGTTCAGATCGCTCATATCCACGGCGATCACAAGGTCGATGTCGGCGTCCTCAGTGACATCGCTCACGTAAGTCTCCACACCCGGCAGATAGGCGACGTTCGCTGGAACCGGATGTACGCATGCCAACAGCGGATTTTGACCCATCTGCACGAGGGCCAGCCGCAAGGCAATCGCGCTTCCGATGGTATCCCCATCGGGGCGCGGGTGAGAGATGAGCAACGGGCGGCGTCGCTGTTTAAGCAACGCTGCCGCTTGGTGAAGCGCTTCTGCTGATGGATTAGATGTCATCACCGTCGTCGTCCTCTTCTACGTCTTCCAAACCAGCGTCGTCCGCGTGCAGTTCGTGGAGTAGTTCCTCAATCCGCGCGCCATGCGCCAGCGAGGGATCGTAGGTGAAGACCAAATGAGGCAGGTTGCGCAGGCGCAACGTCGGCGCCATCTCACTACGCAGCCAGCCTGCCGCGCCATCGAGCGCGGCCTGTGTCACGGCGATATCCTCTGCCGAGCCAATGATGCTGAAGAAGACTTCCGCGCGTGTCGTATCCCGGTTAACGGCCACATCGGTGATGGTGACGTTCTCCAGGCGGGGATCATTGCTCTCTTCGATGAACAACTGCGTGAGTTTACGTCGGATCAACTGGCTCACGCGCCCCAGATACTTCTTTCCCATACATACCTCCTTAAGCGACAGCAACCCGTTCCATCACGAAGAATTGCAGGCGATCTCCTGATTCAACGGTGTCGAAACCCACTAATTTCACCCCACACTCGAAGTTCTGACGCACCTCACGCACATCCTTCTCGAAGCGCTTGAGGGAATCCAATCCGCCCTCGTGAACCACTTCTCCGTCACGCAGCACGCGCGCCTTGGCGTTGCGCTGGATAACACCAGCGGTGACATAACATCCGGCCACGCGCCCAACGCGGGGAATATCGAAGGTTTGGCGCACCTGCGCTTCACCGATCACCTTCTCTTCGTAGACTGGGGCGAGCATACCCTTCATCGCCTTTTCCACGTCGTCGACGATCTCGTAAATGATGTCGTACATTTGGATGGGAAGGTCTTCCATATCGGACATACGGCGCGCCGAGGTATCTGCTGTGACGCGGAAGCCGATGACGATGGCCTCAGAGGCCATTGCCAGGTTGATGTCCGACTCGTTGACGTTACCGGCAGCCGCGTGAATCATGTTGATCTTTACTTCGTCGTTGCTCAGCCGTTTCAAGCTGTTGACAATCGGCTCGATGGAACCTTGCACATCAGTCTTGAGGACAATGTTTAGCTCCTTGACCTCTCCTTCGCGGATGCGGCTGGAAATATCGTCCAACGAAAGTGGACGCATCACCGTGCGCGCCAGTTCTTTGGCCCGTGCCTCTTCCTGGCGTTTCTCCGCTATGGCGCGCGCCGTGCGTTCATCCTTGGCAACCTCAAGGCGATCTCCAGCCTCGGGGACGTCGTGTAGCCCAATGATGACAGTAGGCGTGGCCGGTGGCGCAGTCCGGTGGCGCTTTTCGTTCTCGTCCTGCAGTGCGCGAATCTTTCCCCACGTCTTGCCAACGACAACCACATCGCCAGTGCGCAACGTTCCATTTTGAATCAGGACTGTCGCCAGCGATCCCTGACGCTTATCAAGACGCCCCTCAAGAACCGTACCCACCGCTTCGCGTTCTGGATTAGCCTGGACACAGGCCTCATCGGCCACTAACAAGATCGCTTCGAGCAAGTCTTCCAAACCCTCTCGGTTCCGTGCCGAGACAGGGATAATCATCGTATCCCCACCCCATTCGTCCGGCATCAATCCCTGGTCGCTCAACTGCTGTTTGACGACCTCGGGACGCGCGTTCGCCTTGTCGATCTTGTTCAAGGCGACGATGATCGGTACGTGCGCAGCACGCGCGTGGTTCAGTGCCTCGATCGTCTGCGGTTTGACGCCATCGTCGGCGGCGACGACGAGGACTGCAATGTCGGTGGTATTCGCACCTCGCGCGCGCATAGCGGTGAACGCTTCGTGACCAGGCGTATCCAGGAACGTGATCCGGCGCCCGGCGTGCTTCACTTGATACGCACCGATGTGCTGCGTGATGCCACCGCTTTCTTCATCCACCACATTGGTATGCCGAATAGCATCAAGAAGCGACGTTTTGCCATGATCGACGTGCCCTAAAACAGTCACCACAGGCGGACGGTCACAGAGGTCTTCCGGGTCTTCTGTAGAAAGAAGAATTTGCCACGCAGAAAGCTCGGTTTCTTGATCCTCTTCAAGCTCTGCGTAGGGTTGCTTCGCCTCATAACCAAACTCGCTGGCGATCACCGCTGCGGTATCGAAGTCAATCTGCTGGTTGATGCTGGCGAGCACGCCGTTACTCATCAAGGTTTTGATGACTTTGATGGGCGTTTCCCCCAACAATTCAGCCAGATCACGCACGGTAACAATTTCTGGAATCGTGACTTCTTGTAATTCGTTCATACTCAATTCTCCTCCATCATATTTTCGTCCCCTGAGCTAATGTCATCCAGTCCCAGGGTTTCGGGAAGCGTAGCCGCATACGCCTGTAAAGCTGTGGCTTCCTCCGCAGACAGGGTCACGCGCAGCGCGCGCTCAAGCGTGCCACGAGTGAGGGCCTTGTTCCAGCACACACGCTGGCAACACAAATACGCGCCGCGCCCTTTTTGCTTGCCCGTTTCATCCACCACCACACCGCCCTCAGGAAGGCGCACTACACGCACAAGTGCGCGCTTCGCGCCACGGGCACGGCACGCCACGCATGTGCGTTCCGGGATGTGCTTTGGTCGTGATTGTTTCTTTTTCTTTACCATAACGCAACTCAAACAAAAAGAAGGACGCCAGCAATCTTCTGGCGTCCCTCATATCCTTCAGGACAATGAGTTGTCTCCTGCTAGAATAACCTCAACCGTTGTATCAGTATCATCACAATAGTCCTGATGACCATCAGAACCTACCTACCCGTTTTCTTGCCCAACGGACAAGAAAACAGGCGAAGACCCTGTTCGGTTCCAGGTTATCCGGGCTAAGACTAGCCCAAAGATTGCTAAACCGGCATCTGCTCAACGCTAGAACTCTTCGCCGAAATCGACCCACATATCCTTACCACGCCGTCGCTTGCGCACAACAAAGGTTTCACCAGTTTTATCATCGTAAACCACTGTGCGCCCCTTCTTCTTTCGTCTACCTTTGCGCCCATCATCGTCATCATCCAGGAAATCTTCATCCTCGAATACTTCCGGGAATACCTCGACTACCTCGTCAAAGGTTTCTGTAAGCAATTCCTCGGCCTGAGTCGTGATATCCACCGGCGCGTCTTCGACTGCTTCCTCGACAACTTCGGTCTCGACTTCAACGGTAACTTCGGCCTCAGGTTCGAGCAGCACAGATGTGGCCTCCATCTCCGGCTCAGCGACCGCTTCCGTTCCCTCTTCAGGCAGTTCACCCTCTGGAGCAACCGGTTGAACAATCGTGCCCTCTTTTTCAGATGCGCTGACAAGCTCCTCGGCTTCAACAACTTCAGCGTCAGCGGAGACAACAACCTCATCTTCTTCAAGCACTTCAATCTCAGCAGCAGGTTCGATAAACTGCAATCCGGTCGCATCCATGGCGTCTTTGATTTCGCGCAATGCCTTCGCACCGATGCCCTCAATCACCAACAATGCCTCGTCACCTAAAGCTATACGCTCCATCACCTCGCCGACGCTGGTAAGGCCGCTACTGGCGAGATGGCTATGGACCTTATCCGACAGGTTGAGTTCGGCAAGCGTCTGCTCGTAGGCTGGTGCAGGGACACGCGCGCGCGCGTCCTGCCGCGCCTGCCGGCGCTCGGCCTCGGCCTTCTCCTGAGCCGTGCGTCGGGCGCGCGCTTGCCGTGTCGCCGGGCGCTCCGCGTCCCGCCGCGCGATGATCGCTTCACGCACGGCTTCCACGGTACTCGTGAGGATGCGGCGTTCTTCGTCGGTGTACGGATAATGATCGGTTTCGTGGGTGCGCATAATGCTTGCCAGGTGCGGCACCAGAGAAGCGTTGGCTTTAAGCATGTCTAAAAGCTTCGGCGTGGCATTAACCTGCTCCAACGCCCACAATGCGGCTTCCGTCGCCCCCTGAATGTCTACACGCCAGCCGGTGAGCTTGGCTGCCAACCGCGCGTTCTGCCCAGAGCGACCAATCGCCAGTGAGAGTTGATCATCCAACACCACCACTGAAGCGGTGCGCCCACCGGGATTATTCTCGTCAAGCACAACGCTGAGCACCTGATGCATACTCAGAGCGTTGGCGATGAAGACTTTCGGATCCTTGTTCCACTCCACCACGTCGATGCGCTCGCCGTGCAACTCGTTGGAAATCGTCTGAATGCGGATGCCGCGCATCCCCACACACGCGCCCACCGGATCCAGCCCGGCCTGGTGGGTAGAGACGGCGACCTTGGCACGTGTTCCTGCTTCGCGCGCAACGGCATTGATCTCGACCTGTCCAGCGCGAATTTCGGGCACTTCCAATTCCAACAAGCGACGTAGCATTAACGGATGGCTGCGGCTAACGATGATATCAGGCCCACGGGACGTGCGCTTAACTTCTAGAACGTAGACGCGGATTTTCTGATGGAGCATGTAGCGTTCCCCTTGAATCTGCTCACGGCGAGGCATGTGCGCCTCTTCCGTGCGGTCCAAATGGAGAGTGACGCTATGAGGTGACACCGACTGGATCGTGCCGATAATGATCTCGTTTTCTTGCCGGCTGAAACGATTGAACTGGCTTTCGCGTTCCGCTTCACGCAACCGCTGCGTGATGACCTGCTTGGCAGTCTGTGCCGCAATACGCCCGAAGTCACGCGGGGTAACCTCGACCATCAACAGATCATCCGTAGTGATTTTCGGGTTGACGCGCCGCGCTTCCTGCAAAGAGATCTCCGCGATCGGATCATCAACCTCTTCAACGACGGCTTTTTCGAGATAAATGCGCGCCAAACCGGTCTCCAAACTGATATCAGCGGTGACGTTTTGTGTCGCCCCGACCTTCCAGTCGCGACGGTAAGCGGTGACCATTGCCGCGCGAACGGCTTCCAGTACAACCTCCCTTGGCAAACTATACTCAGCACAAATCTGGTTAAACGCCAGGGAGAACTCACTCTTCATGACCCATCTGCCTCCCGTATTCCCTCAGGTACGATTTACAAAGAAAAGTGGGGAGTTTCCCCACTTTTCTGGTGCGCAACAGAGCGCATCTATTTCCACTGTGTTTCAAATTATAACACACTTATAGGGTTTACGCAAGGGGTGGTTAGAGAGCACGATGTGTCATTTGTTTGTGCTATTTGTCCTTCTTATCGTCATCCTTGACGAACACATTTAGCACCACGCTGACGACGCTGACGATGAGCGCGCCCCAGAACGCAGGCCAGAAACCATCGACGTAGAAGCCCACCTGGAAAACGGTATTGGCGACCCACGCCGACAACATCAAGATCAAGGCGTTGACCACGAGCGTGAACAGACCGAGCGTAAGCAGGATCAAGGGGCAGGTGAGCAGCTTGAGCAGCGGGCGGACAAAGGCATTGACCAGCCCCAGAATGATTGCCATCACCGCGTAGACGACTCAGCCGCCGCCATCAACACGGATGCCAGCCACCATCCACGCCGCCACAAACAAAGAAAATGCGCCAATTGCCCAACGAATGATCAGTTTCATGATGTCCTCCTTTCAAGATCATCAAAAGTTAAAGGTTTCAAGTTGAAAGTTGTCTTCAGGCTTTCAATCTATCTACGCACAGGATGACAGAAAGTTTCATTTCCTGGGGTTCTTAATTCTCCTGGCTGACCGCCAGTTCCAGTTGGCGCTGGTAGAGCTGGCTGTACAATCCGCCACGGGACAGTAACTCCTGGTGGTTGCCAATCTCGCGGATGCGACCGTCTTCCAGAGCCACAATCTTGTCGGCGTTGCGGATAGTGCTCAGGCGGTGCGCGATGACGAGCGCGGTGCGGCCCTTCATCACCTCGTCGAGCGCCTGCTGGATCAGGTACTCCGCTTCGGCGTCCACCGACGACGTCGCCTCGTCCAGGATCAAGATGCGTGGGTCGGCGAGAATAGCGCGTGCCAGCGCCAAGCGCTGCTTCTGCCCGCCGCTCAACTTCACCCCGCGCTCGCCGATTTCGGTGTCGTAGCCTTGCGGGAGTTGCGCGATGAACTCGTGGGCGTAGGCGGCTGTGGAGGCGGCGGCGAGTTCCTCGTCGGTAGCGTCGGGCTTGCCGTAGCACAGATTCTCGCGCACGGTGCCGTTGAAGAGGAACGTGTCCTGCAACACCACAGCCACGTGGCGGCGCAGCGACGCGAGCTGCACGCCCCGCAAATCGTGCCCATCCACCAGCACGCGCCCGTGGACGGGATCGTAAAAGCGGCTCAGCAGGCGCGCGATACTCGTCTTGCCCGCGCCACTCGGCCCGACCAGGGCCACGACCTCGCCGGGCGCGATGTGGAAGTCGACGTCGTGCAGCACTTCCTCGCCGTCCTGGTAGCGGAAGTGAACGTCGTCGAACACCACGTCCCCTTCGATGGACGCAAGCGGCATAGCGTCCGGCGCGTCCTGGATGTCCGACACTTCATCCATCAACTCGAAGATGCGCTCTCCGGCGGCGATGGCCTGTTGGAGAATGTTGTCGATTTCGGTCAGGCGGTTCAGCGGCTCGTAGAACGACGCGCTGTAGGCGAGGAAAGCCACGAGCGTCCCCAGCGTGACCTGCCCGTTCGCCACCATCCGCGCGCCGAACCCCAACACCAGCGCCGTCCCCAACAGCGCCAGGAAGCGCAGTACGGGGAAGTATGTGCTCCACGCACGGATGCTGCGCACCCGTTGGTGGTAATACTGCCGGCTGGTGTCGCTGAAGCGCAGCAATTCCGGCTCCTCCTGGACGAAAGCCTGCGTCACACGGATGCCCGCCAGGTTGTCCTCCAGCCGGGCGTTGATGTCGCCCAGCCGGTCGCGCGCCTGCCGGTAGATGGGACGCGCATACCGGTTGAAATAGCGCAGTCCGAGCGCGATAAACGGCACCGGAATCAGCACGACGAGCGCCAGCCGCCATTCCATCGTCACCAGAATCGCCGAAGCGCCCAGCAGCCGCAGCAAATCCACCGCGGTCAGCGTGACGCCGTGGGTGACGAAGTTCTCCAGCGCCTCGACGTCGTTGGTGACGCGCGACATCAGCTCGCCAGTGGACGTCTGCTCGAAGAACGAGAGCGACAGCCGTTGCAGGTGCGCGTAAAGCCGCACGCGCAGGTCGAGGATAAAGCGCGCGCCCAGCACGTGGCGCACGTACTGTTCCGCCATGCTGACCACCTGCAAAAGCGCGTAAACGCCCACCAGCCCGGCGATCAGCTTCCAAAGCTGGCTCAGATCGCCCGTCGCCAGCACGCCGTCGATGATGGCCCGCTGGAACAACGGCGGCAACAAGCTCAACCCGGTGGCGAGCAACATTGCGATGGCGGTAAGCAGCAACGGCTTCCAATACGGCCGCACGTGGGCGAAGAGACGTTTCAAGATGCGCATAAGATGACCTCTAGTGAGAAAAGGATAAAACGTGATGCGTGATACGTGAAAGGCCAATCACGTATCACGTATCACGCATTACGTTTTAGCTCGAACCGCCATAGGCTCATAGGCTTCAGGCAGCGCACAACAAGCGTCGAACGTGGCAATCTCGTACCCCGCCTCTCTGGCATAGCGAAGCGTCTTCTGCGAGGGGAGTTCCATCCGCGCGACGCCGGCCCGCAGCGCCGCCAGTTCGATGGCCTCGCGGAGGGGACGGGAGCGCGGGCGCATACAGCCCAGCGAAATCTCCGCAGCGGGGAACAGCGCCTTGACCCCGGCGACGACGTTTGCTACGGCCTCCGGTCTCGGCGCGGGTACGTCCGCCATCGGTGTGCCGCGCGTGGGCGAGAAGACAATGACAACAATAGTGTGCGGCGCATCGCCTGTCGCGGCGACAGGCTCCAGCAGTTCGGCTTCGTCGCCGTTGTAGACGGTGACGTGCGGAACCACGTCGATCCCGGCAGCGCGCAGGGTGCAGTAGGCGACGATGTAGCCGGCGGTCGTCGCGTCCAGGCCGAGCACGCGCTGAATCACGTCGTCGCTCGGAATGTCCAGAGAGGCGAAATCCACAGCGCCCGCCAACTTCTGCGCCGTGGCGGCGTCGATGAGGCCGGGGTGCAGGTTGAAGATTAGCCCCGTCTCTCGCTTGGCTTGCCGGATGGCGTCCGTCATCGCGGCGAGGTTGAGGAGCGTACCGTCCGTGTCCGAGCCGCCGCTCAGCAGTGCGCCGATCGCGCCGCTTTGCCGCAAGGCGCGGCAACGGTCCACGAGCGCCTCCGGCGTCTCCGCGGGCAGCATCCCGCCGAGGTACGTCGCGTCGCAGTGGGCGCAGTGCAGCTTGCACGCCGCGCCGGAGAGCGAGATCGGCGGGAATTTGGGGAGCGGGTAGTAGGTCTTGAGCCGCACGCTACGCCGCCTTCAGCAACGCCGTGACGAAATCATCCACACCTGCGCCTACCACTTGAACGTCCTCGGGCGATGCATCGCCTGCGAAGAACGCCTGCACGCGCGCGCGCAACGCGGTCTCGTCCAGCGGCGCGCCGGTCAAGCGCTGCTCAAGGTCTTCGATGGCCTCTTCGGGGTGCATGAAGAAGTCGCCGGTGATGCGGATCGTCTGGATGACCGGCGGGTTATCCGCAGTGACCGTCATCCGCACGCGCAGCAGCTTGCCGCCAACGGCTTTGTAATCGCCGCTTCTGGTGTCAGCGCTTATAGGTCCAGGTTGGGTTGGCATAGCGTTCCTCCTTTACGCGCTCCAGCAGCACCAGTTCTTCGTCGGTCACCGTTCCCGGTGTGAGATGAATGTCCAAAACCTCGGAAAAGCCCGCGCACATCGCCTCGATGACGGCAGCATTGTCTACCGTTCCGACCTCGCGGCGGATGGACGTCACCCGTTCCTCGACGCCAGCGATGAGCTTGTCGCGGATTTTCTCGCTGGGCACTTTGAGCAACGAAAACATCAGTTGCGGATTCACGTCGCAGAGCAGCGTGCCGTGTTGCAGGATGCCGCCGAAGCGCCGCGTCTGCGCGTTGCCCGAAATCTTCTTCCCGTTGACGAGAATGTCGTTGATCGGCTTGAATTCCGCCTCCAGGCCGAGCCGCCGGAAGCCCGCGACCAGCCCGCCGCACAGCAGCGTGTAGGAGTCCAGCACTTTCTTCGGAATCCCCGGATAGTCGTCCTTGACCGCCAGCGAGTAGGTGATCTCGCTGTCATGTTCGTGGAAGACCGCGCCGCCGCCGGTGAGCCGGCGGGTCACGTCCACGCCCTGCTCGCGGCACACGTCCAGGTCCACTTCCTGCTCGATGCCCTGGAAGTAACCGATGGACACCGCCGAAGGTTCCCACCCGTAAAAGCGCAGCGTGCTCGGCGACGTACCCGCCACCACGCAGCGCAAAACCGCCTCGTCCAGCGCCATGTTGTCGAACGCGCTCATGTCGCCGGTCAGCAACAACCGCCATTCTTGTGCAGGCATAACGCCTCCTTCTATCTCAACGGATTAAACGGAAAGAAATCCGTTCAATCCGTTGAGGAAATTTTGAGATAACGCCACAACGCCTCGCGGGCGGCGGATTTTTCAGTGGCGGTGAGGGGGGCGGGATGGTTGTAGCGTGCGCCGCCGGGCCGCTCGTTGTACATCGGGCGATTGCAGTGGGGACAGCCGCTCGTGCGGAAGGACGTCCCGCTCTCTAGCGCGCGATCCAGCACCGCCGGATCGACGTTGATCGACGCGAGCCTGCCGCCGTCGAAGGCCATAGCCTCCACCCGCGCCTGGTCGTGGACGATCAGGTAGCGGGCGAGTTGCAGGGCGCGGTAGCGTTCCAGCGGCGGCGGGGCCACATCCAGTTGCGTCCCTCGCACCGGCGTGAAGGCGAACAGCGCGATGGTACAGCCCTTGTCGTGGAATGTCTGGAAGGCCCCCACCAACTCCGCATCGGTCTCGCCCAACCCGGCAATCAGATGCACCGAGCCGACGCCGAAAACTTCAATCGTGTCATCGACAAACTGCATATAGCGATGCCAGCTAAAGCCAGGTTTCATTGCATTGAACAACGCCTCGGTCGCGCAGTCCAGCCCCACGCCCACGCGCTCCGCCCCGGCATCTTTGAGCGCGACCAGCCACTCCTTATCCACCGGGTTCATGCAGACCGAGAGAGGTGCATCGGAAGCCGCCTTGAGCTGCTCCACAGTCGCCAGGAGATCGGGCAGCAAGTCGGGGTACAGCAACGTCTGAATACACACCCGCCGCACGCCGTCATCCGCCGAGAGGCTTTCGAGCACGGCAGGCATTTCAAACTCGGGCCAGATGACGCGCGACAAAAGGTGGCGGTCCGCGTCGCTGCGGCGGGCTTGCGTGCAGAAGCGGCACGCGCCCATGCACGTCTCGCCGAGCAGCGCGTAGGCCGTCGTGGGCGGCGCATCCATCTTCGCCGCGCGCAGTCCCAGGCTCACCGCCGAACCGATGCTGAGTCGAATGTGCGTCATAGTATTCATGGCAAAAATCATTATACCCACGCTACAGAATTCGGACAACCACATCGATACAGCGAAGTTCCCGCAAAAGATCTGGTCCCAGACTCGAAACGAAGGTCTCGACTTCACTTGATCAAACGTAAAAATAGGGTAATATAGCAGATAAATTTATAAAATATCAGGATTTGCCATGCATGAATTATCCATCACCGAAGACATCTTACGCATTGTCAGCACCCACGCGCAGAAAGCCGGCGCGCAACATGTCACATGCATCAACCTGGTCATCGGTGAATTGACAAGCTTTATCGACGATTCGATCCAGTTCTACTTCGAGATGCTCGCTCCTGGCACACCGGCCGAAGGAGCCATATTGCACTTTCGCCGCATCAAAACCCGCTTTCGTTGCCGGCAGTGCGGTCAAGAATTCGAGCCAGAAGGGCGGAATTGGGTATGCCCAGAATGTGGCGCGCTCGGTGGCGACGTGATCGCCGGGAAAGAGTTTTACGTCGAAAGCATCGAGGTCACGTAAGAGATTGGTAACTAGGGAATAGGGATTGGGTGCGCCTATTCCCTAATCCCCAATCCCTATTCCCTATCACTCAGTTAAGGAGACAAGAATGTCCGAACAAGCTACACCAAGCCGCGTTCCCGTTGTAGAAAAACTTTTGACCGCCAACGAGCAGGTGGCGGCGGATAACCGCGATTACTTTGCGGCGCGTCACGTTATGGTGATCAATATCATGGCCTCGCCGGGCGCGGGCAAGACCACGCTGCTCCTGGCGACCATCGACGCGCTGCCTGACCGCCGTATCGGCGTGATCGAGGGTGACGTGGCCTCGCAAGTCGACGCCGAGAAGATCGCGGAAACCGGAACGCCCGTCGTGCAGATCAACACCGGCGGCGCGTGCCACCTCGACGCGCCGATGATCCGCCGCGCGTTGCCCGCGCTCCCCCTCGATGACCTCGAAATGGTGTTCGTCGAGAACGTCGGCAACCTCATCTGCCCAGTCTCGTTCGACCTGGGGCAGAGCTACAACGTGGGCCTGCTTAGTCTGCCGGAGGGTGACGACAAGCCCTACAAGTACCCGGCAATTTTTGAGGCCGTAGATCTGGTCGTCGTCACCAAGTCCGATCTGCTACCGTATCTCGATTTCGACCTGGAAGCGTTCACCGAGTTGGTCCACGGTCTCAATCCTGACGCACCGGTGCTGTGTCTTTCGGCCAAGACCGGCGAAGGGATGCACGATTGGCTGCATTGGCTGGAAGAATGCCTGGCGTAATCCGAACGAGCTTCTACCACGAATTTTCACGAATCTTCACTAATTTTGCTTTCTATTCGTGAGAATTCGTGCAGATTCGTGGTTAATTTTTCGAGAGACAATGACATGGTGGCCTATCACATCGTCGTGACGGGAGTGGTACAGGGCGTGGGGTTTCGCCCCTTCGTCTACAACCTGGCGACGCGCCTGGGACTTAACGGCTGGGTCTACAACCACTCCGGCGGCGTGGACATCGCCATCGAAGGGCCAGAGGATGCCGCCGCGTACTTCATCGCCGCACTGCGCGAGGAAGCGCCGCCGCTGGCGCATATCACCGGGGTGACAGCGCGCACCGTTGCTCCACACGGCTACGAGCGCTTCGAGATTCGCCATTCGGAACACCAGGAAGGCCAATACCAGCTCATCTCGCCCGACGTCGCCACCTGCCCCGACTGCCTGCGTGAGTTGTTCGATCCGCGCGACCGGCGCTACCGCTATCCCTTCATCAACTGTACTAACTGCGGCCCGCGCTTCACCATCATCGACGACATCCCCTACGACCGGCCCAACACCACGATGCGCGTCTTCCCGCTGTGCGACGCCTGTCGCGCCGAATACGAAGACCCCACCAATCGCCGCTTCCACGCGCAGCCCAATGCCTGTCCCGTCTGCGGGCCGCACGTTTGGCTGGAAGAGCAACAAGAGGCAAGAGGCAAGAGGCAGGAAGCAAGAGGTAAGAAGCAGGACGAAATCATGAATCACGAAGCACGCATCACAGAACGCGAGGCGGCTCTTGCGCGCACCAGAGAGTTACTGTCAGACGGCAAGATTGTGGCGATCAAGGGGCTTGGCGGGTTCCATCTGGCGTGCGACGCGACCAACGCCGATGCCGTGCGAACGCTGCGCGAGCGCAAACACCGTCCTCACAAGCCGTTCGCGATTATGGTCGCCACGCTGGATGATGCGCGCGCGCTGTGTGACGTGCCGCCGGAGGCCGAAGCGCTCCTCACCTCGCCGCAATGCCCCATTGTGCTCCTCGACCGCCGGTCAGACTTGGTGGTAGACGATGTCGCGCCCCACCAGCACACCCTCGGTGTAATGCTGCCCTCAACGCCATTACACCACATTTTGTTGCGCGACGTAGGCCGTCCGCTGGTGATGACCAGCGGCAATCTCAGCGAGGAACCCATCGCTATGGACAACGCCGAAGCCCGGAAGCGTCTGGCCCCCCTCGCCGACGCCTTCCTCCTCCACAACCGCGACATCCACGCCCGTTACGACGACTCGGTAGTACAAATAGCGAATTACGAAACCAGCAACCAGCAACCAGTAACCAGCTTCCAATCTCTCCGCCGCGCCCGTGGCTACGCCCCCTTCCCCATCCAACTGCCGTTTACGCTGCCGCAGGTGTTCGCCACCGGGCCATTGCTCAAGAACACGTTTACCCTCACCCGCGACACCAATGCCTTCGTCAGCCAGCACATCGGCGATATGGAGAACCTGGAAACGCTGGAGCACTACGAAGCGGCACTGGCGACGTACCAACACCTGTTCCGCATCCGGCCTGAGGCCGTGGTGTGTGACTTACACCCGGACTACCTGACCACGCACCTCGCCGAGGAGTACGCGCGCGAACACGGTCTCCCGGTTCCACGCCGGGTGCAGCACCACCGCGCGCACATCGCCGCGTGTTTGGCGGATAACGGCTACCCACGCGACGGCGCTCCGGTGATCGGCGTGGCACTCGACGGAACCGGCTACGGCGACGATGGCGCGATCTGGGGCGGCGAGTGGTTCGTCGGGGGTTACGATGGTTTGGAACGCGTCGCGCATCTCGAATATCTGCCCTTGCCCGGCGGTGACGCGGCGATCCGCAATCCATGGCGCATCGCGGTGGCCTATCTCCACACGCTGCTCGGGCCGGAAGCTTTTCCGGCGGGCGTTTTTTGCCCGTCCGATGCGCTGACCGTGCGCCAGCAAGTGACGCACCGCCTCAACACGCCGCCAACGTCTTCGATGGGACGGCTTTTCGACGCGGTCAGCGCGCTGTTGGACGTGCGCCAGGTCGCCACCTACGAAGCGCAGGCAGCCATTGAGTTGGAACAGATTGTCGGTACAGAATGGCAAGCTGACAGCTTGCCCTACCCTTTTGACGTCGAGACTGTTGATAGCGCGCACGTTGTGCGCGTGGCAGTACTCTTCGACGCACTACTCGGCGACATCGAACGCGGCATTCCGGTGCCCGACATCGCACTGCGCTTTCACGCCACTGTGGCACAGATGATCTTTGCCGTCAGCGAGCGTCTTCGCGCTTCTACCGGCATAACCACCGTGGCGATGAGCGGCGGCGTCTTCCAGAACCGTCTCTTGCTCCGCTTGGCCGTCCCCCGGCTGCAAAACGCCGGCTTCGACGTCCTGCTGCATCACCACGTTCCCTGCAACGACGGCGGCGTCTCACTAGGGCAGGCAGTGTATCGAGCGAATGCGAGAATCAGCGAATGAAAGAATGGGAGAATGAGGGAATCATGAATCACGAATCATGGATTCCCAATCACCGATTACCAATCACGAGGTAACGTATGTGTCTAGCTATTCCTACACAAATCACTGAAATTGATGAACAACAGATGGCGTCCGTCACGCTTGGGGGCGTCGAGCGCCGCATCAGCTTGATCATGACGCCGGAGGCGCAGGTGGGCGATTACGTCCTGGTGCATACCGGCTACGCCATCTCTGTGCTCAGCCCCGAAGAAGCGCAGGCTTCGCTGGAGGCGTTCGCCGAACTGGCGGAGATTCAGGCAGAATTGGAGTGTCAGGCGGTCGATGAAGTACATTGACGAGTTCCGCGATCCGGCGCTGGCGCAAAGAATCGTCACACAAATTCACACGACAGCGGCCCGGTGCACCGCGGAGCGTCCCATCCGGCTGATGGAGTTCTGCGGCGGGCACACGCACGCCATCTCACGCTTCGGGCTGCGCGAGTTGCTCGCGCCCGTCGTCGAGTCGCGCTCCGGGCCGGGCTGCCCCGTCTGCGTGACCGCCAGTACCGACCTGGATCGCGCCATCGCCATGGCCGACGTTCCCCGCGTGATGCTGACCACCTTCGGCGATATGGTACGCGTGCCTGGGAGCCACCGGCAGACGTTGCAAGCTGCCGCCGCGCGTGGAGCGGACGTACGCATCGTCTATTCGCCGCTGGATGCGCTGGACATCGCGCGCCAGCATCCAAAGCAAGAAGTGGTCTTCCTGGGCGTGGGCTTCGAAACCACTGCACCGGGTATCGCAGCGGCGCTGCTCCAGGCTGAAGCCGACAGCGTGGCGAACTTCAGCGTGCTCAGTCTGCACAAACTCACGCCCCCCGCAATGCGGGCGATTTTGGATGCAGGTGAAACTACACTCGACGGCATCATCGGGCCGGGGCACGTCAGCGCGATCGTTGGCAGTGAAGCGTGGGCGTTCCTCCCGCGCGAGTACGCAATGCCCTGCGCCGTCTCCGGTTTTGAGCCGCTCGACATCCTGAGCGCCATCGACGCTTTGGTGCAGGCCGTTGTCGCCGGCGCACCGGCAGTCATCAACACCTACGCTCGCGGCGTGCGCCCGGAAGGCAATCCCATCGCGCAGCAATTGCTCGATCAGGTTTTCGAGGTGGGCCCGGCCGACTGGCGCGGCTTCGGCGTGATCCCCGCTAGCGGCCTCGTGCTGCGTGAGACTTTCGCCCACCGGGACGCGGCGCGGCGCTTCCCCATCGACGTGACGCCCGCGCCAGAACCGCCCGGCTGTCGCTGCGGGGATGTGCTGCGCGGCCTCATTGCGCCGTCCGAGTGCGCGCTTTTCCGGCAGGTCTGCTCACCGCGCAATCCCATCGGCCCGTGCATGGTCAGCGCCGAAGGCGCATGCGCGGCGTATTTCCAATATGAAACGTGATGCGTGATGCGTGATTCCGTCTTCGTCACGTATTACGCCCCCCCTGTATCAGGAGTGTGATGAATGGAAGATCAGATTCTTTTAGCCCACGGCAGCGGCGGTATACTCAGCCACGAGTTGATCCGTGACGTGTTTGCGCGGCATTTCAGCAATCCCTTTTTGGATGATCTGGGCGACGCGGCGCTGGTGGGCGAGTTGCCGCCGGGACGGCTGGCGATGACGACGGATTCCTACGTGGTGCAGCCGTTGTTCTTCCCCGGCGGAGACATCGGCAAGCTGGCGGTGTGTGGCACGGTGAACGATCTTGCGGTCGCGGGGGCGCGCCCGCTGTACCTGACAGCGGGCTTCATCCTCGAAGAGGGCTTACCGCTGGAGACGTTGGAACGCGTGGTCGCGTCGATGGCAGAGACGGCGCGCGCGGCAGGCGTCGCCATTGTTACGGGTGACACGAAGGCCGTCGAGCACGGCGCAGCGGATGGGCTGTTCATCAACACGGCAGGCGTCGGGGTCGTCCCGCCGGGCGTCAATCTCAGCACGGCGCAACTCCAACCCGGCGATGCCCTGCTCATCAACGGGCCGGTCGGCGACCACGGGCTGGCGGTGATGCTGCAACGTGAGGGGATGGGGTTCCAGTCCAGCTTGCAGAGTGACGTCGCGCCGCTACACGGCCTTATCGCTGCGCTACTGGACGCTGTCCCAGGACAAGTGCGCTGTATGCGCGACGTCACTCTGCAAGCTGGACTGGAACCCCATCCCCTCACGTTGCAGCATCACCGCCAGCCCGTGGTCGCCGACCGGCCCGTTGATGAGCAGGGCATCGC
>Ga0129302_1000580_pt1 | contig 27254 bp, 25 predicted proteins | sample BlaSprsedimmetaG_FD_94476 | JGI IMG/M metagenome (GOLD analysis project Ga0129302, IMG submission 94476) | Hot spring sediment bacterial and archeal communities from California, USA to study Microbial Dark Matter (Phase II) - Blank Spring... | ecosystem: Environmental > Aquatic > Thermal springs...
CTCCTTCTCACCCGTTGGGTGAATGTATTTAACGCGTTGATAACGTTATTATACATGGATTAAACGGCCTTTTCAATTGTTCCTATTGCGGTTTCTGGGTTATTGATTTCCCTTGTCCCCCGCGCCTTTTTACATTATAATGTTAAACTGGTTTTAGCAGGAGGCTTTTTTTACGCCTGAACAGGCGGATGAGAGGATGATTATGGAAAAATACATTAAGATACGCGGCGCGCGCGAGCATAACCTTAAAAACATTAATCTGGATATTCCACGCGACAGGCTCATTGTAATAACCGGGGTTTCGGGCTCGGGCAAGTCGTCGCTTGCGTTTGACACCATATACGCGGAGGGGCAGCGCCGCTATGTGGAGTCGCTCTCGGCTTACGCGCGGCAGTTTCTCGGCCAGATGAAAAAGCCCGATGTTGACACAATAGACGGGCTTTCGCCGGCAATCGCGATAGAACAAAAGAGCGCGGGCAGCAACCCCCGCTCCACAGTCGGCACAATCACGGAGATATACGATTATTTCCGCCTCCTCTACGCCAGGATAGGCGTGCCTCACTGCCCGCATGACGGCACGCAGATAAAATCCAGGACCGTCCAGCAGATTGTCGACTCCATTATTGAGGCGGGAAAGGGCGAAAAGATATCCATCCTCGCGCCTGTTGTAAGCGGGAGAAAGGGCGAGTATTCAAAGCTCTTCGAGAAGATTAAAAAAGAGGGGTTCTTAAGGGTGCGGCTTGACGGAAAGGTGCTCTCCCTTGATGACAAGATAAAGGTTGAGAAGAACAGGAAGCATAACCTTGAGATAGTTGTGGACAGGCTTGAGATAAAAGAGGGAATAACGGGAAGGCTGACCCAGTCAGCTGAGCTTGCGCTGAAGCTGTCAGAGGGCGTGCTGATAGTCAACACCGCTTCTACGGGAAAAGACACTCTGTACAGCGAAAAATTATCGTGCGGAAAGTGCGGCTTCTCCATGATAAAGCCCGAGCCGCGCCTCTTCTCCTTCAACAGCCCCTTTGGGGCATGCACGCAGTGCACGGGGCTGGGGAACAGGGTGGAAGTTGACGAGAAGCTTGTTGTTGACGAGGAGCTCTCGATTACAGAGGGGGCGTTAAAGCCATGGACAAACAGGGAGGGGTATTACTGGCATTTGATAACAGGCCTCTCAAAGCACATGGATTTCTCCCTTGCGGTGCCATTTAAAAAACTTCCGCAAAAGATAAAGCGCGCCATCCTCTACGGCCTTGACGAGGGGGTCAAATTCCATTACAAGGGCTTCATGTCCGAGTACAAGCACTACGGAGAGTTTGAGGGGGTTATACCTTTTCTTGAGCGGCGCTACAAGGAGACGGATACAGAGCGCATCAGGGATGACATCTTCGCCAAATACATGGTGGAAAAGGAATGCTCGGCCTGCGGGGGCAAAAGGCTCAAACCCGAGGCATTAAGCGTCCTCATACACGGGATGTCAATAATTGACGCGACCTCAATGTCCATTGAAAAATCGCTCGCGTTTTTTGAGGGGCTTGAACTCACGAAAAAAGAGGAGCTGATAGCCGTTCAGATTTTAAAGGAGATAAGGGGCAGGCTCAGCTTTCTCATGAATGTCGGCCTCTCGTACCTGACAATCGAGAGAAAGGCATCCACGCTCTCGGGCGGCGAGTTTCAGAGGATTCATCTCGCGACGCAGATAGGAGTGGGGCTGATGGGAGTGCTTTACATACTTGACGAGCCGAGTATCGGCCTTCACCAGCGCGACAACCGCAAGCTTCTCGACACGCTGAAAAGCCTGCGCGACCTCGGAAACACGGTTATTGTTGTTGAGCACGACGAAGAGACAATCATGAACGCCGACCACATAATTGACATGGGCCCCGGGCCGGGCGTCCATGGCGGCGAAATTGTCGTTGCGGGAGACATTGAGGAGATAAAGAGGCATAAGTCGTCATTGACCGGCCGTTACATAATGAACAGGGATAAGATTACGATAAAACAGAAGAAGCGCGGTTTTAAGGGGGTTCTTGAGATTAAGGGCGCGTCAAGCAACAACCTGAAAAAACTTGACGTGAAATTCCCGCTGGGCATGATGATATGCGTGACCGGCGTCTCGGGCTCGGGCAAATCCTCGCTTATCACCGAGACGCTCTATCCGGCCCTGGCGTATGAGGTTTACAGGGGCGGCTACAGGCCCAAAGGGTACGATGAGATTAAAGGCTGGCAGCTTGTGGACAAGATAATACAGATTGACCAGTCGCCCATAGGAAGGACGCCGCGCTCAAATCCCGCCACTTATACGGGGGTATTTACGCACATAAGGGACCTCTTCACATCAACAAAAGAGGCAAAGATAAGGGGTTATCAGCCCGGACGGTTCAGTTTCAATGTAAAGGGAGGCAGGTGCGAGGCGTGCGCGGGCGACGGAATAATTAAGATTGAGATGCACTTCCTGCCCGATGTCTATGTTCCGTGCGAGGATTGCGGCGGCAGGCGGTACAACAGGGAGACGCTTGAGGTACTGTACAAGGAAAAAAACATAGCGGATGTGCTTGACATGAGAGTGGAGGAGGCGCTTGGTTTCTTTGATTCAATTCCCGCGGCCAAGCGGATACTTGAGACGCTCGACGAGGTGGGGCTGGGATACATAAAGCTCGGCCAGTCCGCGACCACGCTCTCCGGCGGCGAGGCGCAGAGGATAAAGCTCAGTTCCGAGCTTTGCAAGCGAAGCACGGGAAAATCCTTTTACATTCTTGATGAGCCGACCACCGGGCTCCATTTCGCGGACATAGAAAAACTGCTCGGCGTCCTGAACAGGCTCGCTGACATGGGGAATACGGTTGTTGTGATAGAGCACAACCTTGATGTCATAAAGAACGCCGACTGGATAATTGACCTCGGCCCCGAGGGAGGGGACAGGGGAGGATACATAATAGCCGAAGGCGAGCCCGAGGAACTGATGGAGAATAAAAAGTCGTTTACGGGAAAATATCTCAAGGCGCATGTGAGGGGAAGGCATAAACTTTAAACTGAAAACAGTTTAAAGTTTGAATTTGCAATTTGCAAGTGAGTGCGAACACAGGTAGAGCAATTTGGAATTTTGAATTTGTAATTTACAAGTGGACGGCAAAAAGAAACGAATCGGTTTTTGCAGGCGGCTAAACAACTTTTGCCCCAACACGCACTGACGCAGGACGGGGCTGGCAGTGGAAAATTTCGTCGAGAACCCAGGGCGCGTCTGCGCTGCGCGCTATTCAACGCCGGCCCAAACATCAAAGCACATCAGCATTCAAACCGCACTAAAACCTGCGAAAGCCTAATCGCGTATGTTCACGAGTCATCATCTGACCGGGCTCGCCGCCGATGTAAATCGGCGAAATTTTCCGCTGCCAGCCCCGGCCAACCTCAAGTAACGGCAATTTGGAATTTTGAATTTGTAATTTACAAGTGGACGGCGAAAAGAAACGAGCCGGTTTTTGCAGCCTGCTAAACAACCAAGCGGGGCAATTTACAATTTTGAATTTGCAGCGGAGGCTTTAACTTGCAAATTGTAAATTGTAAATTCAAAATTTTTTCCGCCCCATTTTCTTATTGATGTTTCCGCGGTTTTGTATTAATATTCTTCTGCTCAACGGCGGTAAAAGATGGGCGCGTAGCTCAGTTGGTTAGAGTACTAGCTCGACAAGCTAGGTGTCACTGGTTCGAGTCCAGTCGCGCCCACCATTACCGGCATTGCCAAATTCGTCCTTGTAAAACCCCACTCTTTATTGTATAAATAGTGTGTTTGGCGGGCGCGGGCGGGTAAATAATGATGCTATGGGCCATAATTGGAGGCGTTATGTTAAAGGGAATAGAGAAAAAGATAGATGTTGTCATAGAAAACCTGAGAAAAAACCACTTCAAGGTCATAAACACAGAGACTCCTGCGGAGGCAAAAGAGGAGGTTTTAAAGCTTGTGGCAGAGGGGGATGTTGTGGGCGTGGGCGGGTCCATGACAATACGCTCAATCGACATAATTGACGAGCTTATTAACGCGGGAAACAGGGTAATACACCACTGGCTGCCAAAGACCTTTATTGATGAGATAAGGGACGCCAGGCGGAGGGCGGTCCGTGTCTCCGATGTCTACCTGACAAGCACCAACGCGATTACGCTTGATGGTGAACTGGTCAATATGGACACATACGGCAACAGGGCAGCGGGCATGATATACGGCCCGCCAAAGGTCATAATAGTCGCGGGTTACAACAAGATAGTCAGGAATGTTGAGGAGGCGTTTAAGAGGATAAGGTCCGAGACTGCCGTAAAAAACGCGGAGCGCCTCGGAATTGACGCCCCGGAAAACCTGACAAAAATCGCCGCGATAATGTATCAGAAACCGAATGATACGGACATTACGATAGTGCTTGTCAACGCGGAGCTCGGGCTTTAAAAAAAACAGCGGAAAAGGGAGCGGCGATGGATAAAAAAACAGTCCTTAACGGCAGGTGGGGTTTTGCCGGAAGAGGGAATAAAACAACAATTAACGTGCCGGCGAACTGGTATCTTGAAGGCCGTGATTTCGCGGGCGAAGCTGTTTACAGCCGGGAATTCAGGATAAAAAAGAGGGCGGACAGGAGGTATTTTATATGCTTTAAGGGCGTTGATTACTTTGCGGATGTTTATATAAACTCAAAAAAGGCGGGCGCGCACGAGGGTTATTTTCAGGAGTTCAGGTTTGACATAACAGGGCTCATAAAAGACGGGCTGAACGAGGCGCGTGTTGCCGTCAATTCCCCGAAAGAAGACATCAAAATATGGCCCGACAAAAAGATACTCATAAAGGGAATATTCAATCATCATGACGCCAGGCCGGGTTCGTGGGACCCGCGCTATGGACAGGACAGGAACACGGGCGGCATCTGGAATGATGTTTATATAAAAGAGTGCGCGGCAGTGGAGGTTGAAAGGGTAAAAATAACGCCGCAGCTTAAGAGCGACGGCGTGTGGAACGTGACAGCCGAGCTCTTTATCAACAACTACTCGCAGTCATACGAAGACGCGGTTATTGAAGCGGCTGTCAGCCCGCATAATTTCAAGGGCAAAAGAATCAAAATATCCAAAAAAACAGGGTTAACCCCGGGCTTAAACAGGGTAATTGTATCCCGCGACATGGCGTCGCCGAAACTCTGGTGGACATGGGACATGGGCGCCCGGAACCTCTATTCGTTTGATTGCGCGGTTGAGGCGGCCGGCGCGAAGAGCGCGTGGTCGGATACATTCGGAATCAGGGAGTTTAAAAGAGGCGGGGACAAATGCTGGTACCTGAACGGGAAGAGAATATTCCTGAGAGGAAGCAACATTATACCGGTTCAGTTCCTGTCGGAGTATTCGGATAAAATGATTAAAAGGGACGCGGCTCTCATAAGGGAAGCCAATCTTAATATGATACGCGTCCACGCGCACGTCAACAGGCAGGAGTTTTACAGGGAGCTTGACCGCGAGGGCATAATGGTGTGGCAGGATTTCGCGCTCCAGTGGGGGTATGAGACGTCAGGAAGCTTCATGGAGAACGCCTCTTCGCAGATAAAAGACATGGTAAACCTGTTTTATAACCGCCCCTCGATAGTGCTCTGGTGCTGCCATAATGAGCCGTGGGTCAATGAAAAACAGCTTGACCCTGTCCTGAAAAAGAGGGCGGCAGAAGAGGACCCTGTCAGGGTTATTGAGGAGGCATCTGATTTCAAGCAGCACCATTATCCGGGCTGGTATTATGATTACACGGGCGCGAACACGCAGCAGTCGCTTGAGACCACAAAAACCCCGTTCATAGTGACCGAATACGGCGCGCAGGCCCTGCCTTGTCTTGAGACGATGAAGAAGATATTCGCCGGCGGCGGGCTGTGGCCGCCTGACTGGAAAAAATGGGCGTATCACGACTTCCAGTATGAGCAGACATTCAATATCGCGGGCGTCAGGCAGGGGGATTCAATAGAGGAGTTTGTGGAAAATTCGCAGCAATACCAGGCGGCCCTCATCAAAGAACTGACAGAACTCTACAGGCTCGCCAGATATCAGTACCTGAACGGCCTGCTCCATTTCATGATGGTTGAATGCTGGCCCTCGATAACATGGGCCGTGGTTGATTATTACAGGTTGCCCAAAAAGGGTTTTTACGCGCTCAAAGAGGCGATGCAGCCCATATATCCGGGCTACAGGCTGATGACAAAAAAGATTTCAAAGGGCGGCCAGATAGGCTGGGGCATGTTGTGGCGCATGATGTTCTTCATAAATGACACCCATTGTGCCGTTAAAAACGCGAGGGTAAAGGTTGTGATAACCGACGGCGCGGGCAGGGCCTATTTCAATAAATCCAAAACCGCCGGAATAATAGAGGCGGATTCGATATCAACCCCGTTTGAGGCCGGGTCAAAGGACTCAAAAGACAACGACAACCTGAAGGTGCCGGAAAAATGCGCCGCGGGCACTCACACGATACACATAACGCTCGCGTCGGCAAAAGGCAGGGTGATAGCCTCAAATTCCTATTCTTTTACGGTCACGGAAAAACCCGATGACAAATCCTGACAAAGCGGCGGCGCTGAAATGATCCTGATAACATCGCATCCGAACCTGGATTTTGACGGGCTCGCGTCAATGGCAGCCGCCTCAAAAATGCACAAGGACAGCGTCCTTTTTATGCCGTGGGCGCTCTCGCCGGCCGTTAAAAGATTCCACACGTTCTACAGGCATTCATTCCCGCTGAAAAAAGAGAAGGAGATTGATTACGGCGAAGTCAAAAAAATAGTGATTGTCGACGCTTCGCTGCGGGTTTTAACGCCGCGGCTTAAGGCGCTTGTTGACTCGGGACGGGCCGAGGCAATAATTTATGACCACCATTTGAGAGAATCCGGCGAAACGGCGCCGAACATAAAGTACGCGGAGATTGACAGCGGGGCATGTGTGACGCATTTTGTGACAGAGCTCCTGGAAAGGCGCGCGGAAATAAGCGCGGACGAGGCGCTTCTCTTCCTTCTCGGCATCTATTCGGATACGGGCTCTTTTACATACCCGGGGACAAAGCCGCGCGACCTGAAGGCCGCCGCCGCCCTCTCGGAAAAGCTGCAAAGCATGAAGATGGTCTCTGATTTTTTAAAGGACGAGTACGGGGCCGCGCAGGTAAAGCTCTTTAACAGGCTCATGAAAAACATACGCGTATACGACATAAAAGGGTATAAAATCATCATAACTTACGCGCGTTTCAAGGAGCACATCAGGCAGCTTGCCGATACAGCGGGCCGCGTAATGGACATTTACTCGGCTGACGCGATTGTGGCGGCGGCGCATATGGAAAACAAGATATTTTTATCGGCCAAAAGCGCGTCAGCGGCAATTGACGTGCGGCACGTACTTTCCGGGTTTGGCGGCGGCGGGCACAGGACAGCGGCAGCGGCCGTGGTGCACGTAAAAAAAGGAGTCTCCATAAAGACAATCAGGGATTCATTGTATAATTCCTTTATCGCCATTACAGGAGACAAGTACACGGTGCGGGATATCATGAGCACGCCGGTGAGGGCGATTTCCCCGGCGCTTACCATGGAAGAGGCCTATAAGATATGCATAAGGTTCAACAACAACGGGCTTCCCATAGTAAAGGACGACACGCTTGCCGGGTTCATAACAAAACAGGACATTGAAAAGGGCATGCTTCACAACCTCAGGGACATTCCCGTCAGCGGGTACATGAGCTCCAATGTGATAACTGTCCGCGCTGATGAGTCAATAACAGGGGCGCAGGAGATAATGCTGAAAAACAATATCGGGCACCTTCCGGTCATGGACGGAAAGAGCCTTAAAGGAATCGTGACAAGGACGGATATTCTTGAGTTTATGTACGGCGGCGCCCCGTTTAAGAAGGAAAAGATAGTATTTGAGGAAAAGTCAGAGAACGTAAAGGCGATGATGGAGGAAAAAATATCAGGGGATGTTTACGGGCTCATCAGGAAAACCGGCGAATACGCGGATGAATACGGGGTTAACGCGTTTCTTGTGGGCGGCATTGTCAGGGACCTCTTCTTGAAGGAAAAGGACCTGGACATAGACATTACTGTCGAGGGCGACGGAATGAAGTTCGCCGCGTTTCTGGCGGAAAAATTCTCATGCTCGTACAAGGGGTTTGAACGGTTTAAGACCGGAAAAGTCTTCCTGCCGGGCGGGAGGAGAATTGATGTTACAAGCGCCCGCGCCGAGTTTTACGAGTATCCCGCGGCAATGCCCGACATAGAGTTTACGCCCATCAGGTATGACCTCTTCAGGCGGGATTTTACCGTAAACGCCATGGCAATACGCATCAACAGCGCGGGATTCGGGTCGTTCATAGATTATTTCAACGGTTATGGGGACCTGAAAAAGGGAATCATAAGGACGCTTTACAACATGAGCTTCATTGATGACCCCGCGAGGATCTTCCGCGCTGTCAGGTTTGAGCAGAGGTATGATTTCAAAATCGAGGAAAACACAGAGCGGTTCATCAGGGAGACGCTTAAGTACAACATATTTGACTCTCTCTCCGGCGAAAGGCTGAGGGACGAGCTCTTTACCGCTCTTGACGAGGAAAACCCGCTTAAGCTGATGAAGAGGATGGAATCGCTCGGAATACTGGAGAGGATAAGCGGCGGAATGGCGGTGGATGAGCGGGCTGAAAAGATATGCAAGCGGGCGCTTGTTTCCGACGACATATTTGAGGCCGCGCCCGATTATGACAGGCCGCTTCTTTATTTCATGATACTGATAAACAGCCTGGATGAGCGCGGGACACAGGCGCTTCTCGCGAGGCTCAAGCTTAAAAAGGATGAAGCGGCCGGGGTTTTATACCTTAAAAGAAACAGGAAGAAGGCAATGGCAGCGCTCGCGAAACCGGCGGTAAAAAACAGCCGGGTATACTCACTGCTTAAAGGCTTTACACCGCCGGCCCTGCTGTTTCTGGCGCTGCTTTCGGATAATGAGGCGGTGATAAAAAGAATCAAATACTTTATGGCGAGGCTCAAGGGGGTCAGGGCGGAAACAACGGGCAATGACCTTAAAAAAATGGGCATAAAACCCGGCCCTGTTTTCAAAGAAATCCTCGCTGTTTTGACGGACGCCAGGATTGACGGCGCGGTAAAGGACAAAAAGGGAGAGGCAGCGCTTGTGAAAAGACTGCTGGCAAAAAAACGGCGGGCAAAGCGCCGGTGAATACAAGGAGGATATATGGAACTGTTTGAGGCAATAAAGGGGCGGCGTTCAGTACGCAAATATAAAGAAGGCGCGGAGATAGAAAAAGGGGTTCTTGAGCGGATTGTTGACGCGGGAAAATACGCGGCAAGCGCGCGCGCGGTTTATCCGTGGAGGTTTGTCGTGATTACGGACAAATCGCGGATAAGGGAGCTTACGGGCATAGTGGGCTCAAACGGCGCGTTTATGAAGGATGCGGCTGCCGTGATAGTTGTGGCCTCTGAGGAGACAAAATATTACCTTGAGGACGGCTCAGCAGCCACGCAAAACATGCTCCTCGCCGCGCACAGCCTCGGCGCGGGCGCCTGCTGGATAGCCGGAGATAAGAAGGATTACTGCGGCAGGGTGCTTGAGTTCGTGAAGGCGCCCGAAGGCTATAAGCTTGTCAGCATCATTTCCTGCGGCATCCCGGATGAAACGCCCGTCAAGGAAAAGCCGTCGCTTGAAAAACTGATGGTATGGGAGAAATTTTAAATGGGAAGCCGTCCATTTGTAACTGCTTTGGCGGTTATCTGCGCCGCAACATTGCTCTTCCTTTCATGCTCCAAAAGGAGGGGGCCGTCAGCAACAGAGGCGCCGGAAAAATCATGGGTGCTTGTCTGGGCAGATGAGTTTGAGGGGGCTGAGATAAACACGGATAACTGGGTATATGACCTGGGCTCCTTATGGAACGGCTGGGGCAACAATGAGCTTCAGTATTACACATCAAGGACAGTCAACGCTTATATAGAGGACGGCAGCCTTGTGATTCAGGCTCTGGAAGAGGATACTTATCCGGGTTTTGATTACACCTCGGCAAGGATGAAGACGCAGGGAAAGGTATTTTTCAAATACGGGAAAGTTGAGGCGCGCATAAAACTGCCATACGGCCAGGGAATATGGCCGGCGTTTTGGTCAATGGGCGTAAGCGGAAACTGGCCGGCCTGCGGCGAGATAGACATAATGGAGATGATAGGCGGCGGAAGCAACAGGGACAACAGGTATCATGGCACTGTTCACTGGGACGACAGCGGCCATAAAATGAGCGGCAGCCACGGCACTATTCCATGGCCGGCAAAACTGGCCGATAATTACCACATATATGGCATAGAATGGGATCAGAGTGAGATAAGGTGGTATTTTGACGGCGAGCAGTATTTTTCAGCAGCCATTACCTCAGCGGTTCAAAGCGAACTGCATCAGGAGTTTTTTCTTCTGTTGAACGTGGCAGTGGGAGGAGACTGGCCCGGAAGCCCTGACGCGACAACGGTATTCCCGCAGAGAATGCACGTGGACTGGGTGAGGTGGTATCAGTGGAAGTGAGGGAAGGGGATTTTGAATTTTGAATTTGCAATTTTAAAGTGAAAACCGAAGCGGCCCCGCTTTTGTCTTGCCGTATTAGTTCACAATGCGGAACAGCGCGGAATAACCGATTTTTTATATTGACAGGATAATTACACTGGTATAGAATTACACGTTTCTTTGACTGTTTAATGAATTCAATAAAAAAACATACATTTAAGAGCTGATTTTGGCAGTGATGAAAAGAGGATTACAGCGTGTATACCATTAACCTCGCTTCTTTTAATGACAGCGAAGAGTTTATATTTGAAATGCGAAAAGAGGAGCTTCCGAAGATTGACGGCTTTGAAATTGAGCCGCCTGTCAGGGTGCGAATGACCCTTACAAAAGAGAAGGACTCGGAAGTGCTTGCGATGGGCGCGCTGGAGGCTGCGGCCGGCGCTCAGTGCAGCAGGTGCCTTGAGCCCGTAAAAATCGGCGTTAAGGCGGAGTTTACGGCTGTATTTAAGGACAGGGAAAAGATAACCGGGGACGATCTTGAAAATGACATATATGAATACGCGAATAACGTGATTAATCCCGCCGAATTCATAGGTCAGGCGCTTCTTCTTGAGCTGCCGTCAAAGCCGGTGTGTTTTGAGGCGTGCGCAGGGTTATGCCCGGTATGCGGTAAGAACCGGAATAATGAAAAATGCGGATGTAAAAGCGAAGCGGCAAAGGGTTTCAGCCCTTTCAGCTCAATTACCATTGAAGACGGCAAAATAAAGAAAACGGAGGAATAAAAGTGGCAAATTTAACAAGAAAGACATCAAAATCAAAATCGAGGAGCAGGCGCGCCGCCAACATGAAATTAAAGCAGAGCGTGAATTTAATGGAGTGCCCGAACTGCCACCAGAAGAAACTGCCGCACAGAATATGCACGAACTGCGGCCATTACGGCACCAAGAATGTTCTCGGATCCGCGGAAGAATAGTTCCGGGATAAAACGCGGATAAACCAGGAGGATCATGTGAAGATAGTTGTGGATGCCATGGGCGGGGACAACGCGCCCGGTGTTGAGGTCGAAGGCGCGGTTGCGGCTGTCAAATCATACAAAGACATTACAGTGGTGCTTACGGGAAAAAAAGATGCGATAGAGGCCGTTTTGGCATCGAAAAAACTCACGCAGTCACAGCGGGCGCGGCTTGAGGTTGTGCACGCCGGTGATGTTGTGACAATGTCGGACTCGCCTGCGCAGGCATACAAACAAAAGCCGGATTCATCTTTGGTTGTGGGCGCCAGGCTCATTAAAGAAGGCAAGGCTGACGCTTTTATCTCCGCCGGCAACACCGGCGCGGTTACGGTAACATCCCTGCTTATGATAGGCAGGATACCCGGGGTTTTAAGGCCGGGAATCCTCGTTCCTTTCCCCAACAAAAACGGGCTCACATCAATAATAGACGCCGGAGCGAATGTTGACTGCAAGCCCGTGCATCTTGTCCAGTTCGCGGTCATGGGAGACCTTTACGCGCGCCATATTTCAGGCATAGAAAACCCGAGGGTAGGGGTATTAAGCGTCGGCGAAGAGGATGAAAAAGGAAACGAGCTCTCAACCGCCACGCGCGAGCTCATGGCAAAGACAACCCTCAATTTTATCGGCAATGTCGAGGGCCGCGATGTCACAAACGGCGAGGTTGACGTCATTACCTGCGACGGTTTTGTCGGCAATGTCATATTAAAGCACGGCGAGGGCGTGGGCGATTACCTGATGGGCTTCATGAAATCCAGGATAAAGAAGAACCCGATCGCCATGCTCGGCGCGCTGCTCCTGATTCCCATATTCAACAAGCTCAAAAAAGAGGTTGACCCCAATGAATACGGCGGAGCCCCGCTTCTGGGCGTTAAAAAACCGGTTATTATCACTCACGGCTCAATCAAATCAAAGGGAATAAAGAAGGCCATTAAAGTGGCGTCTCAGTTCATCAACAAGCACATAAACGAGCAGATTGAAAGCGAGATTAAAAAGTTCGGAGGCGCCGGTTGAGTATAAAAGCGGGAATTCTGGCAGCGGGGCATTATCTGCCCGAAAAGGTCGTGACGAATTTTGACCTGGAGAAAATAGTTGACACAAGCGATGAATGGATAAGGACAAGGTCCGGCATAGAAGAGAGAAGAATAGCGGCTGATGACGAGTTTTCGTCCGATATGGGCGTCAAGGCCGCCCGGGATGCTTTCAGAAAATCGGGAATCAAGCCTGAAGAAATAGACCTCATAATAGTATCCACCATATCGCCGGATTTTATGTGGCCGGCCACAGCGTGCCAGGTAGGCGCCAAGCTGGGGCTTGCAGGGGTGCCGGCGTATGACATATCAGCGGCGTGTTCGGGTTTTATCTACGGCCTCGCGAATGCCGCTGCCTTTATAGAATCGGGAATGTATAAAAAGATACTTCTTGTATGCCCCGAGAAATTTTCCTCTTTTCTTGACTGGACAGACAGGAACACCTGCGTTTTAATGGCTGACGGCGCGGGCGCTGTGATTGTGGGCGCGGTGGAGGAGGGCGGGATTCTCTCCACATACATGGGTTCTGACGGCTCAAAGGTTGAATGGCTCTACCAGCCCGGAGGCGGCTGCGTATATCCCTTTAACGAAGAGACCATTAAGGGAAGAAAACAGTATATGCACATGAACGGAAAAGAGATATTCAAGTCAGCGGTTGAAATGATGCCGCTCGCAATAGAAAAAGCAATGGAAAAGGCGGGGCTGACAGCGGAAAATATTGATTTTGTAATATTTCATCAGGCAAACATAAGGATAATAGATTCAATCGCAAAAAGGTTCGGCTGGCCCGAGGAAAAAAACATAGTGAATATCCAGAAATACGGAAATACCTCGGCCGCAACCATACCCATAGCGCTCTCAGAGGCAATGGAAAACGGAAAAATAAAGAAGGGCCACACAGTCGGTTTTTCCGCGTTCGGCGGAGGATTGACCTGGGCCGGAGCTGTGGTAAAACTTTAAGGAATCAAGGATAACAACACACAAGCAGGAGGATTTGATGGCGTTGGTATTTGTCTTTCCGGGACAGGGCGCGCAGTATGTCGGAATGGGCCTCGGCCTTTACGAGGGAAACGAACGGGCAAACGCGGTTTTAAGCGAGGCAGAATCGGCTTTTGGCGGGGGCCTGCTTGACGTGATGTTTAAGGGCCCTGAGGAAGAGCTGAAAAAGACGGACTATACACAGCCTGCAATTTTCGCGCTCAGCGCGGCCATATATGAGGTTGTCAGGGAAAAATACGGGGCCAAACCGGCGTTTTTCGCGGGGCACAGCCTCGGCGAATACACGGCGCTTTACGCTGCAGGGGCATTTGATTTTAAGTCCGCGATGGAGCTTGTCAAGATACGGGGCAAGCTGATGCAGGAGGCTTCCCTTAAAATAAAGAGTTCGATGGCAGCGGTGCTCGGCCTTGACGCGGAGGCGGTAAAAGAACTGTGCGCGAGGGTAAAAGACGCGGGATATCTCGCGGCCGCGAACATAAACGCGCCGGGCCAGATTGTTGTATCGGGCGACATGGCGGCCATTAACGCTGCCGAGGCCGCGGCAAAAGAGCTCGGCGCCAAACGCTATATTAAACTGTCCGTGGCAGGCGCGTTTCATTCGGATATAATGGCGCCGGCAGCCGACGGGCTTAAAAGAGCCATGGAGAGCTTCACTTTCAGCAGGCTCAGCACGCCGGTTGTGGCCAACGCGTCAGCATCGCGGGTTGTTGAGCCGCAGGAGATAAAGGATTCGCTGGTAAAACAGGTGGTTTCACCGGTACGGTGGATTGAGACTGTTGAGTATCTTAAGGAGCACGGCGCCGGCACATTTGTTGAGTGCGGACCTGGAAATGTGCTTACAGGGCTAGTGAAGAAGATTGACAGGAGCCTTAAAACCGTAAATTACGCGAAGCTTGAGGACATTAACTCAAATATATTGTAAGACATATTAAAGAAGGAGGTGAATTAATGGGTTTGCTTGACGGAAAGACAGCTGTTGTAACCGGCGGAGCGCAGGGAATAGGCGAGGCAATAGCTTTCGCGCTCGCGGCACAGGGCGCGTCTGTCGCGGTTATTGACGTAAATCTTGAAAAGGCCCTGGAGACAGCCGCGAAGATAAAAGAAATGGGCGTTGATTCCGAGGCATACAAGGCCGATGTATCGAGCCTGGCCGATACAGAGGCTGTTATGGACAAAATTGTTGACAAATTTAAGAAGGTTGATATACTTGTCAACAACGCGGGCATTACAAGGGATAACCTGCTTATCAGGATGACCGAGCAGGAGTGGGACCTTGTGATTGCCATCAATCTCAAGGGTGTTTTCAACTATATGAAAACCGCGGGAAAAATAATGATGAAGCAGAGAAACGGCAGTATTATCAACATTTCTTCGGTAATCGGCCTGATGGGCAACGCGGCCCAGGTGAATTACGCGGCGTCAAAAGCGGGCGTCATAGGGATGACAAAGAGCATCTCGAAAGAGCTGGCGTCAAGAAATGTAAGGGTAAACGCCGTATGCCCGGGCTACATAAAAACAGCAATGACAGACAAACTGAGCGATGAGGTGAAAAACGCGATACTTGCCCATGTGCCGGCAAAAGCCATGGGAACGCCTGAAGACGTGGCAAACGCGGTGGTTTTCCTGGCATCTGATATGTCCGCGTATATCACGGGCGAGACAATCAGGGTTGACGGCGGAATGGCAATGTAAAAACAGTTTCAGAAGTTAAAAAAACAAAAAATCTTAAGGAGGAAAGAGAAAATGTCGGACAAAACAGTGGAAGAAAGAGTAAAAGATGTTGTTGTGGCGCAGCTTGGAGTGGATCCGTCAGAGGTAAAGCCTGAGGCCTCTTTTGTTGACGACCTTGGCGCGGACTCTCTTGACACAGTGGAGCTTGTAATGGCGCTTGAGGAAGAGTTCGGGCTCGAGATACCTGACGAGGACGCGGAAAAAATCAAGACAGTGGGAGAGACAATCGAGCACGTAAAATCAAAAATCGGCTGATTCTTCCCGAATACAAAGAATACAAGAGGTTCCATAATGGATAAGAAGAGAGTGGTAATAACAGGCATGGGCCTGCTGACGCCGGTGGGTAACAACACAGAGGACACATGGGCGGCCCTCCTCGCGGGAAAGAGCGGGGTTGCGCGCATTACCCTGTTTGACGCGTCCCAACACGAGACCCAAATCGGCGGAGAGATAAAGAACTTTGACCCGACAGAGGTCATGGAAAAGAAAGAGATAAGAAGGACGCCGCGCTTCATCCAGTACGCGCTGAAGACCGCGAAAGAGGCCATTGAGATGTCAAAGCTGGATTTAAACAGCATTGATAAGGACAGGGTCGCGGTAATAGTGGGCTCCGGCATAGGCGGCCTGAATGTGATGGAGGAGCAGACAAAGATACTGCTTGAGAAGGGGCCGGGAAGGGTTTCGCCTTTCCTGATACCCATGCTCATAACAAACATGGCAGGTGCCTTTGTCTCCATGAAATACGATTTTCGCGGGCCAAACTTCTCAATTGTAACGGCATGCGCGACAGGCACGCACTCGCTCGGCGAGGCGGCAAAGATGATACAGCGCGGCGACTGTGATGTCGCGGTCGCGGGCGGAGTTGAGGGCTCGATGACGCCTCTTGGGCTGGCGGGATTCTGCTCAGCCAAGAGCCTCTCGGTAAGGAACGATGACCCGGAACGCGCCTCAAGGCCCTTTGACGGAGACAGGGACGGGTTTGTAATGTCGGACGGCGCGGGGCTGCTGGTTCTTGAGTCCCTTGAGCACGCCAAGGCGCGCGGCGCGCATATAATAGCCGAGTATGCCGGTTACGGAGCCTCGGACGACGCTTATCATATGACAGCGCCGCCTGAGGACGGGGCAGGAGGCGTGTTGTGCATGAGAAACGCCCTGAAGGACGCGGGCGTGAAGCCTGAGGAGATTCAGTATGTAAACGCTCACGGCACGTCAACAAAGCTTAATGACAAGACTGAAACTGTTGTCATTAAAACGGTGTTTGGAGCGCACGCGAAGAACCTTCTGATAAGTTCCACAAAATCAATGACGGGCCATATGCTCGGCGCCACAGGGTCGGTTGAGGCCGCTATCTGTGCCTTAAGCATAAGGGACGGGGTTGTGCATCCCACAATCAACCAGACCACGCCTGACCCGGATTGTGATTTGAATTATGTGCCGAACGTAAAAAAAGAGGCGGAGATAAATGTGGCGGCCTCGAATTCCTTTGGTTTTGGCGGCCACAATGCCACTATCATAATAAAAAGGTATCAGCCGTAAGCGATGAAATCCGGGGCCATAGGAAGATTCCTGGAAAAAAAGGGCCTCTCAGGCTCAAAAGAGATTGAAGAAGCGCTTACTCACAAGTCAGCGGAGTTGCCTCATTATGAAAGGCTTGAGTTCCTCGGCGACGCTGTAATAGGCCTCGTGGTAAGCGAATTTTTATATGAGAATTTTTATCACGAGGACGTGGGGGAAATGGCAAGGCTGAAAGGCTACCTTGTCAGCAGGGATGTTCTTTACAGGATAGGAGTCAAAAACAGGATAGCTGAGGCGGCCAAAACCGGGAACACGCTGAAGCGCGCCGAGATAAGAAAGAATAAAAATATCGTCAGCGATATGGTTGAGTCTGTCATCGGCGCTGTTTACCTCCTTTTGGGCCTTGAGGAGACGCGCGCCCTGATAAACACCGTTTACAGCTCTGAATATAAACTGATAAAGAAAAAGAGGGACCTGGGCGATTATAAGTCGGAGCTTCAGATGAAGTCCCTCGGAGCGGGGTACGGCCTTCCGGAATACACCATTACAAAGTCCGCCGGAAAGGAACACAGCAAAAGGTTTTATGTGGCGGCGGGAATAAACGGAATAATAAGAGGCAGAGGCTCGGGAGCCTCTTTGAAAGAGGCGGAGCAGTCAGCCGCGAAGCAGGCATTGAAAAAACATTTTTGAGGAGGATTAAGAGATGAATTATTTTCTTTCAGACGAAGAACAGATGATTATTGAGACGGCAAGGGAGCTGGCGCAGAAAAAGATAAAGCCCATCCGCGAAAAATGCGATGAAGAGGGGATTTTTCCGTGGGACATAGTCAATGAGATGGCGGAACTGGGGCTGAGCGGGCTTTACATACCGGAGGAATACGGCGGAATGGCGCCTGAAGGCTCAAAGGGAATACTCAGGCTTGTCATAATGACAGAGGAGCTCTCAAAGGTGTGCGGCGGCATATCGCTTGCTGTCGCGGCATCCGCGCTCGGCACTTTTCCGATACTTTTGGGCGCGACCCCGGAGCAGAAGAAAAAATTCCTGCCCGGCATAGCGTCGGGCAAAAGGCTCGCGGCCTTCGGCCTGACCGAGGCTGACGCGGGCTCGGACGCGGGAGCCATGAGGACAACTGCCGTTAAAAAGGGAGATAAATACGTCATAAACGGGACAAAACAGTGGATAACAAACGGAGGCGAGGCCGAGGTATACACGGTATTTGCCATGACAGACAAGTCAAAGGGGACGAGGGGATGCTCCTGTTTCATAGTTGAAAAGGGCACGCCCGGGTTTACCTTTGGCAAAAAAGAGCACAAGATGGGAATAAGGGCATCATCAACCACAGAGCTTATTTTTCAGGACTGCGAGATTCCGGCGGAAAACCTTGTGGGCGGAAAAGAGGGCACGGGTTTTATTCACGCTGTCGGAACGCTTAACCATTCAAGGCCCGGCGTGGCAGCCCAGGCGCTCGGCATCGCGGCCGGCGCGCTTGACGAGGCGCTTTTGTATTCGAGGCAGCGCGAGCAGTTTGGCGTGAAAATCTCCTCGTTCCAGGCAATCCAGCACATGCTCGCGAACATGGCGGTTGAGGTTGAGGCTGCGCGCGCCCTTGTTTACGCCGTATCGCGCGATGTTGACGCGGGCGCCAAGGATTTCGCCAAGGAATCCGCGATGTGCAAATACTACGCGTCAGAGGTCGCGATGCGCGTGGCCACAAACGCGGTGCAGGTATTCGGCGGTTACGGATACATGAAAGAATACCCCGTTGAAAAAATGATGAGAGACGCGAAAATCACCCAGATATACGAGGGGACGAGCCAGATACAGCTCAATGAGATAGCCGCGAAGATGATTAAAGAAGCGGCGATGAGGAAGAGATAGGAATAAATTTAAAGGAGGAAAATGATGAAAATAGTTGTTTGTATTAAGCAGGTCCCTGACACAACGGATATCAAGGTTGACCCTGATACGGGCGCGCTTAAAAGGGAGACAGCCGGCACGGTCATGAACCCTTTTGACATGTACGCTGTGGAAGAGGGATTGAGGCTCAGGGAAAAGCTGGGAGGCACAGTCACTGTTTTGACAATGGGCCCGCCCATGGCAAAAGAGATGCTTAAAGTTACCATAGGAATGGGCGTTGACGAGGCTGTGCTTATCTCGGATAAAAAGCTCGCGGGATCTGATACGTGGGCGACCGCTTACGCGCTCTCAAAGGCGTGTGAAAAGGCCGGTTTTGACCTTTTGATTTTCGGAAAGCAGGCGGTTGACGGCGACACCGCGCATGTGGGGCCCTCTACGGCAACATATCTTAAGATACCCTCGCTTACATGGGTAAAAAAGATAAGGGAATCGTCGGATACGGAGATAACCGTTGAAAAGATGATGGAGGACGGCGTGGATGTGGTGAAGACAAAGCTTCCCGCGGCCATAACCGTCGTAAAGGAGATAAACGAGCCGAGGCTCGAGTCGCTTAAGGGAAAAATGAGGGCGAAAAAATACGAGCCCGCTGTATGGAGCCTTGAGGACATAGGCGGAGACGAGTCAATGGTGGGGCTGAAAAATTCGCCCACAAGAGTGGCAAAGAGCTGGTCCGCCACAAGGCAGCCCGGCAAGGCAGAGATGCTGTCCGGGGAAAATGAGCAGATTGCGGATACTTTGTTTGCCAAAATAAAAGAACTCGGGTTCATAAAATAGGAGGCATGTAAAATGGCGGATTTCAACAAGGCTGATTATAAGGGCGTATGGGTCTTCGCTGAACAGCGAAACGGCGTAATGCACAACGTGGCTTTTGAGCTGCTTGGAAAGGGGCGCGAGCTCGCGGGAGAGCTTAAGACAGAGCTTGCGGCGGTACTCATAGGAAAGGATATAAAGCCGCTGGCGCAGGAGCTGATAGCGGCCGGCGCTGACAAGGTATATGTTGTCGATAACCCGGCGCTTGCGCATTTTAATGATGAGGTTTATTCTTCGGTATTGAGGGACATCGCGGCTGAATACAAGCCTGAAATCATTCTCGCGGGCGCGACATCGGTCGGAAGGGCCTTTTTTCCGAGGGTCTCGATACTCTTAAACGCGGGCCTGACCGCGGACTGCACTGCCTTTGAGCTTGATTTGGCCGAGAGAAACCTCTTTCAGATAAGGCCCGCTTTTGGAGGCAGCCTTATGGCAAAAATCATCACGCCCGAGAGGCGGCCGCAGATGGCGACCGCGCGCTATAAGGTCTTTAAGGCGCTTGAAAAGGACGCGTCAAGGACAGGAGAGATAATAGAGCCAAAGATAAACGATGATAGTTTCAAATCCATATCGCAGTTTGTCGAGTTCATTGAGGAGGTTGAGACAACGGTCAACCTATCCGAGGCCGATATAATAGTATCGGGCGGCAGGGGAATGGGAAGCGGCGATAATTTCAGGCTGATAAAGGAGCTGGCAGAGTCGCTTGGAGGCGCGGTGGGCGCGTCGAGGGCGGCAGTTGACTCGGGCTGGATACAATACTCGCACCAGGTCGGCCAGACAGGAAAGACCGTCTCGCCGAAGCTTTACATAGCCTGCGGAATATCGGGCGCGGTCCAGCATCTCGCGGGAATGCAGAGCTCGGACATAATCGTGGCGATTAACAAGGACCCTGAAGCGCCCATATTCGGCGTTGCCAAATTCGGGATTGTAGGGGATATCTTTTCGGTTGTGCCCGCGATAATAGAGCGGATGAAGAAGAGGTAGCGCCGCTGACAGCGGCAGGGGGCTGAAGTGAAACTTGATATTTCGTCTTTGGAAAAGGCATTGGAGACGCTTGAGACCGCGATAACCCAGGTAAACGGCCTTGACACATCCAACCCGCTTAAAACCACGGCAAGAGACGGCGCCATTCAGCGCTTTGAATACACATTTGAGCTTTCGTGGAAGATGATAAAACGCTACCTTGAGATGTACATGGCGGACAAGGCGGATGAACTCTCAGCCAAGGACCTTTTCCGGAGGGGCGCTGAAGCAGGGCTTATAACAGAACCCGCGAAATGGTTCGTATTCAGGGAGGCGCGAAACAGGACAACCCACACCTATAACAGAGCCGCTGCTGAAGAGGTGTATAAGGCCGCGGAAGAATTTGTTCCGCACGCGAAGGAGCTTGCCGCGAAACTTAAGGAGAAGGCGTGATACCGGGAGCGCCCGAATCCGAAATCAGGGAAATACTCGGTATTATAAACAAACACCTGCCCCGGGCAAAAGTATGCGCGTTCGGCTCGAGGGCAGCCGGAAACCACAAGCCCTCATCCGACCTTGATATATGCGTTGACGCGGGCAGAAAAATCACGCTGGAAGAATCAGCTTTGATTAAGAGGGCGCTTGATGAAACCGACCTGCCGTACAGGGTTGATATAATTGACCGGGCGGCTGTTGACGCCAAATTCCTTGAAATTATCAAAAAAACCGAAGTAATATTGGGTTAAAAGCATTTTAGAGGGGGGGAGCGGGGTTTTTTTTAACACTGTTTTAATCGGTTTTTCCTTGAATTATAAACTGCCCTGTGTTATTATCTAAACGTTGTTTTTAAGTGCCGGAATAAAAAAATCTTCAAGGAGGATATAGAAATGGCAAAGAAAAAGGCTGTAAAAAAGCAGGCAAAAGCCAAAACAAAGACAAAGGTAAAGGCAAAAACAAAAGCAAAAGCTTCGGGTTCAAAGAAAAAGTACATTTACTTTTTCGGCAAAGGCAAAGCTGACGGAACAGGCGAGATGAAGGGGCTGCTGGGCGGCAAAGGCGCGGGGCTCGCTGAGATGACAAAAGCCGGAGTGCCTGTGCCTCCGGGATTCACCATTACAACAGAGGTGTGCAACCTGTTCTATGAAGTGGGCAATAAGACACCCGCTGAGGTGGAAAAGCAGATGATTGAGTATGTGGCGAAACTTGAGGCCGCTACGGGCAAGAAATTCGGCGGGGAAAATCCCCTGCTTGTGTCGGTCCGCTCGGGCGCGAAGTTCTCAATGCCGGGAATGATGGACACCATTTTAAACCTCGGAATCAACGACAATGTTGTAAACGCCATGGTAAAGCTGACAGGCAACGAGCGGTTCGCGTGGGACAGCTACAGAAGGTTTATAACGATGTTCTCGGATGTCGCGCTTGACCTTCCCAAGTCCAACTTTGAGCACCTGCTCGAGTCAATGAAGGAGAAAAAGGGAGTAAAACTTGACACTGACCTTAACGCGTCTGACCTCAAAGAGCTTGTAAAACAGTCCAAGGAGCTTTTCAAGGAGAAGATGGGATACGATTTTCCCCAGGACCCGATTGACCAGCTCAAGGCAGCGCGCGACGCTGTCTTTAAATCGTGGATGAACGAGAGGGCAAAGACATACAGAAAGATGAACGACATACCGCACGACCTGGGCACAGCGGTTAATGTGCAGGCAATGGTATTCGGAAACATGGGCAATGACTCGGGCACAGGCGTGGGCTTTACAAGGAACCCGTCCACGGGCGAGCACATGTTCTACGGCGAGTACCTCATAAACGCGCAGGGCGAGGATGTTGTGGCGGGAATAAGGACGCCGCAGCCCATAGCGTCGCTTGAAAAAGAGATGCCGGTGGTTTACAAACAGCTCAGGGACATAACCGAAAAACTGGAGAAACATTACAGGGACATACAGGATTTTGAGTTCACCATTGAAAAAGGGACGCTCTTCATGCTCCAGACACGCTCGGGCAAAAGAACGGCGCATGCCGCGGTTAAAATCGCGGTTGACATGGTTGAGGAAAAACTTATAACAAAAGAAGAGGCTGTCATGAGGATTGCCCCTTCCACGCTTGACCAGCTTCTCCACCCGCTCTTTGACCCTTCGGCAAAGATAGAGGTTGTGGCAAAGGGCCTGCCCGCGTCGCCGGGCGCGGCCTCAGGAAGGGCGATTTTTACCGCTGATGACGCTGTGGCGTGGAAAGAAAAGGGCGAAAAGACCATACTTGTAAGGCTTGAGACCTGCCCTGACGACATACACGGAATGGACGCGGCTGTCGGCATACTGACAGCGCGCGGCGGAATGACCTCCCACGCCGCTGTTGTGGCGAGGGGAATGGGCAAGTGCTGTGTGGCGGGCTGTGAAGAGATAAAGGTGAGCGAGGCTGACAAGACAATAACGCTCAAAGACGGCGGAAAGATTGTTGAGGGAGACTGGATATCCCTTGACGGCTCAAAAGGGCTCGTCATAAAGGGCAAGGTTCCGACAATCGAGGCAAAGCTTGTGGGCGAGTTCGGAAAATATATGGAATGGGCGGACGCCTACAGAAGGCTGAAAGTAAGGGCAAACGCCGATGTTCCCAAAGACGCGAAAGTGGCCAAGGAATTCGGCGCTGAGGGCATAGGGCTCTGCAGGACAGAGCACATGTTCTTTGAGGCTGACAGGATACCGCACATGCAGGCGATGATTCTCGCGAAAGACGAGGCAGGAAGAAGGGAAGCGTTAAACAGGCTGCTTCCGATGCAGAGGAGCGATTTTAAGGGCCTCTTTGAGACAATGGACGGCTACGGAGTCACAATCAGGCTGCTTGACCCGCCGCTTCACGAGTTCCTGCCCAAGCGCGAGGAGCTGATGAACGCCATAACAGCGATGGAGGCAAAGGGCAGCACCGAGCTTGCTGACGCGGGCCTTAAAAAGGCGCTTGAGCTTGTAAAAGAGGGCTCAAATGACCTTGAGAAGGCAAAGGTTCTTTTCCACAGGGTGGAAGAGCTTCATGAGTTCAACCCCATGCTCGGACACAGGGGCTGCAGGCTCGGCATAACCTATCCGGAGATAACAGAGATGCAGGCAAGGGCGATTATCGAGGCAGCATGCGAGGTCTACAAATCGGGCAAAAAGCTTGTGCCCGAGATAATGGTGCCGCTTGTAATCAACGCGAATGAATTCGCCGACCAGAAAAGGATAATTGACTCGGTCGCGAAAAAAGTAATGGAAGAGCAGGGCGTAAGGCTCACCTATATGGTGGGCACCATGATTGAGATTCCGCGCGCCTGTGTGACAGCGGACAAGATAGCCGCTGAAGCCGAGTTCTTCTCATTCGGCACAAACGACCTGACGCAGACCGGCCTTGGTTTCAGCCGCGACGACGCCGGCAAGTTCATCAAGGTCTATATTGACAAGGGAATATTCGAGAAGGACCCGTTCCAGACCCTTGACCGGGACGGAGTGGGGCTTCTTATGAAGACAGCCGTTGAAAAGGGCAGAAAGACAAGGCCGAAAATCAAGCTCGGTATCTGCGGAGAGCACGGCGGAGACCCCGCGTCAGTTGAGTTCTGCCACACGCTGGACCTTGATTACGTCTCCTGCTCGCCCTTCAGAGTGCCGATAGCAAGGCTCGCCGCGGCGCAGGCGGTAATAAAGGAGAAGATGGAGTCTAAGGGAAAAAAGGTAAAGGACAGAGACAGATAATATAATCCACTAAAGATTAACATAAAAACAGCGGCGGGTTATCCCGCCGCTGTTTTTTTTTATGCGAAGGCGGACTATTTTGCAGCTTCGTTGACCTTTATCCAGTCCTTGAGCTCGCCGTTATACTGGCCGCCCTTCATGGGAGGGGACATGACGAATTTAATCCTGCCCTTGTGCATAAGAGCGATGCCTTTAAGGGATTTGAGTATTATGTGCCACTTAGCCTCATTCTCTATCCCCGCGATTATGTATTTTGAAAGGGGTTCCGCGGTTGTCAGTGAGTGTTTCTTCACGTTCTCAAGCAGCAGGTTGTGTATCCTGTTTAAGCTTTCTCCCTCAGCCTCAATATCCCAAGAAACCGTAAAATGCATAATTCACCTCGTTACCCCATTATAATTAACCCGCAAAAAAATAACAAGAACAAAACACGCATCAAGCCCTGTATTTGTTTAGTTTTAGTATTTGCTTTGTCTTTGTTTCGTCCGTGTAGCCGCGAACTTCAGTTCGCGCTGTAGTTGTACTTGCACTTTAAATTTTAAGTTTTCAGTTTGCCGTCTCTCCTTTCTCCTCTCGCTTCTCTACTTTCCCGCCCTGCACCGGAGTGAAACGACCGGTACAGGGCGCCCCACTTTCCCACTTGACAACTTACCCCACACACTGTATATTTGTATCAGCAAAGGAGGCGCAAAATGAAAAGGCGAAGCCGCAAACCCGGAACAACCATTGAGGTAAGGGAGGAATTTTCCCCTTACGGCACAAAAACGCTGGATTCAAAGGACAGGATTAGCCTGGGCGGAAAGCTTAAAAGCCTGCTTAAGCAGGGAGCTGACGCGGATGGATTTATGGTATATGTGGGGAAGAACGGGGACATTCTGCTCCGGCCCGGCGTAACAGTGCCGAGCAGTGAGGCGTGGGTTTACAAAAACCGCGCTGTTATGGGCAGCATAAGGAAAGGGCTGGAAGAGGCCTCTGAAGGCAAAACCAGGCGCGTAAAGAAGCTGGGCCCGTTCCTTGATGAACTGTGAAATTTGCCCTTAATTTTACCCCGGAAGCAGTGGAAAAGATAGCGGTATTGAAACGCTATAAAGCCGTTGTAAAGGCGCTGGGGTTCCTGCAGTCCAACCCAAGGCACCCCGGCCTCAAGACGCATGAGTTTACGTCGTTTAAGGGGCCGAAAGGGGAGAAGATATTTGAAGCATACGCCGAACAAAACACTCCCGCCGCATACAGGGTGTTTTTTTATTATGGCCCGGGCAAAGGCGAAATAACAGTCTTCACCATCACTCCCCATCCGTAAGGTTTTGTTGCCAGGGACTCTTTTCAGGGGTAGAGGGTAGGGTGAGGGTGATGTAGTTGTATTTTAAGTCTGTCTGTCTTTTCAAATTCTCGAATAATCGAATCCTCGAATCTCCCGCTATGCGCCGATCGTTTTACTCTGGTACAGGGCGCCGCGCATTTCCGATTGCAACTTTTTTGTGAATTATGGTATATTGTATAAGTGAAAGGGATAAAAATGTTATGCTGATTGGGAATACTTTTTTGAGAAGGGGTGGATAGGTGGAGAAAAGAAAGAAATTAGGGCAGAAAAGTATGAAAAACTCGGACAAGGACAAAAGGGGGTTGAGATGCCGGTATATAAGGTAGTTGCTGACAAGGCTAAACAGTTAAAAGTTACGGACTTTAAAAATGAAAAAGCGCTTCAGTCGTTTGTGGAAAAAAACCTTGAGGAGATATTTAACTGCCGTTTTGTCGCGAGTGAGTTTCACACAGGCGCGCAGCACTCGGGCCGGATAGACACGCTCGCCCTTTCTGAGGACAATAACCCGGTGATTATTGAGTATAAGATTGTAGAGTCTTCCGAACTGGTTAATCAGAGCCTGTTTTACATGTCCTGGATAAAGGACCATAAAGGGGATTATCAGATTGCCGTGGAAAAGACTCTGGGGAAAAAGGTTGAGATTGACTGGGGTGATATAAGGGTTATTTGTATAGCGCCGGGGTATAAAAGATACGACCTTCACGCCGTGAAAATGATAGGAGCAAATGTAGAGCTTTGGGAATATAAACTTCTTGAGGATGGCGTCTTTGTCCTTGAGGAGGTTTTCAGAAAGACGTCGGCATTGACAGATGTTGTAAAGGCGGTAAAGAACGGAAAAAATCCGGTAATGGTAGCGGCAGGTAAAAAAGCCGCGCAGTCAAGGCTGACAGGCGAGTACAGCTTTGAGGAGCATTTAAAGGGCGCAGGCGCAAAAACAGGGGGTTTATTGAAGAAATTGAGGGAGTATATCATGGAAATAAGCGATTCTATTGAGGAGGCGCCGAAAAAGTATTATGTTGCCTACAAAACAACAAAGAATTTTGTCTGCCTTGAGGCAAGGAAAAAGAAATTGTACATGTACCTTAGGCTAAATCCAAAGGATCTAAAACAACTTCCCGCGAACGCAAGGGATGTGAGGGAAATAGGGCATTTTGGAACAGGGGATCTTGAGTATACAGTAAGGGAAGAGGCGGATATTGAAGAGGCAAAGAAGTTTATAATGCTTGCATATAAAAACAGCGGGGGATGAGATGGGGGAAGGAATAACCGCATAAACGCACACCGGGGGAGTGGGTGAAGTTGGAGGAGTTGAGAAAATAGGCTTTATAAATAAAGGGTTTTGTCGTATAATGTTTGCGTAATTATAAGAGGAGGCATTTGTGGACGGGAAATCAGAGGACATAAAAAAAGCGCAGGTTGAGAAGCTTAGAGAGCTATTTCCTGAGGCGGTTTCTGAAGGAGAGATTGACTGGGAGCGGCTGCAAATCACGCTGGGCAGGGACAATGAGCTTAAGGATGAGCGGTATGTCCTGAACTGGGCCGGAAAGACAGAGGCTTTCCGCGCAATTCAGCAGCCCACAACCGCCACGCTCGCGCCCGCGCCGAAAGAATCAATAAATTTTGATACGACTGAGAATGTCTTTATAGAGGGGGAAAATCTTGAGGTCCTGAAAATTCTGCAAAAGTCATATTACGGTAAGATTAAGATGATATA
>Ga0129302_1000584_pt1 | contig 27180 bp, 27 predicted proteins | sample BlaSprsedimmetaG_FD_94476 | JGI IMG/M metagenome (GOLD analysis project Ga0129302, IMG submission 94476) | Hot spring sediment bacterial and archeal communities from California, USA to study Microbial Dark Matter (Phase II) - Blank Spring... | ecosystem: Environmental > Aquatic > Thermal springs...
CAGCAATTCCCGTTATGGAGTTCGTAGTAGCGACTTTAGTCGCTGTTTGCGCAATAGAAGCGACTAAAGTCGCCACTACGAACGTCAAATGTGTGACGGCGATGCTAAAACGGGAATTGCTGGAGAAGTAAAGTGACGGATCAACGCATAGAAAAACTGGCCGACGTATTGGTCGGGTACTCGGTGGCGGTACAACCAGGTGACAGGGTAGCGATTCAAGGGGGAATTGTCGCCGCCCCGCTGCTCGAAGCGGTCTATGCCAAAGTGCTGCAGGCGGGTGGTCACCCCCTTCTACTGCCCTCGCTGGACGGTACAGATGAACTGCTATACCGCCACGCCTCCGACGAACAGTTGCAGCACGTGCCGGAGCCGCTCAAACTGGTCCTGGAAACCTACGACGTGAACATCGGCATCAAGAGCCTGGTCAACACCAAAGCACTGAGCAGCATAGACCCCGCCAAGATGGTGCTGCGCAACCAGGCCCACTCGGAACTGATGCAGACCTATATGCAGCGGGCGGCCACTGGTGAGCTGCGTTGGGTAGCCACCCTGTTCCCCACCCATGCCTACGCTCAGGACGCCGAGATGAGCCTGAGCGAATACGAGGACTTTGTCTACGGCGCCTGCATGCCAGATACGGACGACCCGGTAGGCTATTGGAAGCGCTTTTCAGCCCGGCAGCAAAAGATCGTTGACTGGCTGGAGGGCAAGGAGCGAGTGCGCGTCGTTGGCCCGGAGACGGACCTGCGCTTGAACATTGCCGGGCGCGCCTTTATCAACTGCGACGGCAGGTACAATATGCCGGACGGCGAGGTCTTTACCGGGCCGGTCGAGGACAGCGTGGAGGGACAGGTCTACTTTTCGTACCCGGCCATCTATAGCGGACGCGAGGTGAGCGGCGTGCGATTGTGGTTCGAAAAGGGCAAGATCGTCAAGGCGACCGCCGAAAAGAACGAGGATTTCTTGATCCAAACCCTCGACACCGACGCGGGATCCCGATACGTGGGCGAGTTTGCCATCGGCACCAACGAGGGCATCACCCAGTTCACCCGCCAGATCCTGTTCGACGAAAAGATCAACGGCAGTTTTCACATGGCGATGGGCGCGGGCTATCCGGAGACGGGCAGCCAGAACAAGTCGGCCATCCACTGGGACATGATCTGCGACATGCGGGATGGGGGCGAGATCTGGGTAGATGACGTCCTGTTCTACCAGGATGGCAAGTTCGTGATCCAGTTCTAAAAGCCGAGTATGTCAACCGACCAAGCACGTCTGCGGGTTACGTTTGGCAAGGACGGCCCACTCACGTACACGTCGCACCTGGATCTGATGCACGTGTGGGAGCGGAGCCTCCGGCGAGCAGAGATGCCGGTCTCCTATTCCAGGGGGTTCAATCCCCGGCCCAAGCTGCAACTGGCGGCGGCGCTGCCATTGGGCCACACCGGGGAGGCAGAGCTGCTGGACGTCTGGCTGGAGCGGCCGGTGCCGATAGAGGGTCTCGCTCGAGGGCTGTCGCCAGCGCTGCCCGCCGGGCTGACTATCCGCCAGGTGCAGCGGGTGCCGTTGGACGAGCCGGCCCTCCAGACACAGATCACGTCAGCCGTGTATCGAGTCACCGTGGAATGGGACGAACCGACGGAATGGGCCAGGACCCACGTCGAAACTGTGCTGCAAGCCAATGACCTACCCCACGAATGGCGCGGCCGCCGCTATAACCTCCGTCCGCTGATCGAAGAGCTGCGATGGGAAAGAACCCCCCACGACTTGGTACTGTGGATGCGCCTGGCTGCCCGCGTGGGAGCCACTGCTCGCCCCGAAGCGGTATTGGACGTCCTGGGAATGGGCAAAGCATACGCCCGCTATCACCGCCTGCAACTGATACACACAACCGGAACAGGCTGACATCCAAGAAAACGTCCGGTTGACAAAAACTAGAGATTCGGTATAATCCCTTTGGTGGCCGGGCCCACAGGCGCGGCCCTCTATTGTGCATAAGGGAGGTCGTATCGTGTATGCAGTCGTAAAATCTGGCGCTCGGCAGTACCGGGCTAACGTGGGTCATACAATTCTCGTCGAGCGGATACCGGCCGAGGTAGGCCAAAAGGTCGAGCTAGAACAGGTGCTGTTGGTGACGGATGGTGAGCGAGTCGAGATCGGCCGTCCCACCGTCGAGGGAGCCAAGATTCTGACGACCGTCGTCGCTCAGGAGAAAGGCCCCAAGATCCGAATCTTTAAATATCATCCCAAGAAACGGTACCGCAAACGGAGCGGTCATCGGCAGCAGTATACACGGCTGCGAGTGGATGAGATTGTACTGTAGGAGGTAAGCATGGCACACAAAAAAGGCGGCGGCAGCAGCCGCAATGGACGTGATAGTCGTTCCAAGCGTCTAGGCGTGAAAAAATATGGGGGTGAAGCTGTGCGTCCGGGGAACATTATCGTGCGGCAGCGCGGAACCCGCATCAAGCCGGGGACCAACGTCGGCATGGGAAAAGATTATACCATCTTTGCCACGGCCGATGGGTTCGTGCGGTACGAGTACGTTCGGGGAGGACGTAAGCAAGTCAGCGTCCATCCGACGCGAGTATGAGGAGCGGCTATGAAGGCAGACATCCATCCCGAGTATCATCCTGACGCACAGGTGATCTGTGCGTGTGGCAATAGCTGGACCGTCGGTTCCACCAAGCCCGTCATTCGCACTGACATCTGTTCCAAGTGTCATCCCTTTTTCACTGGCGAGCAACGCATCGTGGACAGCGGCGGTCAGGTGGATCGCTTTATGAGAAAACTGCGCCGACGCGATCGGATCATTGCCGAAGCCGAAGCCGAGAAAGGCCGGGCCACTTCGCCCAGTCTGTCCGTCATGGATTTGGATATCAGTTCTCGGGCCCAAAAAGTGCTCGTCAGCGCGGGGATCGAGACGGTGGAAGACGTGATGAACAAGTTGGAGGAGGGAGACGAATCCCTGACCAACCTGAGCGGGTTTGGCCTCAAGTCACTGGCGACGCTGAAGAAACGGCTACGCGCCCGTGGGTTCGTCCTTCCTGGCGATGAACAAGCGGAAGAAGCCATAGAAGAGGCCTCAGAGCCAGCGGAATAGGGAGAAGCAACCGAAATACTGAGGGGCAGGTGCATCCATCTGCCCCTGTTTTATTGCAGCCACTTTACTGAGGAGCTCTCGATGTACAGTATGCCCAACAGTGGATGGATCGAGGTCATCTGCGGCAGCATGTTCTGTGGCAAGACGGAAGAGTTGATCCGCCGCGTGCGCCGCGCGCAGATTGCCCGTCAAAAAGTCCAGGTCTTTAAGCCTGCCATAGACACGCGCTACGCCGAGCGGGAGGTGACCTCTCACAACGGATTACAGATCGAGGCCATCCCCGTGGCCAACACGGCCCAATTGAGACCCCGCATCGAGCCGGACACGACGGTCGTGGCATTGGACGAAGCTCAATTCTTCGACGCGGGAGTAGTCGCCCTCTGCGAGGACCTGGCCGGCCACGGGACGCGGGTCATCGTCGCCGGCCTGGATATGGACTTTCGCGGAGAGCCGTTCGGCCCTATGCCAGAGTTGATGGCCCGTGCTGAACGGGTGGACAAACTACAGGCCATCTGCGTGATCTGTGGAGGACCGGCCAGCCACACCCAACGCCTGATCAACGGCCACCCCGCCGCCTACGACGACCCGGTCATCCTGGTCGGGGCCAGCGAGGTGTACGAGGCCCGCTGCCGGGGCTGTCACGAGATTGTCCGAAAATAGGGCCAAGACGGAGCCGAGGAGGAGCGATCATGAGAAGACTGTTAAATGACGTGGAAAAAGTACTGATCTCTGAACAGGACATCCAGGCCCGCATCGTAGAGCTAGGACGCGAGATCACTGCCGCCTACACCGACCAGGACCGCCTTCTCTTGATTTGCGTGCTCAAAGGCGCTTTCATGTTCCTGGCCGATCTGGTGCGGCAAATAGAGGTACGACATGCGGTGGATTTCATAGAGATTTCCTCCTACGGCTCCGGAACAGTCAGCAGCGGCGTGGTGCGCATTCTCCTGGACTTGGAACAGGACATCACTGGACGTCACGTGCTGATCGTTGAGGACATCGTCGACACGGGCCGCACGCTGGATTATATCACGCGCAACCTGCAGACGCGCGGACCGGCTAGCCTCAGAGTGTGCACCCTGCTGAACAAACCGTCGCGCCGTGAAATTGATGTGCCACTGGACTTTGTGGGATTCGAGGTGCCGGACGAATTCGTGGCCGGGTATGGCCTGGATTTTGCAGAAGCGTACCGAAATCTGCCGTTCATCGGTGTGCTAAAGCCGGAACTGTACAAACCCCAGGGCCAGGACGAGCCTGATAGCTGCAGATAGCGGGGAAGAACCCCGTCCTACAACCGCGTCACGATGAAATAGCAGCCCACCGCGAGCCGTTACTCGCGCCGGAACTGGCTGTTGTAGAGGTCGGCGTAGAGCCCGCCAGCAGTCAACAGTTCCTCGTGAGTGCCGCGTTCGACGATGCGCTCTTTCTCCAACACGATGACCTGATCGGCGTCCTGGATGGTGCTCAAGCGGTGAGCGATGACGAACGAGGTGCGCCCTTTCAACAGGTCATCCAAAGCGCGCTGGATGAGCCGTTCGGTGCGCGTGTCCACGTTGGACGTGGCCTCGTCCAGGATCAGGATGCGGGGATCGGAAAGCACCGCGCGGGCGATGGCGATCAACTGCCGCTGTCCCTGGCTCAGGGTGTGTCCCTGCTCCCCCAACTCGGTCTGGTAGCCCTCGGGCAGCCGGGTGATGAACTGATCTGCGTTCGCCAGGCGGGCCGCCGCCAGAACCTCCTCGTCGCTCGCTTCCAGCCGCCCGTAGCGAATATTGTCCATCACGGTGCCAGAGAACAGGAATGTATCTTGTAGCACGACCCCTACCTGGCGGCGCAAACTTTCGCGGGTCACGTGCCGCACGTCGTAGCCATCAATAGAGATGCTCCCCTGATCCACGTCGTAGAGACGAAGCAGCAGACTGACGAGGGTGGTCTTGCCCACGCCGGTAGGTCCCACCAGAGCCACCATCTGGCCCGGTTCGACTGTCAGGTCTATGTCTCGCAAGACCAGGTCCTCCGCTCGCCCATTGTAACCAAAGGTGACGCGGTCAAACTCGACCCGCCCACGAATCAGCGGCATGACCGTCGCCTGGGGCGCATCCGTGATTTCATCCTCGGTGTCCAAGAGTTCAAAAACGCGTTCCGCACCGGCCACCGCTGACTGGAGCTGGGTGTAGAGCGTGGCGATGCCTCGGATCGGCTCGTAAAAGCGCTGGACATAGAGCAGGAAGGAGACAATGATGCCAACGCTGGCCAGCGGGGGATCAAAGGCCAGCGACAAATACCCCCCATATCCCACGACGATCGCCAGCGCGATGGTGCTAAGGACGTCCAGCGTGGGAGAAAAAGCTGAGATGATCGACTCAGCCTGGACGTTGGCATCGCGGTTCATCGCATTGACCACCTCGAATTCGCCCACGCTTGCTTGCTCACGGGCAAAAGCCTGCACCTCCCGCACAGCGGCAATGTTTTCCTGTAATTCCGCGCTCACTTCACCGATGGTCTGGCGAGACCGTCGGAATGCCTCCCGTGCTCTCCGGGAGACCGCGCTCGTCGCCAGGACCATGATCGGCAAGACGCTAAAGCTGGCCAACGCCAGCCGCCAGTTGAGGCTCAGCATGGACACCACGATGCCGATCAGTGAAAGCCCCATGCTGGCCAATCGCACGATGCCGCCGCTAAAGACCTGTTCTATCACCTGGGTATCGTTCACCAGGCGGGACATCAGGTCGCCGGCCTCCCATTGATCGAAAAAGCTCAGAGAGAGGGCCTGGATCCGTTCAAAGATTTGCGTGCGCATACGGAACAGCACCCGCTGCCCCGCCAGTATCACCAGATAGAACTGGGCGGCAGTGGATCCCCAATTCAGGAGATAGGTCGCGAGCAGCAGCAGCATCGTCACGGTCAGGCCGGTCTCGCGACGCACGTCCTCGGGCAGCAGCCACTCCAGCCAGACCGGGCGAGGCTGCTCACCGGGCGCGAGAAACTGGTCAACGGCCACCCCCGTCAGATAGGGAGCGGCCAATCGCAGCAGCGTACTGACAACGATCATAGCTACTGCGGCCGCCAAAAGCTTGCGGAAAGGAAGAAAATATTGAAGCAGCCGCCGCAGGGCTTTGCCCACATCCGTGACCTGGGCGGCATCCTGAGTCATCCCGCGATGTCCGCCAAACATCATCGCACACCTTCTCCCTGCGACACCGGACACGGTCGCACGTCCGCGCCTCGTCCATCCGGGACAGGCTCTCCCTGCAACTGGGAGCTGTAAATCTCGGCATAGATGGGACTTTGTTCCATCAACTCCTCGTGGCTGCCTCGAGCCACAATCTCGCCACGCTCCAGCACCAGGATTTGATCGGCGTTGAGCACGGTCGCAATGCGTTGCGCGATGACAAAGCTGGTGCGATGCGCCATCAGCCGCCCCAACGCCACTTGAATTCGACGCTCCGTCTCGTAATCCACGCTGGAGGTCGCGTCGTCTAGGATGAGAATGCGCGGATCCAACAGCAGAGCGCGGGCGATGGCGATACGCTGCTTCTGCCCCCCGGAGAGCGTGACCCCTCGCTCTCCCACCAACGTATCGTATCCAGCAGGGAAATCGGTGATGAAATCGTGGGCCTCAGCCGCCTGAGCCACTCTGATAATGGCCTCCTCCGAGGCATCCGGGCGGCCAAAGGCGATGTTCTCCCGAATGGTGCCAGAGAACAGGGTGGTCTGTTGGAGCACGATGCCGATCTGGCGTCGCAGCGATTCCAAGGTCACGTCGCGCACGTCGTGCCCATCCACGGTCACCCGGCCTTGGGTCACGTCGTAGAACCGGGGAATTAGGTTGATGATGGTGGACTTGCCAGAGCCGGTCGCTCCCAGCAATGCCACGGTCTGGCCCGGTTCGGCGACGAAACTGACGTCCCGGAGCACCAGCTCCCCCGCGCCAAAGTAGCGAAAACTGACGTAGTCAAAGGCCACCTGCCCCGAGACAGTGGGCAGATTGAGGGCGGAGGGCGCTTCGACCACTTCAGATTGGGCGTCGAGAATCTCAAAGACCCGCTCGGTCGAGGCCCCGGCCTGCGAGACCATGGTGATAATCATGCCCAAAATCAGCATAGGGAAAAAGGCCATCATCATGTAATTAGCAAAGGCCACCAGGCGTCCCATGCTGAGATGGTCGCCGATGACCTGGTATCCACCGATCCAATAGACGGCCAAAAGCGCCAGGTTAGCGAGTAAAAAGATAAGGGGTATCGCTATCGCAAACAGCCGCCCCACGACGATATTCAAATCGAACAGGTTCTGGTTGGACCGGGCGTACCGCTGGGCCTCGTAGGGCTCGCGGGCGAAAGCTTTCACGACCCGGACTCCCACCAGATTCTCTTGCAGCACGGTATTGAGATCGGCCAGGCGCTGTTGAATCTGCATAAATAAAGCCCGCGCCTTGTTGGCAAAAAAGGCAAACAGGCCAAATGTGACCGGAACGAGTACGAGGATGACAAGAGCCAACTGCCAATCCGTCACGAACAACAGCAGGATGCTGCCGACCATCATGAATAGCGCATTGAGGAGCTGGATGAATCCCTGGCCGACAAACATGCGCACCACATCTACATCAGAGGTGGCCCGGGTGAGCAGTTGACCGGTCTGGGCGCGGTCGTGGTAACTGAAAGAGAGGGATTGAACCTTGGCATAGATCTGATTGCGCAGATCGTAGGCGATGCCCTGAGCTATGCGAGCAGCCCACACCCCCTGCAAAAAGGAGAACACCGATCCGGCGCTGGCCAGACCCACCATCCCCAGCGCGGCCCACACGACGACATCCACCCGCTGGACTGCTATCCCGTTGTCAATCGCCGCCTGAGTGAGGCGGGGAATGACTAGCCGGGTGGCATTCGAGATCAACAGGCCTACAAGCGCACCGGCGGTCAACAACCAATAGCCCCGGAGATAACCCAGGGCGCGCCAGAGATATTTCAAGATGCCTGCCTCCAACTGGGACCGGCCACCCCATCTAGCATCAGGTCCACCGTCTGATCAAGCAATTCCGACAAGGAAGCGGGGCGACATCCAAGGTGATACGACATCAACTGGTGGAAAAACAAGGCTCGGACCATCCCTCCCACATGGATCGCAGCCAGGTCAGGCCGAATCTCACCGCTGGCCTGAGCCTGGCGCACCAGTCCGGCGAGCAGATTGGTCAGCGCATGCGCGGGGTGGACGTCAAAGTCTGTCTCTTGCACCGCAAAGAGCCGCCGCATCAGAGACGGATCGGCCAAGGGATCCTCGGCCACCAGGCCGAGGGCCAGCTTGATGCGAGCCACAGGGCTATCGGGCAGGTTGCTCCCCGCCGCCAGCAACTCTTCCAACTGCTGGAATCGCCACTGAGCTAGAGCTGGCAGGATCAGTTCCTTGGCTTCAAAATAGTTGAAAAACGTGCCTTTGGCGACATCGGCAGCCTCGGCGATCTCCTCGACGGTCATATCGTCATATCCCTGCTCCTGGAACAGCCGCAATGCAGCTTCCAACAGCCGCTGACGAGTTTCGAGTTTTTTGCGCTCGCGGCGCGAAAGTGACCGATCCCTCATGCTAATTAATGACCCCAGAGTAAAAATGACCAGAGTCAGATTGTACACAGGCTGAGGGAATTGTCAACCCCCACTCCCAACAGGAAACGCGACACCGCCCCACCGATGGGCAGGGCGGTGTGATGCACTGGGACTCGAATTGGCAGAAAAAACCAGGATTATTGGGGCGCCAGCACAGGAGCAACCTTCTTCTTTGACACATCCAACGTGCGCCGGATGCTTTCCATCAGCTTTTCAAAGGCAAAGGGCTTGGTGATGTGCTCGATAGCCTCTCGATCAGCATCCCCGGTCTGTTCGGGCAGCAGCACTGAAACGATAATGACGGGGATTTCTGCCGTCGCCGGATCGGCCTTGATCCGATGGAGCACCTCCATCCCGGTGATATCAGGCAGCATCATGTCCAGGGTGATCAGATCGATAGGTTCGGTCTGAACCAGCGACACCGCCTCTTCACCATACGCCGTGGTGAGGACCTCAAATCCCTCGCGTCGCAGTTGCAATGCGATGAGTTGAGCGATATCCTCGTCGTCTTCGACGACCAACACTGTGTTCGTCTCGCTCGGCTTCTCCTCCTCGACAGAAATATCGCTCGGCACGTCCACCCGCCGGGGCAGGACGAACGTAAACGTATTGCCACCCTCGGTCTCGCTCTCAACCCAAAGACGACCACCGTGCATCTCGACCAATATCCTGGCCACCGGCAACTCCAGGCCAGTACCATGCACCTCGTGGGCCAGCGACTCTTCCGTCCGATGGAAGCGCTGAAAGATGCGCGCCCTGTTCTCGGCAGAAATGCGAGCAGCCGTGTCGCTGACGGATACCTGCACTCCCTCTTCGGAGCTGGACAGGGAAATCTTGATACGCCCCCCTTCCGGCGTGGCATTGCAGGCATAGTTGGCCAGATTGGCGATCACCTGACCGAGCCGGTTCGGATCCCCCAAGACCATGCCCACTTGAGGTTCGATCTCGACCATCAGGCGCAGCTTTTTCAAATCGCACTGGGGTTTGATGGTATCTGCGACCTCACGAACGACCTGCTCCAATTGGACAGGTCGGATGTCCAGGTCCAACCGATAGCTCTCCACCCGGCTAATATCCAGCAGGTCGTTGATCAACGCCACCAGATGATCAGCGTTGTTCTGCACGATCTGCAGGAACCGCACGTGTTCTTGGTCGAGAACTTGGACGGCATCGTGCAACAAGAGGTCACAATACCCCTTGATCGCCGTCAACGGCAGACGCAGCTCGTGGGAAACGTTGGAGACAAAATCACTCCTGGACCGGTCGGCCTCCACCTCGCGCGTGATGTCGCGCAGCACGGTCACAATCCCCCAGAACTCGCCCACGTCGGTCAGGACCGGAGCCAGATGGGCCTGGATAAAGCGCGTCCCAATCTCGATGATCGTCTCGGCTGGCTTCCCACTCTGGCCATAGGAGTAAGGGTCGGCGCACAAGCGCTCCATAGCCTGACTCACAGTCATGCGCCCGCGAGCGGAGAATCGCTCAAACAGTGTGCTGACCGGATGACCGAGCACCGTATCGGGGTCAACTTTCAGCATGCGGGCGGCTGCCCGGTTGAGCACCAACACCCGGCCCTCGCCATCGCTAACGACCACGCCGTCGCTCATTGAGGCCAAAGCGGCGTGCTCCACCAACAACATCGCATCGCGGTGCTTTTTATTCTGCTCTGTAGTTTGCACGTTTTTGTTCATCTTTCTGCCACTCCTGTCTACCCGTACTGTCTAAAAGATCTTGAGCTGGTCCTATGCAGCTAGAACTTGGCTCTGGCGTGATTTGTGTTGTCCATCGAAATATTCGAGTACTGATGCAATCTTTTGTGGCGACATAACCCGATCCACCACGCCCCGTTCAATGGCAGCCTTGGGCATACCAAACACCACACAGCTTTCCTCATCTTGAGCAATAATATGTCCTCCCGCTCGTCGCAGATTCTCCAGACCATCGGCGCCGTCGTCGCCCATCCCCGTCAAAACAATCCCGATGGCGACAGAGCCATACACTTTGGCCACCGAATCAAACAAGCGAGTCGCCGACGGGCGCTGCCCCTTCACCGGGTCCGATCGATCCAACCGCACGATGCCGCCGGTCGCCACAGTCAGGTGCATATCATCCGGCGCGACCAACACACTTCCCTCTCTGACCCGTTCGCCATCCTGAGCGATGGACACCTTCAACTCGGTCTCACCGTCCAACCATTGGACGAACCCCTGGGCGAACCCCGGAGTGATGTGCTGCACGGTGACGATAGGAATCGAGAGATCACCTGGCAAGGCAGTGAATATCTCGCGCAGCACCCCTGGACCACCGGTCGAGGCAGCAATAGCGATCAGTTCAGGGTGCGCCGGCGCCAAGATCAGCTTCTCCACATCCGGCTTCTGCACTGCTTCAGCAGGGCGATAACGAGGGCGAAGCGTCACGACCTGTACATCCGACATCAACCGGATCGTTGTCACCAGTTGACCCCGCGCTGCCTCGTAAGCCCTGGGCGTGATACCACTCGGTTTTTCAACGACCGTCAGGGCTCCAGCCTCGATAGCGGCGAAAGCAATGTTTCTATCAGGCTCGTACACACTGGCGGCCACCACGACGATGGGGGTGGGCGTCGTGCTCATGATCTGCTTGATCGCCTCCAATCCGTCCACGCGAGGCATACGAATGTCCATCGTGATCACATCAGGCCGCAGGCGAGTGGTCAATCTCACAGCCTCTTCCCCATCCTGAGCCTGCCCTACCACCTCAAAACCAGGCTCGGTTTCCAGCATGCTGACCAGGATTTGTCGCACGACTGCCGAGTCGTCAACGACCAACACACGGATAGGCTCTTTCTTCATCCCGACCCTCACCAGTCTATGTCAATCACCTGAAATCTCTACCACTCCAGCCGGACGAGCCCTCGATAACCGTCATGCGAACCCAATCCCTTATACGATAATCTTCATCTGCCGCAGCGTCTCTAGCAATACCGCGTCGGCAAAGGCATCCTTGGGAATATAGTCAACTGCCCCAGTCTGCAAACCCAGCACGACGGCTTCTTGCTCATCGTGCCGGGTAAACATGATGATCGGAATGTCGGCCGTCTCTGGCGCGTTCTTTAGTTGATGACAAACCTGAAATCCGTTCATCCCCGGCATCTGCACGTCCAACACGATTAGATCAGGATGCAACTTTTGAGCCGTTTCAAGACCCGAACGGCCGTCATGAGCCAATAGAACCTGCAATCCTTCCTGCTCCAATAACGCCTGCATATGCAACGCTTGCGTAGGGCTGTCTTCAACCACCAGGATCGTTTTTCTTTGCATACCGTTCGTGCTCATAGGGTCAGACATAACCCTCCCCTCCTCACGCTATCCGCTTGACCACCGTGACTTGTAAATCGTTGGTCGGCAGTTCTTCAATGGTCAATTCATCTACCAACCACTTGACATCGGTAAATGTTCGAGCTCCCACCTCAAAGTCATTGACCTGGATCGCCTTACAGGCGACTCGCATTCCCGAACGACTGCCATCTCCCAGACAATCAATGTTCACATACCCGTGGTATGTTTCCCCCAATCTCAAAGCCCGAGCTAACGAGGACGTCGCCAAGGCGATCCGCGCCTGGTTTGTAATGTCAAACCCCACCGCGCGAGCCAACTTGCGTACTTGCATACGCGCCATAAACACGTCGAACTCGGTCTGTACTTCTATCGTCTGGCTTTCATTCATAGGCTACCACCTCGTCCCCCTGACGACGCACCAATTGGCTCAATACCCTTGCAATTTGATCCAACGTCAGTACCCGATCCACAATGTTGCGGGTGACCGCTTCGCCGGACATGCCATACACGACACAACTCTGTTCCTCTTGAGCCAGAACCAGACCTCCAGCCTGATGGAGATCCGTCAATCCCTCGACCCCATCATCTCCCATCCCGGTGAGTATGATCCCCATGGACCGAGAACCATACGCCTCGGTCAAAGAGTGAAACAAATAGTTGGCCGAGGGACGCACTCCCTTGTAGGGTGGTTCCTTGCACAGTTCGATAACCCCTCCGCGACTGACCCGCATGTGATAATCGTCGGGGGCTAACAACACAGTCCCTGGCCGGGGAATCTCGCCATGGCCCGCTAAACTGACGCGCAGCGTCGTCATACTATCGAGCCACTCGGCCAATCCAACGGCAAACCCCCGGGTGATGTGTTGAACCACTAGGATGGGAACCGGGAAACTGGCCGGCAGCGGGCCCAGAATTTTAGCCAACGCTTCCGGTCCACCCGTTGACGATGCCATCCCAATCCGTTGTATCCGCCGCCGAATGTCCTCGGGCAAATGCCAGGCATCCCAATCGGGGGATACCGGCACATCCTGAGCCTTCTCACCTCCATCCCAACGATGGACCACCGGCACATCGGACATCAACCGCACAGCTTGAATGACCCGATCGCACGTTTCAGGGTCCGCCATACCCGGTTTGCTCACCACCGTCAGAGCGCCGGCTCGCAACGCCTCGAAGGTAAGGTCCATATCGGAGCGCATGACGCTGGCCGTCACGATCACGATCGGAGTGGGAAACTCGCGCATAATACGCCGCGTCGCCTCTAACCCATCCATTTTGGGCATCCGCACGTCTATCGTGACCACGTCAGGGCGCAGACGCTTGACCAGTTGGACAGCATCCTCCCCAGTGGCGCCGGCTCCCACCACTTCCATTCCCCCCATATCTCGAAAGAGCGTGACTAACAACTCGCGGGCAGTGGGCGAATCATCCACTACAACAACACGGATGTTGTCAGCAGATGAACGGTTATTTTTCTGCATGATCATCCTCCACGTCTCCCTCTATCCCCCCTGTGCCAGGCAGGATATTCAACTGGCGCAGGGTTTCCAACAGGACAGAACCGGAAAAAGCATCCTTGGGAATAAAATCAATTGCCCCTAGATCAATGCCCGTCAGGGCCGTAGCGGCGTCATCGCGGACAGTGAGCAAAACGATGGGCATATCGGCCGTCTGAGGGCTCTTTTTCAAATGCCGACAGGCCTCCAACCCTCCCATCTGGGGCATTTCGATGTCGAGCACGATAGCATCAGGCAGGTGCTGCTGGGCCAACCTGACTCCTTCCAGCCCATTGGAGGCCCAAAGCACGTCCACCCCCTCCTCTCTGAGCATGTGCTCCAGCGCCATCGCCTGGACCGGACTGTCCTCCACGATCAAAATGGTCTTGTCGGTTTCTGCCATACCGTCCAACCCTGCCGCCCTGCTATATCAACTGCTCAATCGTTTCCAACAGGTTATTCTGGTCAAAGCTGCTCTTGGTGATGTAGGCATCCGCGCCCACCTCAATACCCCGCGCCTTGTCCTCCGGTGAATCGAGAGACGTCACCAGAATGACGGGAATCTCGGCCAGGCGCGAGTCCTCACGAATTCGTTGTGTGAGCCCAAACCCATCCAATCGAGGCATCACCACGTCTGATACCACCAGGTCGGGCGGCCCTCCGGTCGCGATGGCATTCAGCGCTTCCTGGCCATCGGTGGCCAGTTGAACATCGTACCCGGCCGCTTCCAGGATATTTTTCTCCAGAGTGCGAGTAGTGATCGAATCATCCACGACGAGGATGCGCCGTCGAGCACGCTTCTTCTCTGGTGATACGGCCTGGGTCAGCGCGCTCAGAACAGAGCGGCGATCTCCCCGCAGTCCCAGCTTGATCAGGTCTGCTACGTTCAAAATCAGGACGACCTCACCGCTTCCCAGCACAGTAGCCCCTGCAACACCGCCGACCCGAGACAACTGTTTTCCCAAACTCTTGATCACGACCTCCTGCTCACCGGCCAACGCATCCACGGCAAAGGCCATTCGCCGCTCGGCCGCCGCCAGGATCACCACCGGGATATGGCTCTTCTCGGTTCCATTCACGGCGGGCAACCCCAGGATGTGACTGAGCTGCACCACGGTGAGCGGACGGCCATTGTAAACAATGACATCGTGACCCTCCAGGGATGCAATATCCTCAGGCTGGACGAGCATAATCCGTTCAATCGCATTGTGAGGAATGGTAAATATCTGATCAGAGACCCTCACCAGCAAGCCCCGGGAACTGGTCAGCGTCAGCGGAAGCGTCAGCGTGAAAGATGTTCCCACCCCCGGCGTAGAATCCAGGTCGATCCGGCCGTGCAAGGCCTCTACATTACGGCGCACGACGTCCAATCCAACCCCACGCCCCGAGATATCGGTAATGATCGGACTGGTGGAAATCCCGGCGTTGAAGATCACCTCTTTCAGGTCTTCCTCACTCCAACCCTGCACGTCCGCCCGCCCTCGCCGCTGGATCGTCTCTCGAATAGCCTCCAGGTCCAACCCAGCCCCATCATCGGAAACCGAGATCACCACATCCTTGCCCAATTGTTCGGCCATGAGAGTGATTGTGCCAGCCCGAGACTTGCCCGAGGCCAACCGACGCTGAGGCGTCTCGATCCCGTGATCCACGGCGTTTCGCAGGAGATGAATCAACGGGTCCTTGATCTGCTCCAACACCCGCTTATCCAGCTCGGTCTCACCACCAACAATCTGCAAGACCGCCTCTTTTTCCGATTCTTTGGCCAAGTCACGGACCATGCGGCCAAAGGTGCCCGTAATCGTCGCCAGGGGCAGCATGCGAGCTCGCTTGATCTCTTGTTCCAGTTCGTCAATCACCAACGACATGTGCATCGTATCGTTCGAGTATTCACGCACCAGGTTGCCGATGAGGGTATGTAGTTCACGCAGTCGGTCCTGGCTGACGCCAACGTAACCCAACAAGCGAGATATATCCTTGCCGATTTTGCCATCACTGATGAAACGACCCTGCTCCACCCCCTGCTCCCGGCCCCAACCTCGTCCGGCCTCGCCCGGCGCGACCTCGACCGGTCCCAGACGACGCACTCCAAACGCCCCGCTCATATCGTGCCGTGCTAAACGATTGTAAGCACTGCGAGCCGCCAACCATTCCTTCTGCCAGAGCGACATAAACTCGTGCAGATATAGCACCTGGGCCAGCCTCTGCTCGGCTCGGATCTTGGTGACGAGCAGTTCGCTGAGCTGGCCCATCAACGCATCCAGTTTACTCACGCTGACTCGAATCGTCTCGTCCACTGCAAACCCGGCTGGTGCAGTCCCCACCTCCGGGGAGGATGGGGGAGCCGACGGCTCGGCCTCATCCACCGGCTCTGGCTGCAGCGGCGCAACCGGCGACGTCACAGGCTCTGGTGATACCTCCGGTACTGTCTCCGCACTAACCGGCTCTGGTTCGGGTTCCTGGGGCGAAGACTCCCCAGAGGTCTCCGCGGCCAATGGCGCACTACCGTGGGCGGCCTGCAAGTCAGCCAGGGCCTGCAACGATTGCATAGGCGGTGTGATCTCGCCGGCCTCGTAAGATTGCTGGACGATCAAGATCGCATCCACCGCTCGATAACAGGCCGTAAATAACTCGGTCGTCGGCTGAATAGCTTGCTTTTGCAGATCGTCGAGCACACTTTCGAGGGCATGTGCCAATTGCTCAACCATGGTGACACCCATGGCGCGGGCCGCGCCCTTGAGACTATGGGCAGCACGAAAGATGTCCTCCAGAGTGACTTTGCGCTGCTCACCGGAAACCGTGCCTTGTTCCAGCGCGAGCAAGCCATCGTTCATGGTCTGAACGTGCTCTGTCAATTCAGCGCGAAAGGAACTGATCAATTGTTCTCGAACTTTGGCTGCCAGGGACATGGGCCCTTCCTCCTGCTCAAAGAGTAGTCTCCTACTCTTTGATGATTATAGTGTATCGTATACCCCAGCGGGGTTACAAGGCCGTTACGATTACGTTGCAACCGTGAGGGAGCCGTGTCACTGCTCGGTCAATTCGGCCAGACTGCGGGCCAGATCGTTCAACTCCCGGGCCGCTTTCTCCGCCTGGCGGGTGCTCGCCAGGCTCTGCACCATCGCCTGGTTGATGTTCTGCATCGCCAGTGCCACCTGCTCCACCCCACTCGCCTGCTGACGGCCCCCCGCCACCATCTGCGCCGCCGCCTGTGCGCTCTCCTCGATCACCTCCGCCAACTGCTCGATCGCCTCCCCTGCCTGGCTCGCCAACTGCACCCCATCCTCCACCTTCTTCGTCCCCTCCTCCGTCGCCATCACCGTCGCGTTCGTCGCCTTCTGGATGTCCGATAGGATCGCCCGCACCTGCGCCGTCGCCTGCTTCGACTGCTCCGCCAGATTCCGCACCTCCACCGCCACCACCGCGAACCCCTTCCCGTACTCCCCCGCCCGCGCTGCCTCCACACTCGCGTTCAACGCCAGCATGTTCGACTGGGCCGCAATGTCGTTCACCGTCGCAATGATCTCCCCGATCTGCTGCGTCTGCTCCGACAGCGCCAGGATGTTCTCCGCGATCCCCTCCACCCGCACCCGAATCTGCGCCATGCTCCCCACCGTCTCGTCCACCGCCCGCCGCCCGGTCCGCGAGACCTCCACCGTGCGCCGCGCCCCATCCGCCACCTCCTGCGCCCGCCCCACCGACTGCTCGGCGATCGTCTTGAGCTCGTCCACCGTCGTCGTCGTCTGCGAGATAGCCGCCGATTGCTCGCTCGCCCCCGAGGCCTGCTCCGTCGTCGCCGCCAGAATCTCGGTGGACGAGGCTTTCAAGCTGCGAGCCGCATTCCGAACCTGGCGCAGAATATCCTGCATCGCGGCCGTCATCTTGTTCATGCTATATCCCAACATCACCAGCGGATCGCTGTCCGCCTCCAGTTCATCCCCCTCCAGATCCACTCGCGCGGTCAGATCCCCCTGTTCCACCGCCGCGAGATAGGCGACGTAATCCTGAACAATCGCCCGCAAATAGTCCCGCTGTTCCTGCTCACTGCGCAGCATATCCCGCAGTTGAAAGATCATCTGGTTGAATGCATCGGCCAGCACCCGCGTTTCATCCCTCGCCTGCACCACCGCTTTGACGTTCAAATCACCATCGGCCACGGAGCGGGCGGCCTCGGCGATTTCGAGCACGGGGCGGGCCAACATCCTGGCCAGCCACCACGTCGCACCGATCACGATCAACGCGACGATCCCACCGATTACCCCCAGCGCGCTGCCCAAGCGGTTCGCTTTGGAGAACGCATCGGCCGTATCCATCTCGGCGATGATCGCCCAGTCCGGCCCCGGCACGTCCACAGGAGACCAGGTGGAAACGACCTGCTGTCCAAGGTAGTTGCTGACGACCGCCGATCCCGTCCCCCCTGCCAACGCCCAACGCGAGGCCTCGGTGTCCACCCCGCTCTCCTCGACCGTGCCGGCAAAAGATGCCGCGACGGAGTGCGTCTCTGGATTGCGATACGAATCGGAACGCAGCCGTTGATCCGGCCCCACCAGGTAGGTCTCCCCCGTCTCGCCCATACCAGCCCGCTCTTGCATCATCGCGTTGATATCGTCAATCGCGAGTTGAACGGCCACCACAACTTTGGCCTCGCCCTCGTGCATCACAGGCTGGGCCATAAAGGCGGCCAACTCGTCGCTGGGCCTGTACGGCTCAAAGTCGGCGTACCCCAGTTGGCCGCTCTCCATCACCTCCCGGAATAACCGCCCCAGGCTGGAATCCGAGTATGGCCCATTCACCAGATTGGTCTGATAATCGGGTTGCTGGACGACGGTGTAAAAGATGTACCCCTCGGAGGTTATCAAGAGTAGATCACGATACCCGAACAAGCTCTTGTATTGGGCGAAAAAATCCTCGCTGCGCCCTTCCACGCGCAGGACCAGCGCCTCTTCCACGACCACCCTGGAGATGATGGCCCAATTCAAGCCATCCAGGCTCAGCGGCTGATAGACCACCAGGTGGGCGCCATCACCCTCGGCAAAAATATCCGCCCCCTCCATCCCACTCAAGGCGTCCAACACGTACGGCGGCGCTGCGCGAGTTATATCGTAGCCAACCCCGTACCGTTTGTCATCCTCCGCAAGTCTGTCGCTGCGCAGAGTCACCGCGCCGTGGGATTCCCTGGCCACTAGAAACGTCTCCTCGGTCTCCCACAGCCCGGAGCGCCCTTGGATGGTCGAGCTGAACAGATCAGCCCCGATCCGGAGAGCGACGACCCCGATCAACCGCACATCCGAGTCGTACACGGGGGCGCCGACGAACAACATCGCCTCGTTGCCGGCTGGCGCGTAGGGACCAAAGTCGACCACAACGGTCCTGTTCTGCGCTCTGACCTGACGCCACACCTGTCCCAAACCGGTGACCTGCAGATCGCCAGTGGACGTGCTGCTGCCCAGTTCACTCCCCCGCCGGGTTGAATACAGGACGTGTCCCTCGGCTCCATCCACCAAATAGAGATCCTGATATCCCGACTCGGTCAAATAGTCCAAGATAAATGCATCGTAAGGCTGTGTCACCGTCAAGTAAGTGGGTGTATCCATCGGAAACAGCCTCGCGCCCTCGGCCTCCCCGGCCCACTCGTCCCGGTAGTCCATCAAGCCCTCGTACATGGTGACAAAGTCAACGCTTTGAACCAACACGTGAACGTCATTTCGCATCTTGACGAACAGGTCTTCCACCCGTCCCTTTTTAACGTCCTGAACGGTCATCAGTTTCAAGAGCGCTTCCTGCCGCAGCGAGTTCACCGTCTCCACCAAAGCGGCCATGTCGCTCTGACGCTGATTGAAATACCCCTCTACCTGCGCCTGTTTGATCGCCCGCACTGCTTGCAGTTTTTCGTAGGCCGCTTCTTCCAGTCCAGCCCGGGCCCGTGAATAAGCCACGCTCCCCACGATGATCAGAGGAATCAGCGCGAGCGCCAGAAACGCCAGCAATAGTTTCCCTCGGATGGAGTGGATGAACAAGAGCTTGCCTTGTTCCACCATAGTTGCCTCCTCGTAACCCTCGATCTACACCGGTTGACCGCGCGAGTTCAGCGCATGGCCAACCGCTGTCCCAGCTTTTCTCCTGTCCCCATCAAACAATCTCCTCATGCACGATCAACCGGGGGTCAGATAACACGGCCAACAGGTCCAGGATGACCACCAGGCGATCCTCCTCAATCCCGCTGGCAGGGTCTCGGTCTCGCCGTGCGATGACACCCTGCACGTACTCGGCTCGCAATCCCCGGACTGTGCCGGCGGCATCCTGCATCTGGCCGGTCGGCAGTGATTCGACAGTCAACACGTCATCCACCAACAGGGCAATTTCCATATCCGGCGTCTCAATGACCACCAATTGGAGCATGCCCTCACCCAAGTCGGCAAGCCCTTTGCCTTCATCCGGTCCGGCTGGCAGCCCAAAGAACTGCCGCAGGTCCACCACGGACAGAATTCGACCTCGCATGTTGATCACCCCAGCGACCCATTCGGGCACCCGGGGCACTGGGGTTATCCCCTCGGTCGGCTTGACGTAATAGACGTACTGGGCATCTATGCCGTAAATCTCGCGTCCTAATCGGATCAGCACCAGCCGGACTTGATCGCCTTGATCTTGCTCGTCCAGCGACTGGGCCAGTTCAGCCGCACGACGCGCCCAGACACGCTGTATCTCCTCCAACGCGACCTCGGCTGTCTCCTCCACCTCTGTGTTTAGCTCGGTGACGCGCTGTCGAATGGTCTCCCAATCCAAGTCGCGCTCTCGCTCAGAATTCAACCTGCCAGAGTCCATCTCATCCCTCCCCTGTGTCCCTCGTCAATCGGCCCTCTCCCACAAGACCATCACGCCCCCTGGCTCGGTCCCACGTAGCGAGCGACCAACACCAGCGCATCGTCTGTCCCGCGTCGATATTGCTCCATGATGGTGTCGGCCATCTGTTGAGGGTAATCTCCCATCGTCAATTCCTCTGCAAAGACACTGCAGAGGCCGTCGGTAGCCAGGATCAGCGTATCCCCTGGTCTCACGTTGACCGTGGCTGGCCGCAGCGTCGGCAAGTTGTACCCCACTACCCCACCCCGCAGCAGCAGGCGCTCTCGCTTGAAATGCCGGTGCTCATCCTGGTACAGCAACAGCCCCTTCACGTTGCCCACACCCAACCAGGTCATCGTCCCTCCTATATCGAAAGATGCCAGGCTCATCACCACACCACGAGTCCTTCTCAAGGCGTCATGACACTTCTTGAGCAGCAAAGAGACCGACCCTTGGGTGTAACCATCCAACGCAGCGATAGCGGCCTTGGCGGCTGCCGCTGCCCTGGGACCGTGCCCCAATCCATCCACAACCACCACCAGGGCGCCATTCGCAAACGACTCGATCAAATATTGATCTCCCGACTCGGACTCGCCATCAAAGGCCCGGCCCGCGACTCCCCACTCGATCAGCGATCTGTCCACGGTGTGTGCATCACTGGCTACATCATCTGTATGTACACTTGCTCTTTTCATCGGGCCCACTTTCTCATTGTCACCGTCGTTCCCTCGCCCTCGCAGGACATGATCTCGAACTCGTCCATCAGCCGCTTGGCCCCCGACAAGCCCAGTCCCAGTCCTCCCCCTGTCGAGTAACCATCCTGTAACGCCTGCTCGATATCCGGGATACCCGGTCCCTCATCTCGCGCGACGACGAGGATACCATCCCTGCCATCCCGACACACGGGGGAGAGCACGACCTGGCCCCTCCCGGCGTACTTGACGATGTTGCGCGCGACTTCCAACACCGCAATGGCAACGGCAGCCTGCTCGTTGATCGAAAGCCCCACACGGCTCGCCAGCAGCCGCCCCTTCTGGCAAGCGACGATGACATCCGTATCACTCCCAATTGCCACCTTGGTCTCGGTGCTCTTTTGACCCATCACTTTCCCCCACCCCTTACAGATTCAACCAAACCTCAACGCAATCGTTTTAGCGCCCTGATGGTCGTACCCTTGCCCACCACCGACTGAATCTCGAACTCGTCCATCAACCGCTTGGAACCGGATATGCCCAGGCCCATCCCCTGAGACGTCGTGTATCCCCCTGCCAGAACTCGCGCCACATCGGGGATTCCCGGGCCCTGGTCCTCGGCAATGATCTCGACGTACTTGTCGTACACAGTCAGGGTGATGACCCCCTCGCCCGCGTATTGCTCAATATTCCGTCCCAGCTCGGAAATGACCACGGCGATCTTGTTCGCTTCTGCCGGGTGAAGCCCCATCTCGGTTGCGACAACCAGTCCCCGGCGCCGCGCCTTCACGACGTCTACCACGTTGCTGATGGTAAAGCGTACCTGATTCAAAGGTGTATTCGCCATGCTACACCTCGCTCAAATTAGTGAACGGCGAAGCGACAACCACCTCATCCTCCCAAGACTCGAGAGGTTCGACACCAGGCGCTGGCATCCCCCCATCCTGCTGCTCTTGTTCTCGACTCAACGCCAGGGCATCATCCAGATCCAATACAGCGTGAATGTTGGGCAGCGTCATCCCCAATTCCACCATCGTCTCGATCACTGCGTCCTGCAGGCCAGAGATGATGACCTCGGAGCCCATCAGTCCGGCCATGCGGGCAGTGCTCTGGATGAAACGGCCAAAGAAACTGTCGCAGATGTCCACCCGGGAGAAATCGAGCAGCACCCACCGCGAACGATACCGGCGGACAGACTCTAAAACCCCCCGCCTCAACCGCAGCACGTCCCGATCGGTCAAGTCACGCGGCACAGCGACCAACAACAGGCTCTCCAGCTTCTGAATCGTGGAGGCCGCCCCTACCCCATCTAACTCTTCCATAGTCTCGACTCTTTCACCCGGACAAGCCAGGGGCCAAACCACAAGGACACAGGGCGCACGAAGGAGTCTTGCACCCACTATGTCCTTCGTGGTCAATCCGACGATTGTTCAATGGTGACTGCTCAGGTGCGACGCACTTGCCAAAATTGCAAAGCCGCTGAAACTGCGGGAACAAGTGCGTCGCACCTCATAACTGACTACAGATCTGCCCCCTCGGCCCTCCACATCTGCTGTTGATGGATGATGACCCCGCGCAGGCTGCCAACGGTGATGCCGCCGGATCCGGGAATAAACTCGTTGTCGGGAACGCCCTCCAACAGACGCCGGGCATTGTCCAACGACTTGAGGGCCAGAGGCAACAGATTGCTGTTATAATACAGATCGGCCAGTCCAAAGTGCCCCAGCACGTACAACCGATCAATGTAGACCACCTTCTTCATCACGTCTATCGCCTCGTCCAAATCCCCCTGATGCTGGAGCACTAACGCCAGGATGTAATACGCATCGAGAGCCAACTTGTCGAGGCGAATCGCCTCCCGACACCAGCGCTCTGAATCGTCCCACTTGCCCAGGTTTGCATAGGCCTGCCCCAACAGCGCGTAAACGGGCGCCTCGCGCGCCCCTGCCCTGACCATCTGCACCAGCAAATCCCGCGCATCCTCCGAGCGCCCATAAGCCAACAACTCTCTTGCTCGCTCCATAGGGTCCACGTGACCCAAGCGGCCCAAAGAATAGATGTATACGTGATCCAACTCCCGCTCCGGCCTGGGCTTGGTCCCGGAGTCGAGCAGCTGCGCGCGTCGTTCGGCCTGCGTCGGCGCGGCCGTATCGGCCCCCGCCTCCTCGAGAGTGACAGGAAAAGCTGCTTGCTGAGGGGGCGGCGCCAACAGCGCCGGGGCTGACGTCTCCACTGGCTCTCCCAACCACTTCCATTCCTGTGGCTGAGGCTGAGGCTCGTCCGTGCGCTGGTACAAAATCGCGTTGGGAAAGTTGTGAATCTGAAACTTGCGATAGATGCTCAGCGAGTGCTCAGCGTGTCCCACGACCAACCACCCGCCGTACGTCAGGCAGGCATAAAACCGATCCACGACACTGCGCGAGATCGTCTCGGTGAAATAGATCATCACATTCCGGCACATCACCAGGTCCATCAACGTCGTGTTGGATTCGTAGGAGGGATAGTTGTCTTCCATCAGGTTGAGTTGACCAAAGGTGACCATGCGCTTCACCTCTGGGATCAGTTCGTACCGGTTGCCCCGCCGTCGAAAGTACCGGGATCGCCACGTTTTGGCCCGTTCCTCGCGAAAAGCCCACTCGCTGTAGATGGCCTGGCGCGCCCGATCGATCGCCTCGGTGTTGATATCGGTGCCCAGGATCGTGATGGACCAATCCTCCACGTTGGGCAGCAATTCCCGCAGTAACATTGCGATAGAATACGGCTCTTCACCGCTGGCGCACCCGGCGCTCCAGATACGCAAAGTGCGCAAGGACCGTCGGCGGTTGATAATCTGAGGCAGCACGTGATTGTACAGCGCATCAATCTGACCCGAATCGCGGAAAAAGTGGGTCTCACTGATCGTCAGCGCATTGGCCAAGCGCTCAAAGTAGACCGCGCTGCTGTTGGGGTCTTGCAGCAGGCGGTAGTACTCGTTCATGTCCTTGCACGTCGAAGCCGCATAGGCCTGCCGCACCCCGCGCTCCAGGTCGCTCCGCCGATTGTCCGGAAAGTGCAGCCCACAACGCCCGTACACCAACTTGCTAAAGCGCAAATAGTCGCCGTATCCAAATGTGGGGACGTTGTTGGCTGAGGGATCAGCACTGGTAAATGTCACGATTCAACCCCCTCCGCTGCCTCTTCGACCTCTACCTCCGCCGCTGCATCATCCGCTTCCCCATCTTCCTCTACCGCCCCGGCCTCTTCCTCCTGCTCGGCATCCTCAGCCTGAGAATCCTCGGTGATGACACCGGGAAGACTCGACACGACCTGAGCCAATTCTTGCATCCGCCCAGGTGCCAAGAGATGATCCAGGTCCAGCAATAACACCAACTCGTTCTGAATGTGGGCCAATCCTCTCAAGACCGGGACATCTTTCATCCCCTCCGGCATGATCTCTGCCACGCGAGAAATCTGCTGTTTCGAAAGAGTGAGCACATCAATCACCTCGTCAACGATCAGTCCCAAGCGCTGCCCCTTGACCTGCACAATGATGATAGGAGTACGGAGTTGAAAAGGAAGCCGTGGCAGGCCAAACAAAAGACGCAAGTTAATCACAGGGACCGCCTGGCCGTGCAAATTGATCACCCCTTCGACCACCTGATTGACCTGGGGGATCGGTGTGATGGTGACCATCTCAATGATCTTGATGATGGGGAGACTGGGCAACGCGTACATCTGCTTCCCCAGCCGAAATGCCACCAAGTCCTCTCGGTCAGACGACCGCAGCGCGCCGCCTACGATTTGCCGATTTTCCATAGCCCCTCCTTGTCTGTTTCCGATGCCCCTCCGAACCGTCACACCCCTCAAGTCTGTACCACGCGGCTCTTGCGCTGGTGAGCCTGACGAATCTGACTGGTCCGCCGGATGGCCGAGAGCAGGTCAGCTCCCATATTCGCCTTGGGGACAAACTCGTCCACTCCTGCTTCTAGCGCCGCGCGCCGATAACCGTCCGTGCCCAATAGCGTCAGGGCAATGATCCCAACCCCGGGCAGCGCCTCGCGCAGGCGTGGGATGAAATTCAAGCCGCCAGGCAGGCTGGACGACGTGATGTCAATCAGGATAATATCCGGCTTCAACTCCAGAGCGCGCTCCAACGCTTCATCCCCCCCATCAACGGCACTGATGACCACAATATCGTCCTGGGCCTCCAGGAACCGCCTGGCGATGCCCACAAAGGTGAGATTGTCGTCCACGAGCAGAATAGAGATGGCCCCCTCGTGATTTTCCATCAGATGTACTCCGTGCAACTAGATTAGAGACGCGTTCAACGTCCACCACCGGCAACGTCAAGACACCCAGTACCCTCTGCCACAGGTATAGATACCGTCTCTATCTTACCGCAAGTTGCTCCCACATTGGGTTACGGTTGTGTTACGAATCAGTTGAGAGGGCGCGTCATACCTCCTCAAAAAAAGTTAACCGCCTAACAAAGCTACACCTCAAGCCGACGAGCTTGAAACTCACCGCAGAGCGCGCTGAGCCCGCTAAGAAAAACACGAGAAAACTCTGCGCTCTCTGTGGGCTCTGCGGTAGAATCTTGTCTCATTTATAAAGAATTTTGGGGGCCAAGGAGTTCACCTACCCTGCTCAGAGGGGGTTTGCAACCCCGACAGAGCACACCCCTGAACGCTTACAGAGACCGAACATCCAACTTACCCCCGGTGACCCTCGAGCTCGTCCACAGCCATCTGAATTTCACTGCGGACACCGGGATCCGTCTCCCGGCGCAGGGCGTCCCTCAAACCCTGGCGCGCCTCGTCCCCGCCGATGCGGCCCAAAGCCCATGCCACGTGTCCCCGCACCAGCGGATCGGCGTCCGAGAGAACCTTTAGCAGGGTCGGGGTGGCTCGCTCATCCCCCCCATTCCCCACCGCCACCGCCGCGTTGCGCCGCAGTCTGCTGCACCCGGTGCGAAACAACGCCGTCCCCTCGTACCACTGCCGAAATCTCTCCTCCCCCATCGTCAGCACGTCCAGCAATACTGGCCTGGCCCGCTCCGGCCCACCAGCCCGGAACGACGTCTCGGCAGCAAGTCGGGAGAACCGCTGCCAGGGACAAACGATCTGGCAGATGTCGCAGCCATAAATCCAGCGCCCCATCAACGGCCGCAGGTGACGCGGAATGGAGCCCTGGAGTTCAATTGTCAGGTAAGAGATGCACCGCCGCGCGTCCAGCAGATAGGGAGCGACCAGCGCGCCCGTCGGACAGGCCTCCAGACAGCGGCGACACGTCCCGCAACTCGTGCTCCCCCGCTCTCGGGCCGTATCTCCACCCAGGTCCACGTCCAACAGAATTTCGCCCAGGAACAACCAGGACCCTCTGCGCGGGTGGATCAGGCAGGTGTTCTTGCCGATGAACCCCAGCCCGGCCCGGGCCGCATAAGCCCGTTCCAGCACCGGCCCCGTGTCAACATAGACCCGCGAGCGGACGCGACGTCCCGCCGCCGCCCCAACTCGCTCCTCCAAGAAAGCGGCTAACTCCTCCAGACGGGGAATCATCAACGCGTGATAGTCCTCACCCCAGGCATAATTCGAGATCAATCCGCGGTCAGAACCCTCCCAGTCCTCCGGCAGAGGCCCAGGATAAAAGTTCAATCCCACGCAGACGACCGACTGCACCCCCGGCAGGATTCGGTCTGGGTTGACACGCCGTTCTACCCGGTCCGGCCGCGCCAGGTAGCCCATCTCGCCGTGATACCCCCGCATCAACCAGGTGCGATAAGCAGCCAGACCGGGGACCGGTCTGGCTGGCGTCACTCCCACCACCTCGAATCCCAACGCCCGCGCCTGAGCGTATACGTAATCCATCACCCTCATTGGAGAATTCAGTATATCTCTACCTTACATCTATGTCAAGAGTTTCTGGAACACCGGTTTTCCTCGGCCGCGAGTTGCGCTCAAACCGACCTTGCTTTATACTTGACCCCAGGAGAACTGGGAATGAAGCTATCATCCTCACAGCGCACGATGCTCGTCGCCCTGGGCATACTGTCCCTCCTGGTCTATGGATGCCTGGCAATCATCTTTGCCCTCAATTCCCAAGACCTGACTCAGACGCTGGCTCCGGCATCCCCCTCACCCCCCCCATCCCCATCAGCTCCAC
>Ga0129302_1000588_pt1 | contig 27099 bp, 24 predicted proteins | sample BlaSprsedimmetaG_FD_94476 | JGI IMG/M metagenome (GOLD analysis project Ga0129302, IMG submission 94476) | Hot spring sediment bacterial and archeal communities from California, USA to study Microbial Dark Matter (Phase II) - Blank Spring... | ecosystem: Environmental > Aquatic > Thermal springs...
CAATACTCCCGGAAAAAATGGGAGCAATACTGGAAAGAAAAACTCGGAATCAACGGCTACTTCAACATCCGGATCGCATCGGTTGAATTGTCACCATGTAAACACTTTTGAACGTTACCAAGCTTTAAGGGTATCGTGAAAAATGTCACAGCCAGACATGCGTTTTATTCTTGACACGCAAACGGAATTTGTCTATAGAATTCTAAACTGAGTGAGCCGCCATTCATAGAATATTTTTTATTGACAGTGAAAGAAATAACGTGCTACAAGGGTAGCCGTATCTAATTCAGGTGGATTTATAGCATGTCTTCGCCCCAACAAGTTCGAGATATAACCTTAGAAAGCCTCTTATCACAAAAGAAATCCGCCATTGTGAGAAGGTGGCTTGATGCTATCCTGGAAACCTACCCGGCTGACACGGCCAAATTCTTGAAGGCACAAAAAAACCAGTTTGCCAACCCCGTAGGATCCATGATCTCTGAGGGAATAGAGGGCTTATTCGAGGGAATTCTCAACAGGATGGATCCTGAGAAGGTTTCTCCCTTTCTCGACAGGGTTATTCGAATCAGGGCGGTTCAGGACTTTACCCCCACACAGGCTATTGCCTTTGTCTTCGTGCTCAAGAGACTGATTCGGGAAGAGCTGGGGTCTGATATCCAAAAGCACCAGCTTTCTGACGAGCTGTTGTCTATCGAGTCCAGAATAGATGGCTTGGCCCTCCTCTCTTTTGACATCTATATGAAATGCCGTGAGCAGGTCTATGAAATCAGGGCAACCGAGTGGAAAAACAGGCTCTTTAGATTGTTGCAAAAAACAAATATGATAGGCGAGATCCCGGAGGAACAGCCGGATCCCAAAGATACTAATATTGATAGCCTAAACGAAGTGAGGTAACGGTAAATGAGACTTTTGCTTCCCCTCATCGCAGTCCTGGCGCTCACCTTAATTGCTTACGCGGGAGTGAGTGGCGCTGGAATGAACTACCTTTTCGGTGTTTTTATCCCCTATGCCGCCTTTCTTATATTTCTGATAGGGTTCATTCGTCGCGTTGTGCAGTGGGGACGTTCGCCGGTTCCATTTCGGATACCCGCCACCTGCGGCCAGGAAAAAAGTTTACCTTGGGTCAAACGGAATAGGTTCGATAACCCGTTTACCACCGGTGAAGTTATCATAAGGATGTTGTTGGAGGTCTTTCTCTTCCGTTCACTGTTCAGGAATACAAAGGTTGATTTGAGAGAAGGGCCGATACTGCGATACGGTTCGGCGAAGTGGCTCTGGCTGGGCGCTTTAGCCTTTCATTACTCCTTTCTGACTATTTTAGTCAGACACCTTAGATTTTTTACTGAGCCGATACCTTTCTTCGTAAAATGGGCTGAGACGCTGGACGGAATTTTACAGGTAGGTGTCCCTGCGTTCTATCAGACGGATATGGTCATTTTGGCGGCTGTGGCGTACCTTTTCTTGAGAAGGGTCTTTGTCCCCCAGCTGCGGTACATCTCTCTGGCGAATGACTACTTTCCGCTCTTTTTGATCCTGGCCATAGCCCTGAGCGGCATTCTGATGCGTTATTTCTTCAAGACAAATATCGTGGGCGTGAAAGAGCTGACCATGGGACTGGTCACTTTTAGCCCCAAGATACCAGAGGGGATCGGGGTTATTTTTTACATCCACCTATTTCTGGTCAGCACCCTGTTTGCATACTTCCCATTCAGCAAGCTGATGCATCTGGGCGGGGTCTTCCTCAGTCCCACCAGAAATCTGGCTAACAACAACCGGGCCGTAAGACACATCAATCCTTGGAATTACCCGGTAAAGGTCCATACCTACGAAGAATATGAAGACGAATTCAGAGAACACATGAAAGAAGCTGGATTACCAGTGGAAAAGGAGTAAGTTGCCATGGCAGGTCCCGCAAAGAAATTCCGACCCGATCAGATGGGCTATTACAATAAGGCAGAGCTTTCGAGGGTCAATTATAAACCGCCTCGAGAAGACTGGATGGATACCAAGCCGGAGTTCAGGATCGGTAATTTTATCTATCCGGCAAAGCCAAAGAATCTGATTTGTGTTGGCCTCCCGAATCCGCGGGAATGGGCACCGATGGATGAGGACTGGAAGCTGCCCGAAAACTGGAAAGAGATACTCCTTGAAGGGATTGCCGAGCGGCTGGAAAAGTATCGTTCCTTCCGGCTCTTTATGGATATCTGCGTAAGATGCGGGGCCTGTGCTGACAAGTGCCACTTCTTCATCGGCGGGGGAGATCCTAAAAATATGCCGGTTCTGAGGGCGGAGCTTCTCCGGTCGGTGTATAGAAAGCATTTTACCACTGCCGGAAAGATACTGGGGAGGATGGCCGGGGCGCGAGACCTCACCTATGACGTGGTAAAAGAATGGTTTTTCTATTTTTTCCAGTGCACTGAATGCCGGCGCTGTTCGGTCTTCTGCCCTTACGGTATTGATACGGCAGAGATTACCATAATCGGCCGGGAACTCCTCAACCTGATCGGCCTTAACGTCAACTGGGTCCTCGAGCCGGTAGCAAATTGTTACCGGACTGGAAATCATATGGGTATTCAGCCCCATGCCTATAAGGAGATGACCGAATTCCTTTTAGACGACCTGGAGACCGTAACCGGCATTAAGGTGACGCCAAGCTTCAACCGGAAGGGGGCAGAGATACTGTTTATTACTCCTTCAGGAGACATCTTCGGTGACCCCGGCACCTACACCTATATGGGATACCATTATCTGTTTCACTACCTGGAGAGTATGGGTCTGGACATCACCTGGAGCACATATGCCTCCGAGGGCGGGAACTTCGGCCTATTTACCTCACACGAGATGATGAAGAGGCTGAACGCCAAGATGTACGCCGAGGCCAAGAGGCTGGGGGTGAAATGGATCCTGGGTGGGGAGTGCGGCCACATGTGGAGGGTAATTAACCAATATATGGGCACCATGAACGGACCGGCCGATTTTCTGGAAGAACCGGTATCCCCCATTACCGGCACCAAATTCGAGAATGCCAAGTCCACCAAGATGGTGCATATCTGTGAATTTACTGCTGACCTTATCAAACACAATAAATTGAAACTGGATCCGAGCCGAAACGATCACATAACGCTAACCTTCCATGACTCCTGCAACCCGGCCCGGGGCATGGGATTCTTTGAGGAGCCGCGCTATGTCATCAAGAACGTATGTAATAATTTTTATGAGATGCCTGAGAATACCATCCGGGAGCAGACCTTCTGCTGCGCAGGGGGGGCCGGACTGGGGACGGACGAGATGATGGAGATGAGACTGCGGGGTGGGTTGCCCAGAGGGAACGCAGTGCAGTATGTCCAGAAAAAACACGGTGTTGACCACTTGGCGTGCGTATGTGCTATTGACCGGGCTACTCTGGTGACTTTGTGTAACTACTGGGCGCCGGGGGTGGAGGTAACAGGTGTCCATGAAATGGTAGCGAATGCCCTGGTCGTACCTGGAGAGAAGAAGAGGACTCAAGATTTCCGTTTTCGACCCTTAAAGGGAATGGAGGAAGAGGCTGATGTATGACGGAGGCAAAATCATAACCGGACTGGTCGTTTTCGTTGGCCTGGTAACCTTCCCGCTTTGGAGCAATGTGGGCAAGGCCGCTAAGAAGCCAGACCCAAAAATCGACACCCCTGTAATCCAGCAGTTGGCAGAGAAAAAGTGTATAGAGCCGAAGGCATTCATGCAGGCCGAGCATATGAAAATTCTTAACGACTGGCGTGATTCCGTGGTCCGCGATGGGAACAAGTTATATGTGAGCAGTAGCGGTAAGACGTTTAATATGAGCCTTCAGAATGAATGCATGAACTGCCATTCGAATAAAAAGCAGTTCTGTGACGAATGTCATAATTACACGGATGTAAAACCGTACTGCTGGACTTGCCATATCGAACCGAAAGAGAAGGAGAAGGTGGCATGGGCATCAATAGAAGAGAATTCCTAAAGATAGTCGGAATCTCCGCTGTAGCCGGGCTTGGAGGCGCGACCGCTGTTGACTTGCTTCGAAGAGCCCCGGTGGAGGCTTCGCAGGCTTCGCCGAATCCAAAGGCGTTAACGGCAAAGAGATGGGCCATGGTCATTGATACGCGGAAGCTGACCGAGGCCGATTGCCAAAGGATGATTGAGGCCTGCCATCGCGTTCACAATGTCCCGGACATCGGAACGAAACAAGAGGTAAAATGGATCTGGACCGAGGAATATGAGCACGCCTTCCCGGATGATATGAATGAATTCGTTTCGGATGAGGTGAAGCATAAGCCGTTTTTGATGCTCTGCAACCACTGCGATCAGCCGGCTTGCGTGCGGGTGTGCCCCACAAAGGCTACATTTAAGAGGGCAGACGGTATCGTGATGATGGACATGCACCGGTGCATCGGTTGCCGGTTCTGTATGGCCGCCTGTCCCTTTGGCGCCAGGAGCTTTAACTTCGGAGACCCACGGCCGTATGTCAAAGAGGAAAATCGAAAGTATCCGACGCGGATGCGCGGAGTTGTGGAAAAGTGCACTTTCTGCACGGAGAGATTGGAAGAAGGGCTGATGCCGGCCTGTGTGGAAGTCTCCAATGGGGCGCTGATCTTTGGCGATCTGGATGACCCGAACTCAGAGGTCAGGCAGGCGCTTCGTTCCAATTACAGCATCCGGCGTAAACCAAACCTGGGCACGCAACCTTGCGTTTATTACATAGTATGAGGTAAGGGCTATGCTTGAGAAGGCACTATACGGAAGTAAAGGCTATTATGTATGGATATTGTTGCTGCTTGGTCTCATTGGGTTGGGCTCTATTGCCTACTACACACAGCTCACGCAGGGGCTGAAGATAACCGGTATGAGCCGGGATGTCTCGTGGGGTTTTTATATCGCCCAGTTTACCTATCTGGTCGGCGTGGCCGCCTCGGCAGTGATGTTGGTTTTGCCTTACTACTTCCATCACTACAAGGCGTTTAGCAAGATGATTATTTTAGGCGAGTTTATGGCCATCTCCGCGGTGAGCATGTGTATGCTTTTCATCGTCGTGGATCTTGGCCAGCCGCAGCGTCTTCTTAATGTCATCCTGCACCCCACACCCAATTCAATCCTTTTCTGGGATATGGTCGTTTTAAATGGGTATCTCTTTCTGAATATCGTTATTGGCTGGACTACACTCCAGGCAGAGCGCAAAGGTGTAACGCCGGCCTCGTGGGTAAAGCCCCTCGTGTATCTTTCTGTAATCTGGGCCTTCAGCATCCACACCGTGACGGCCTTCCTCTACGCTGGTATCCCAGGCAGACATTACTGGCTTACCGCTATTATGGCTGCCCGGTTTCTGGCCTCGGCGTTTTGTTCCGGGCCTGCGATACTCCTCTTGCTGGCCCTGCTGCTGCGAAGGTTGACAAAGTACGATCCCGGGAAAGAGGCGATCCAATCATTGGCGAAGATCATCACTTATGCCATGTGTGTGAACGTCTTCTTTTTTGGACTTGAACTATTCACTTCCTTCTACAGCAATATCCCGGGGCATATGCACCCCTTCACATACCTGTTCTTCGGGCTGGAAGGCCATGGGGCGTTGGTACCCTTTATGTGGGCTGCTGTAGTGATGGCCATTGGTTGCTTGGTCTTACTGATCCCGCCTGCCCTGCGGAACAACGAAAATATATTGGTCCCGGCTCTTCTTATGCTGGTTGGCGCGAGCTGGATTGACAAGGGACTGGCCTTGCTGGTGGCCGGGTTTGTTCCGAATATGTTTGAAAGGGTAACAGAGTATGCCCCGACGATTCCGGAACTGGCTATAGCTATGATGGTGTATGCGACCGGTGCGCTGATATTAACTGTTCTCTGGAAGGTGGCTATCTCGGTCAAAAAGGAGATTGCATAGGAGCTTTTTTAGGTAAAGTTCATATAGTTTAAGGTAGTTTAGAGAGGGCTCATTCTGTGATGGAATGAGCCCTTTTATAATTTTCCAGAAAAGCCTTTATGTTAGCCGCTAAAGAGGGATTTATCCCCTTGACCGAGGCGATTTCTTCAACTGAAACCTCCTTCAGTTTCTCTACGCTGCCGAAATGTGTAAGTAATCTTTTTTTGAGCACACTGCCGACCCCCGGAATCTCATCCAAAAGCGACCGGGTTAAGCCCTTTTTGCGCAACTTGTGGTGGTATTCTATGGCGAACCGGTGGGCCTCATCGCGGATGCGTTGCAGGTAAAGGAGGAGTGGGGAGTTTCTTTCCCATAGAATGGGATTTTTACGTTCCGGGAGATATACTTTGTCTATTTCCCCCTTTTTTCCCTTGGCCAGAGCGAGCAGGTCCACGCGGCCGCTGCAGCCCAGGTCTTTCAATACCTGCCTGGCCACATTAAGCTGGCCTTTCCCGCCGTCTATGAGCAGCATATTCGGCCATGAATTTTCCTCCTTGGCCCGGCTCAGACGTCGTGAAACAACCTCGCCCATCATGGCGTAATCATCCGGCTGTTCCCATAGCTTTATTTTGTATCGTCGATAGAAGTTCCGATCAGGAGAGCCATTGACAAAAGCTACCAGTGAACCCACAGCCATTTTCCCGCCGATATTGGATATATCGAGGCCCTCGATGTGTTCGGGGTAATACCTGAGCCTCAGTTTTTCCTGCAACAGTGCCAGGAGATTATGAATATCCCCTTCCTCCTTTAGTTTTTGGCGGAAGGAACCTTCGGCGTTTTTGATGGCCAGTAGCAAAAGTCGATGCCTGTCACCTCTTTGGGGTATCAGGATCGATACATTTTCCCCCGTCCTTTCCCCGAGCCAGGAGGCGATCACCGCCTGGTCTTCCATGGCCAGCGGTATAAGAATTTCCCCGGGTATGTATTTTCCCTCACCATAAAACTGCCTTAGAAAATGGGATAATATCTCTTCGTTTGTCGCCGGCGCTTCCCGGAAGGGGAAGGTTTTATGGCCAATCACGGCCCCGTTACGGACGAAAAGGATGGATATCTGGACAGACCCGTCCTGCCGGTACAGCCCGATGACATCCCGGTCAACAAGGCGTGTGGAGGTCACGGATTGCTTTTCTAATGTCCGTTTTATAGCCGATAAGCGATCCCGATAAAGAGCGGCCTTTTCATATTCCATGCGATCGGCCAGGGCCTGCATCTCTTTTGTGAAGATTTTTACGAGGTCCGGGAGTTGCCCGCGAAAGAACAAAACGACCTGGTCAACCAGTTTTCGATATTCTTCTTCCGAAATCAGAGCAACGCAAGGGGCCGCGCAGCGTTTGATCTGGTAATTGAGGCAGGGGCGGGTACGTGATTTAAATACGACGTCACCACAACGACGTAGCGGGAAGATATGTTGCAGGAAACGTAGCGTGTCACGCACAGAGGCGGCTGAAGAGAACGGACCAAAATATATAGCGCCATCATCTGCCAGGCGCCGGACGATGGTCATGCGGGGGAACTTCTGACAAGGGTCGAGACGCAGCGAAAGATAGTTTTTGTCATCGCGCAAAACCACGTTGTATTGTGGCCGGTGTCTTTTAATCAGGTTGCATTCCAGGATGAGGGCCTCTTTCTCGTTCTTGGTCAGGATGGTTTCGATAGAGGCGGCCCGGGTGAACAGGGCCTCCGTTCTGGTCCCCTGTTCCCGTCTTTTTTGAAAATATGAAGCGAGCCTTTTTCTTAAGTCTTTGGCCTTGCCCACATAGAGGACGTGGTCTTTCGCATCTCTAAGCAGATAGACACCTGTTCCGTGGGGGATAGTAGAAAGGATATCCTCGCTTAACGCCATGCCAACTCCTGCTGTCTGAGGGCGCGTACGCGGTCACGCAGTTCTGCGGCCCGCTCGAATTCCAGGTCCCTGGCGGCACGTTTCATCTCTTTCTCCAGGGATTCTATGCGCCGGGTGATATCTTCGACGATTAAAAACTCCTCTGTTTCTTCTGCGGCCACGGGCACCGTATAGTAGTCGGCTTCATAGACTGAGGTAAAGACATCCCTTAGGGATTTCTTAATAGTGGTCGGAGTGATTTGGTGCTGGCGATTATACCGTGTCTGCAGGTTTCGCCTGCGGTTAGTTTCTTCCAGCGCGCGCTTGATAGCCGAGGTCATGTGACCAGCGTAGAGAATAACCTCGCCGTGTAAGTTCCGCGCGGCCCGGCCGCAAGTCTGGATGAGGGAACGCTCCGAGCGTAAAAAACCTTCCTTGTCTGCGTCTAGGATAGCTACCAGGGAAACCTCCGGTATGTCCAGCCCCTCCCTGAGGAGATTAATGCCAATAAGGATATCAAAGACTCCGAGGCGCAGGTCCCGTATAATTTTTGCCCTCTCCATGGTGACAATGTCGGAGTGGAGATATTTTACCTTTAGCCCTAGCTCTGCATAATATTCGGTCAGGTCTTCGGCCATACGTTTGGTGAGTGTCGTTACGAGAACCCGTTCTTTTCGCTTAAGGCATTTTCTTATTTCTTCTAAGAGATCATCGACCTGGTTTATTGCTGGTTTCACAGTAACTTTGGGATCAACCAGTCCGGTAGGCCGGATGACCTGTTCGGCTATATGGCCAGCCGCCTTTTTTAGTTCATATGGGCCGGGTGTGGCGGAGACGTAAATTACCCGCTCTACGCGCTGTTCAAACTCGGCGAAGTTCAACGGTCGATTGTCCAGGGCGGAGGGCAGACGAAAACCGTACTCCACCAGGGTTTCTTTGCGGGAGCGGTCTCCCCGGTACATGGCCTGAAGCTGGGGGATGGTGATGTGACTTTCGTCGATAAAGAGGAGAAAATCTTCCGGAAAATAATCCAGGAGAGTGGGTGCAGGTTCTCCAGTTCTTCGCCCGGTCAAGTGGCGTGAATAGTTTTCTATACCATGGCAATAGCCCAGTTCTTGCAACATTTCCAGGTCAAAATTGGTGCGTTCTTCAATACGCTGGGCCTCTACCAGCCGGCCTTGATTTCTGAAAAAATCAACCCTTTCAGTTAACTCTGCCTTTATGTTCTCGATGGCCCCCAACAATCGGGGGCGTGTGGTCACATAGTGGCTACCGGGGTATATGAGGGCCTCTTTCATAATCCTTCTAACTACACCGCGTAAGGGATCGATCTCCTTGATGGCCTCAATGGTATCGCCAAAGTATTCGACGCGGACTGCCCGATCCTCTTCACAGGAGGGGAAGATCTCCACAATGTCGCCACGTACACGAAAAGTTCCCCGGTGAAAATCTATGTCATTTCGCTCATAAAGCATATCGACCAGGAACCGCAGGAGTTCTTCCCGACCTAATACCTGCCCCTCAGCGAGGGCCAGGTGCATGCTGCGATATTCCCCGGGAGAACCGAGGCCATAGATACAGGATACACTGGCCACGATTATTACGTCCTGCCTTTGCAGGAGGGAACTGGTGGCGGAATGGCGCATGCGGTCTATGGCGTCGTTTATAGAGGCGTCTTTGGCGATATAAGTATCGGTCTGCGGTATATAGGCTTCCGGCTGATAATAGTCGTAGTAGCTGATGAAGTATTCTACGGCATTTTCGGGAAAAAGCTGTTTGAATTCATTGAAGAGTTGGGCGGCCAGGGTCTTGTTGGGGGCTATAATAAGCGCTGGCCTTTCCGTCCGGGCAATGACGTGGGCCACGGTAAAGGTCTTGCCGGAACCGGTAACACCGAGGAGTACCTGGTGTTTATTGCCTTCCTGCAAGGAATGGGTGAGGGCTTCAATGGCCTTAGGCTGGTCGCCAAGCGGTTTGAAGTCTGAAACCAGATTAAATAGGGGCACTTACTCCTTTATCTCCCAGGTTGTTCCCTGTGGGCTGTCTTTGAGGATTATGTTTGCCCCGGCCAACTTTTTGCGGAGAGCATCGGCGACAGCCCAATCTTTCTTTGCGCGGGCCTCTTCCCTCTGGTGGATAAGATCACGGATCTGGTCTGCCGTAAGGGACAGCTTGCTCAGTTTCTCCGCCCGCCGTCCTTCCAGATAGCTTTTAGGGTCAGTGCTAAAGAGACCCAGAACCTGCCCCACCTCCCTGATGGCAGAGACAGCAAACCCAATAGCAGCCCGGCAGGCCTGGTCTGGCCCCTTTTTGCTGATCTGCAAGAGGGTGTTGATCCCTTTTACCGCATCAAAGACATGGCCCATGGCCTGGGCCGTGTTAAAGTCGTCGTCCATGGCCTCGTAAAAGAGTTTTTTAAGATCTCTGATCCGGGTATAGGCATCTTCTACTTCAGGTGGTAGCGAAATGCCCGCATCCGGCTGGGGTGCAGAGGTGGCGCTAATTTCCATAGCTTCGCTTAGTGTAGTGTATATTCGATCCAGGCTGACCTGTTTTTCCCGGATTAAGTCTTCCGAGTAATCCAGGGGGCTGCGGTAGTGTTTGGAGAGTAAGAACAGGCGCAGGGCCTCAGGATGGTAACCGGATAGGATCTCTTTTATCGTTAAAAAGTTGCCCAGGGATTTGGACATCTTTTCACCATTTATGGTCACAAACCCATTGTGCACAAAATAGCGTACGAATGGTTTTCCAGTGGCGGCCACGGACTGGGCCACCTCATTTTCATGGTGAGGGAATATGAGATCCTGTCCCCCTCCATGGATATCGAAAGTCTCCCCCAGGTAGCGGATACTCATGGCCGAGCATTCGATGTGCCATCCCGGTCGGCCCGGGCCCCAGGGGCTTTCCCAGCTGGGTTCACCAGGCTTGCTGGCCTTCCAAAGGGCAAAATCCATGGGATTGCGTTTTCGGGAGTCAATTTCCACCCTGGCGCCAGCCTGCATCTCTTCCAGACTGCGATGGGAAAGCCGTCCGTAACCAGGAAACTTTTCCACAGAGAAGAAGACATTACCTTCAGCCGCATACGCATACCCCTTGCTTACCAGGGTCTCAATCAAACGGATGATATCCTGGATATGCCCAGTGGCCTTTGGCTCCATGTCCGGCCGGGCCACGCCCAAGGCCTCCATATCCCGGTGGAATTTCCCGGTATAGTGTTCGGAAAGCTCCTTACAGGAGACTCCCTTTTCTCTGGCCCGGTTGATGATCTTGTCATCTATATCGGTAATGTTTTGTACGTGGGTCACCTTAAATCCACGGTGGCGCAGGTAGCGAATGATAACATCAAAAACTACGGCCGCACGGGCATGGCCTAAATGGCAATCATCATAGGCAGTAATACCGCAGACGTATATGCCGATCTGGTTATCCACCAGGGGCTTAAAGCCTTCCTTCTGACCGCTAAAGGAGTTGTACAGTCTAAGCGCCATATTGTCTCTCTTTTTCAGTCCTTCAGGGTGTCTTCTCCAAGCAGAACCACGGCAAAAGCAGCCATACCCTCCCCCTGTCCTGTAAACCCCAGTCCTTCAGTGGTGGTGGCCTTTATGTTTACGCAAAGAGGGGATATTTTTAAGGCTGAGCTGATATTCTGTACCATTTGCGGGACAAATTTTTGAATCCTCGGCCTTTCTGCCACGAGGGTCAGGTCTGCGTTGAGCACACAAAGTCGCTTACGGTGGATAATACGCATAACTTCTTTTAATAAGTACATACTGGAGCTATCTTTATAACGCAGGTCATCGTCCGGGAAATGACGTCCGATATCACCTTCGCAGGCGGCGCCCAGTAAGGCATCACACAGGGCATGGATAAGGACATCGGCGTCAGAGTGGCCGAGCAACCCCTTTTCAAAGGGTATTTCCACCCCACCGATCACCAGTCTTCGGCCCTCTACCAAGCGGTGTACGTCGTAGCCAAAACCTACCCTATGTGCTGTCTCCATATCTGTCTCTCAGCAATATCTCCACTAATTTTAGATCGGCAGGCGTGGTTACCTTTATATTGGTGGAAGCCCCCTTGATTATATAGACTGGTTCTTCCAGCCTCTCCACGAGCGAGGCCTCATCCGTACCATAGAAATTGTCTTTTTGGGCCTCTGTAAATGCCCTTCTTAAGAGTTCAACACGGAAGGCCTGCGGCGTCTGCGCCTGCCATATAAGGCTTCTTTCTACCGTTCTTATAATGCACCCGTCGGCCGAAACCTGCTTCAACGTATCGTTCGCCGGCATAGCGGCGATGGCTGCCCCTTTTTCTTTGGCCAATTCTATGACTTCTTTTATAGTATCCTCATTGACCAGCGGCCGCACCCCGTCATGCACAACAACTATTTTGTATTTTTCAGGTATAGCCCGCAGCCCGTTACTTACAGACTCCTGTCTGGTTTTCCCGCCGGACACCACTTTCCATAGTTTTTTAAATTCACCTTTAGTCTGGAATAGTTCCCGGCCGATTTTAACCATATCTGGGGTAAGCACTAAGATGATATTATCAATACTTGGACAGTTTTCAAAGACCTTGATTGTATGCCAGAGAAGAGGTTTTCCAAGGACAGGCAAGAATTGTTTGGCGACGGTCGTACCTATCCGCACTCCTTTGCCTGCTCCAGTTATTATAGCTATGGCGTTCATTGATAGAAAAGAAAAAACGCCGTTAACGGCGCTACAACTTAAATAAACAAGTTAGAGTAGGCTGTAAGCCGAGTTCTGTTATCCACCGGAGGTGGATGATGGTCATTCCTCTACGACGTCAATTGCTTGACGCCTCTAGCAACCAACCCGGGAACCTCGGACGGGCCGCCCTCAAACGTCCCCCTATTTGGTTTTGCTCCAGGTGGGGTTTGCCTGGCTCCCGGTGTCACCACCGGGACGGTGAGCTCTTACCTCGCCTTTTCACCCTTATCACGCCAGAGGCGGACGGTATATTTTCTGTGGCACTTTCCTTGGGGTCACCCCCAGTCCGCGTTACGGACCACCTTGCCCTCTGGAGCTCGGACTTTCCTCTCATCCCCTCGCTTTGCAGGAGAGGACGAGCGACCACCTTGCCTACTCTAACTATGTCACTATAAAAATAGCACAGTCAACCAATTTATTCAATAAGATCCATTGTCAGATGTGGTTTAGGGCCAATACGGTTCACTTAAGATAAAGTCATCCCCGAATGCCTCTATCGGGGATATGGTTTTTCAGGCAGTTTAAACCAGATTCCCGCTCAGAATCGTTGCGGGAATGACAAAATTCGGGACCGATTATCCTTAAGTGAACCATATTGGGGTTAGGGCAGGAGAAAAAAGACTATCCTTTTTCATTTGCTGCCTTAGGGACATCCTGATAGTAAATTATGCGTTGGCAGCTTGGGCAGTATATCATCTTTTTTTCCTTAAGCAGTTCATTATACAATTGTGGCGGGATATTCATGTGACATCCCAGGCACACGGCATTTAGGACACCCACTACGGCCAGGCCGTTTCTCTTGCTTCTCAAAAAATCATAGCGTTTGAGGAGCTCCTCCGGTATGTCTTTGACCATTGTTTTCCTATTTCCTTCAAATTTAGCCAATTCTTTGTCATATTTCTGGAAAAGCGAATCTAATTTCCCTTTTTCGATGTTTATCTCTTCCCTAATTTTACTTAGCTCCTCTTGTTTTTCTTTGATTTCTTTTTCCAGCCGCTCCATATCTTCCATGACGGCTACGATCTCATCTTCCCGTTTGCGATTCGCCTTTTTAATTTCCTCTATTTCTTTTAAGAGGGCCTGGTATTCCCTGTTTGTCTTTACCGCCATTAACTTGCCCTGGCTTTTTTTGAGACGAGCTATTTCGTCTTCTAACTCTGTTTCCTTTTCTTTTTTCTTTTGTTTTAGTTCCTCTTGTTTTTCCAGGACAGCCTTTAACTCTTCTTCTTGTTCTTTTGCCTTTTTTTCGAGATGGCGCAGCCCCCTTGGGCCTTCCTCTTTTTTGTCCTGAATGTGTTTTACTTCCAGATCAACGGCCTGGAGCTTGATGAGCAATTTTACCTCTTGTTGCAATGTGGTTTCCTCCAATCATTTTATTAACTGTAAAGGACTTTTTTCTGTTCGGTCTTCTATTACGCTAACCCTTAAATCCTGTTTTTCTAGCCTCTTACGTATTAATCGGGCCAAGGCCATCATACCAAACTTTTCAGAATGGAAATGGCCAATGTCCAAGGCACAGAAGTTGAGTTCTTCCGCCATACGGGCATGGCTATGTTTTAGTTCGGCGGTTATATACAGGTCTGCACCTGATTTGTGGGCCTTTTCTATCAATTGAGAACCACTTCCGCCGCATACGGCTACCTTGCGTACCCTGGCCGGGGCCTTACCGGCCATCTGTAGATATGGTAACTGTAAGTCGGTCTTTATTTTGGTAATAAATTGCTTGAAGGTTATGGGTGTCTTAAATGTGCCGATGCAGCCGTAACCTATAGGAACGGGTTTGTTGTGGAGCGGAGGCGGCGTTTGCTCTTCCTTAAGGATCTGTACATCTTTTAAGGCCAACCGTTCTATCAAGGCGGTACTGACCCCGTCCGGGGCCATGTCCAGGTTGGTGTGAGCGGAATAAATAGAGATATTTTTACTTATAGCCCGGGTTATTATCTTGCCGGTTGAAGTTTCAAGAGATAGCTGACGGAGTGGGTGAAAGAAAAGAGGATGGTGGGTTATTATGAGCTGGGTATTGGCCTCGATGGCCCGTTCCAGGACTGAGGTGGTCGGATCAACCGCTATAAAGACCGCGCTGACCGGCTGTCTCAATGACCCTATCTGCAGGCCGGCATTGTCCCACTTCTCAGCCCAGCCGGAAGGGGCAATTTCCTCAATAATATTTATTATGTCTTGTACTAAGGCCATAGGCAACGTTTCAATAAAAAGGGTGCATCCTGCCGATGATGCACCCTTTTTATGAACTTTTTTAAGGTTCATACGGACATAAAGATATTTTTTCAGGTGTTACATAATGATTTTTTAGCATGAAATAAAATAATGGGCCCACCTGGGTTCGAACCAGGGACCTACCGGTTATGAGCCGGTGGCTCTTCCAGCTGAGCTATGGGCCCCCCAAAGTATTTTCTAATTAAAAAGTTAATCGCCCCTTGTCAAGAAAAAATGGTCTAATTTTCAATAAACCCCTTTAATTGCTTACTCCGGCTAGGGTGACGTAATTTGCGCAATGCCTTGGCTTCAATCTGACGAATACGTTCCCGGGTTACAGTAAAATCCTGCCCCACCTCCTCTAAGGTATGGTCAGTCTGCTCTCCAATCCCAAAACGCATACGTAAGACTTTTTCTTCTCGTGGAGTGAGTGTGGACAGAACTTTTCGAGTTTGTTCTATCAGACCCATGTTGACTACTGCCTCCAGGGGTATAGCTGTTTTCTTGTCCTCTATGAAGTCCCCGAGATGACTGTCTTCTTCATCCCCGATGGGAGTTTCCAGCGATATGGGCTCCTTGGCGATTTTGAGTATCTTACGTACCTTATTCAAGGGGAAGTCCATCCTTTCCGCAATCTCCTCTGGAGTTGGTTCGCGGCCCAGCTCTTGTACGAGGTATCGGGAAGTACGAATCAGCTTGTTAATAGTTTCTATCATATGCACCGGGATGCGTATGGTCCGCGCCTGGTCAGCAATAGCCCGGTTGATGGCCTGCCGTATCCACCATGTGGCGTATGTACTAAATTTATAGCCCCGCTGATATTCAAACTTTTCTACAGCTTTCATCAGGCCAATATTACCTTCTTGAATCAAGTCGAGAAATTGCAGACCGCGGTTAGTGTACTTTTTAGCTATGCTTACTACCAGTCTCAGGTTGGCTCTTATCAATTCATCCTTGGCATATTGGGTTTTTTGGGTTCCTTTTTCTATTTGGAAGACTATTTTTTTCAGGGTGGTTGAACTCATCTTAGCCTCAGATTCGATATGCCGAATTTTCTTCAAGGCAGTGCCGAGGGTGGCAATCGTTTCTCGAAGATTAGAGGGTTTTATTTTGAGGGCCTTAGCTAGTTTACTGTTTTTCTCAGAGGTTAAGGGCCTTCCTAATAGTATTTTTATATCTTTAATGGGAATACTTAGAATTTTTCTACATTCCTTGACCGTTTCTTCTGTTTTGGCTAGTTGATTAGCCATGCCGGAGAGCTTGCCAATGATTCTGTCGAGCTGGTTTTGCTCTAATTTGATTTCCTTAAGGAGCTTTATAATATCGAGTTTGTTCTTTAGAAGTTTTCTTTTGAGGCGTTTTTTATAATCAGGACCATCGGTAGTAGACAGCAACTCGTCTTTTATTTTTTTATTTTCTTTATTAAGTCGTCCAACGGTCTCGATCAGACTGATCACTTTTTGTTCGCGTTGGATATTTTCCGTTTCATCTGAATTTTCTTCGTCCAGGTCCTTTACTATATCCCGGAGTTTAACCCGCCCCCTTTTTAGTTTTTCTCCCAGGTTAATAATTTCTTGCAGTCCAATCGGTGTTTCCAAGATGGCGGCCATGATTTCCCGCTCACCTTGTTCGATATTTTTGGCCAATTCTACTTCCCCATCGCGACTTAGTAATGAGACCAGACCCATTTCTCGCAGGTATATCTTGACCGGGTCTGATATCTCGCTAATGATTTCTGAATCGACGGGTACGTCATCATGGTCTGACTCCTGGTCGGATACAAACGCCTTTTTAGTATCTACGCCCGCTTTGGCATTTTCCACGATACCAATATCTATTTCCTCAAAGGGTATAATAGTGTCTTCTAGTTGCTCTGAACCTATGACGCCTTCTGGTAGTTTTTCGCTATAGCGGTAATGTCCTTCTTCGTTTATAGAAAGCAACTCTCGCAGGTCTTCCATCTCTACCTCTTTGCCCATATGGTTTTTCTCCTTAACTACTTGATTAATCAGCCCTTATGCCGGTCCAAAAGCTTTTTATGCTCCTCCATGAGTTCCTTGGCCGCATTGTTGGCGATACCATATTCTTTTTTTCTTTCTGCCTCTTTGATTTTTCCAAGTAGCATTTTTTTTTGACGATGCAGTTCCCGCCCGTGGATCTTAGTTAGAAGATCCTGTACTACTGATTCCACCTCAGTTCCGGTGTATGCTGGGGCATCGAGCATAATGGCTGCGATCTTGCTTTCCATAGCAGGATCTTGAACCCTCGCCAGCAGTTGTCTGGCATCGACCGCACCGTCTTCTTCAAATATACTTTTTAGGTGAGTAAAGATGTACTTAAGTCCTTCATTTTTAAAGAGACCTTTTCCCCCCCCTTCTTTTAAGAAGATTGGTAGATATTGCGGATAAGACAGCAGGATTTCTATAATCGTTTTCTCCAGGTATGAATTGGTATCTCCGGACGTCGGCCTTATATTTGTGAGTGCCTTTTGAGTTTCTATATCCGAATTCCATCGTAGCGCTTTTTCAATAAGCCCTTCGGTTATCTTCAGGCTATCGGCTATCTCGGCTATGTAGAGGGATCGTTTGATGGGGTCGGTTATGTCCTGGATAGCTGGTCTTATCTCCCTGAGAATTTGTGCCTTGCCCTCCAGAGACTGTCCCCATTTTTGAGTAAGTTTCTCTAACAAAAATTTAGTTAAGGGTATGGCTTTATCCGCCAGATGTTCAAATTTTTCAACACCATGGGCACGGATAAAAGTGTCGGGGTCATGACCACTGGGCAATATTAAAACCTTAGCGGAGGCCCCTTCTTTTAGGAAGAGGGGGATGCTCCGCAGGGCGGCATTGACGCCGGCTTGATCAGAGTCAAAGAGAATTATGAACTCTTCGGCATAGCCTTTTAATATCCGGATATGATTTGGGGTTAGAGCTGTTCCGAGTGTAGCCACTACATTTTTTATGCCGTGGACGTAGAGAGATAAAAAGTCAAAATAACCCTCCACTATGAATCCACGGCCTTTATGTCTGAATTCATTCCTGGCCAGATGAAGGCCGTAGAGGGAGTTCCCTTTATGATAGACAGGCGTTTCCGGTGAATTGAGATATTTGGGCAGGGTATCGTCCAGGACGCGGCCTCCAAAGGCAATAACTCTTCCTGAAACATCGAAGATAGGGAAGATTATGCGATTACGGAAACGATCATAATATCCCCCGTTTTTTTTCTGTATAACCAATCCTGCCTCTTCTGCCAGGGGGAGAGGGTGATTATGCTGGGTTAACTGGCGGCAAAGACTGTCCCAGTTTGGTAGTGCGTAACCAAGGCCGAAGAAGGCAGTTAGATCAGGGGGAAACCCCCTCTTTTCCAGATAGGCTCTGGCTGGTTTGGACTCCGGGTGATTGTTGAGAATGTAAGTATAGTAGGCCGCAACTTTTTCGTTTAGATTATAAATTATTTCTGTTTTGTCTATTTCATCTCGCTTATGTGGGGAGGTCCGAATATCAGGGAGGGGGATTTGATATCTTTTGGCCAGATCTCGTACTGCCTGCACAAAGGATATGTTGTGGTATCGCATTAGAAAGCTAAAGACATTTCCTCCGATTCCACAGCCGAAACAATGAAAAATTTGTTTTTCTTCGCTTACGGTGAAAGAGGGGGTTTTCTCAGAATGGAACGGACAAAGACCCTGATAATTACGGCCGACTTTTTTTAGAGATATATAGTTACTGATGACTTCAACTATGTTGGCCGTATTCCCGATTTCTTCGATTTTACTGTCCGGTAATAGTGCCATCAAGCAACCATCCTATCGTTAATAGCTACTCGGCGAGCGTAATAATCGAAGCAAGATGGTGCGGAGAAGCAGATGGGGTTGATAATTGGAAGTGCCCCATCCTTTCCCGGCTTGCGTGGGCGGGCAACACTCTGGAATAAAAACAAATTTTAGGCGCCTTTTATTTGTGTTGACTTTCTCATTATATATGGGCCTGTATGGAAGGCCTTTTAATAACCAAGAGAGAAAACCAACTTTATACGGCGAACAAAATAATACAGAAAAACAGCGGAACAAACCCCTGGACTTTAATGCCTGTTAAACCTCTTGACAGGCCATCTTAGCTGGCTCGTTTGTGCTTATAATAATGTTAATGACTTTTTGTCGGTCAACTTACGATATGTCTCACCCGCTTTATTTTTGGAGTGAGAACTCTTAACGCATTACAAGTATAAATAGATTAGGCGGATAGCTGCTTTTTAAGACAAACTTCCTGTCGGCTTTAATGGTTCCAGCTAAAGATATTATCTCTCTACGTACCTGCGTGTTTTCTTTAACGCCCTTTTTTTCGCGGCCAATATTTTCTTTTTTCGTTTAATGCTAGGCTTTTCGTAGTGTTCCCTTTTACGAATCTCGGATAATATGCCAGCCTTCTCGCATTGCTTTTTAAAACGCTTTAGGGCAAATTCAAAGGACTCATCTGATTTAACTCTGATGCCCGGCATCCAGCTCCCCCTTCCCCCAACACCAAGTACCCAAAAAACATAACCACCACTCCCTATCTATGATTGTATAGTGAATAATATTAATCTAGCAGGGCAATTTAACACTCGATACACAAATGTCAAGTATTTTGACCATGATTGTCTCCCGGCCGGGTATTTTTTCGCAAATATCCAGCGGTTGGCAGGGAAGGGCGCATGGCTGACAGCTGAAAGCTGACGGCTGACTTTTTATTGAAGCTCCCCGCAGCAAGCTGCGGGGAATCTCCGTATGCAAGGTAAAATGCATCGTATTCGCTCGCTAACCCCGCCGCAAGCAGCGGGGAATGCGCTCGCTATGCATGTTCAGCAAATGCGCGGGAGGGGTTCGCCGGTAAGCATGTCCACGATTCGGTTACCGCCGATAATGGTTTTCATAAATACCTTACCCGGATGATCGGATATGACCTCGCCAATAATGCAGGCACCCTGGCCATAGGGATTTTTATGCATAATATCAATTAGTTTTCCGGCATCCTGGGCCGCTGCGCAGGCTATCAGTTTTCCCTCATTGGCTAAATAGAGCGGGTCTATTCCTAAGAGTTCGCATGCGGCCTGTACCTCGGGACGAACAGGTATGGTCTCTTCGTGGACACGGATACCTACCCGGGATTGCCCGGCGATTTCATTGAGGGATGTGGCCAGACCGCCACGGGTGGGGTCGCGGAGGACGTTGATTTTCTGGCTCGTCGCCAGCATCTCAGCCACCAGAGTATTTAAAGGAGCGGAATCGCTCTTTAAGGGGGCATCAAATTGCAGGCCCTCCCGGCAGGTAAGGATGGTTATGCCGTGGTCGGCAATGGTACCGCTCAAGATTATTTTGTCTCCAGGCCTGGCGTTTTGTCCGGAGATGTTGACGTCCGGATCAATTATCCCGATGCCGGCGGTATTTATGAAGACCTTGTCTGTAGCGCCTTTGGGCACAACCTTGGTGTCCCCCGTAGCAATGACTACTCCGGCCCTGGCCGCTGCATTTTTCATGCTGCCGGCTATGACTTTAAGGTCGGCCATAGGGAACCCTTCTTCTATGATGAACCCGACACTCAGATAGAGCGGCCGGGCCCCGCGCATGGCCAGGTCGTTTACCGTGCCGTGTATGGCTAGGCTGCCTATATCCCCGCCGGGAAAGAAGATGGGATCGACTACATAAGAATCGGTAGAAAAGGCCAGTTTGGTTCCCCCGATGGCCATGACCGCACTGTCGTTCATTTCTCTGAGGAATTCATTATCAAATTGGGGGAGGAAAAGGGAGGTGATCAAGTCATGCGAGGCCCGGCCTCCGCTTCCGTGGTCGAGAAGTATCCGGTCGTGTTTCATAGGATCTCCATAGGCTTAATAACGTATTGTCAAAAGATTTTTACCACAGAGTACCACAGAGAACATAAGGATATTAATAAAGATAGCTTCATATCCCATATCAAGGGAGAGGGAATTTTTACGAAGTTGTCAACGGCCGAACAGTTAATCATGATACTTGTAATAGGCTGCACATGTCCCTTCGGTCGAGACCATACAGGGGCCATAGGGATTGGAAGGCGTGCAGACCTTCCGATAAAGGACGCAGTCAAGCGGAGTCTTGACGCCCCGCAGTATGTCCCCACAACTGCAACCGGGATGATCCTGGGTCCTGGGCACGGTTAGATCGAACTTTGTCTCAATATCCAGGGCGCGGTAATTATCTTTTAATCTTAAGCCGCTATCAGGTATAGTGCCAAGCCCGCGCCATGGCGCATCGCAGGTCTTAAAGACCTCCGAGAGCAGGGCCAATGCCTTCTCATTACCGGTGAAGTTGACCGCCCTCCGATACTGGATATCCACAGCCGCTTTTCCCTCTTCAATTTGGGACAACAACATGTAAATGGTTTGCAATATATCTACGGGTTCGAAGCCGGCCACTACGCAGGGGATGTGATATTTATCGGCGACCGGCCGGTAGGCATCTGCGCCAATGATGACGGATACATGACCCGGGCAGATGAAACCGTCGATGGCCAGCTCTCCGCCGGCCAAGAGGGCCTCCATGGCCGGGGGGATAATCTTATGGGCCGGGATAATATAAAAGTTGTCGATTCCTTCTTTTTTGGCCTCTTTTACTGCCGCCGCAATAGTCGGCGCAGTGGTCTCAAAGCCCACCGCCAGGAAAACAACCGTGCGGGATGGATTCCGGCGGGCGATGTCTAAGGCATCAAATGTGGAATAGACCACGCGGATATCTGCCCCATCCGCCCGCTCCTTCTGCAGGGATGACGAGGACCCCGGCACGCGCACCAGGTCGCCGAAGGTAGCAACAATAGTATCCTTTTGCCGCCCGAGCTTGATAAACTTGTCTATTTCCTCTGTGGCCGTGACACAGACAGGGCAGCCGGGGCCGGACAGCAGGGTAATATCAGGCGGCAGCAGGCTTCGTATCCCGCTTCTGAATATAGAAACGGTGTGGGTTCCGCAAACCTCCATAAGCCGGACCGGCCGGTGCGACAACGCCTTTATTTTATCTATTAACTTCCCGGCTAAATGCGGATCGCGGTATTCATCGAGATGTTTCATCGGCAAATATTTCCTCAAAGTATTGTAGGGTGATTTTGGCCTCTTCTTCGTCAATGCAGTGGATGGCGAATCCGGCGTGTACAATTACATAGTCGCCTACCGTGGGCGGCCTGTCAATAACGTCCAGGCGTACTGCCCTTCGCGTGCCGCCCAGATCCACCACGGCTGTATTTTCCTTAAGCTCCAGGACTTGCATAGGTACGGCTAGGCACATAAATAACTACTCCTTAATTATATTTCACCGCCCCTTTTCTTCTCCATAGCGCATGCTGCTACGGCCTGCCCCAGGGATAATCCGCCATCATTTGCCGGTACCAGGCGATGACTATAAACTTTAAATTTATTCTTAAGTAAGAGTTTCGTCAAGCCGGTCAAGAGAGTCATATTTTGGAAAACACCGCCGCTTAAGGCTACTTTCGTGAGGTCTCGTTCACTCCTCAGCCTTAGACATATATCTGTAAACATCCGGGCCAGGGTGTAGTGAAAGTTATGGGCAATAAGTCCCTTTTTTGTCCCTTTCTGTATGTCCGTCACGATCTGCTCAATAATCGGCCCGACATCCACCGCCCATTTGCCGTCTCTTTTTTCTATGCGGTAGTCATAGGCCACTGCCCCGTGGCCGGTAATGGACATCTCCAATTCCATAGCGGCCTGCCCCTCATAGGCCACTTTGTAGCGCAGACCTAACAGGGCGGAGACACCATCAAACAGACGGCCACAGCTTGAAGTCAACGGGGTGTTGACCTTTTTCGTAATGGCTGCGGCTAAGAGGGATAGGGTTTTTTCGTCGTGATTTTTCACAAATGGGATATCCAGGTTCAGGAAGTCTTCCCCGTAGGTCTGGTAGAGATAACTTACCGCCATGCGCCAGGGTTCTTTGATGGCGGCGGCTCCGCCGGGTAAGGGGACGTAATCCAGGTGCCCGGCCCTCTCGAATGAGTCCCGGCGGGCTATCAGTATTTCGCCTCCCCAGATAGCGCCGTCTGTGCCATAGCCGGTACCGTCCAGGGCTAAGCCGATTACTTCTTCGTTCAAGTTGTGTTCGGCCATACAACTGACAATATGGGCATGGTGATGCTGGATGCCATATTTGGTTAGGTCATTTTGGGCCAGGGCATATTTGGTGCTTAAATATTCCGGGTGGAGGTCATAGGCGATGACCTGGGGGGTGATCTCCAGGATGCGCTTGAGATGTTCAATGACCTCGGTAAAAGATTCCAGGGTCTCCAGGTTTTCCAGGTCACCGATATGCTGGCTGAGAAAGGTGTTTTGTCCTTTAGCCAGACAAATAGTATTTTTTAATTCGGCCCCGCAGGCCAGGATTTCCGGCAGGCTTTCTTTAAGCATTATTGGTACAGGGACATAACTGCGGGACCGGCGGATAGGGTAGGCCTTTCCTCTATTAACCCGCACCACCGAGTCATCGCAGCGCATATAGATATCCCGGTCGTGCATAAGGAAATAGTCTGCAATATGGCCCAGGCGACGGAAGGCCTCATCGTTGCCGATGGCAATGGGTTCTTCACTCAGATTGCCGCTGGTCATGACCAGCGCCACGAACCCTTGTTTCAGCAGTAAGTAATGCAGGGGTGTGTAGGGGAGCATGACCCCGAAATATTTATTACGCGGGGCCACCCCGGCAGAGATGGCAGGGCGCGGCCTCTTTTTTAAAAGGACGATGGGGCGTTGTGGCGATGCGAGAACCTTTGATTCATAAGAATTTACCCGGGCGTAGGTTTCTATGGTTTCAAAATCTGGAGACATAACGGCCAGCGGCTTTTCCTCACGATGCTTGCGCCGGCGAAGGGTGCACACGGCCTCATCTATTGTGGCGTCAACTACCAGGTGAAATCCCCCCAGGCCTTTTATAGCCAGTATTTTACCCTGGCGTAGAAGGTTGGCCGCTTGGATGACAGGGTCTTTGCAGACTACACGGTTTTTATTGGCGTCGTAAAGAGTTACCCGGGGGCCACAGGTCCAGCAGGCATTGGGCTGGGCATGAAAACGGCGGTTAAGGGGATCGTGGTATTCGGCCTCACATTCCGGGCACATAGGAAATGATTTCATAGAGGTCTTGGGGCGGTCGTAAGGTATATCTTCGATAATGGTATAGCGGGGCCCGCAATTGGTGCAGTTGATGAAGGGATAGCCATAGCGGCGGTTCTTGATATCCAGGAGTTCGGCCAGACACTCATCGCAGACACAGATGTCCGGGGAGATAAGGGTGGAGCGGCCTTCTGAGGCCTGACTTTTATGGATGCTAAAATCGCTGTATCCGGCCGGGGGATGTTCGGATTTCTCCAGGGCGGTAATATTCGCCATGGGAGGGGATTCAGACCGTATGGCCCTTAAAAAAGAGTCTAGGGCCGGGGACTCTCCTTCGACGTCAATATCTACGCCGTGGGAGGTATTGGTTACATAGCCCTTGAGGTTGTACCGCTGCGCCAGTTGATAAATAAAAGGACGAAACCCCACGCCCTGCACTATCCCATGCACGGTGGCCTTAACCCGGCGGCTTACTTTTTCTTTGTCTGCTGTCTGATCCATTTATACCAGTTTTCCAGGCCCTCTCCGGTGCGGCAGGAGACCTCGAATATCTTTATTTTGGGGTTCAGTTTTAGGGCGGCCTTATTTATATTGTTTATCTTGCAGTTTGTGTATGGCAGGAGGTCGATTTTGTTTATTAAAAGGACCGCTGATTCGCGGAACATGACCGGATATTTGAGCGGCTTGTCGTCGCCCTCGGTCACGCTCAGGATCATGGCCTTCACGTTTTCACCGATGTCAAACTCGGCCGGGCATACCAGGTTCCCCACGTTTTCCACGATAAGGAGGTCAAGGTTATCCAGGTCCAGGTGGGCGAGGACATTCTGAATCATGTTGGCGTCCAGGTGGCAACCCCCATCAGTGTTAATCTGTATGGCCTGAACCCCTTTTTTGGCTATGCGTCTGGCATCGACCGAGGATTGTATATCTCCTTCTATTACCGCCATACGCAATCTGTCCTTCAGCGCCTCGACCGTATTTTCCAAAAGGGTGGTCTTCCCGGCTCCCGGGGAACTCATGAGATTTATGGTGAATAGGCCTTTTTCCTTGAATAATTTTCGATTCTTTTGGGCAAGGGCCTCGTTAGCCTCCAGGATATTGCGGACGACGGATACTTTCAAAGATTAATCTCCTTTCGTTATGAGTTACGAGTTACGGATTGCGGGTTCCGGGGTTAAGCTTTTTAACTCGAAACTCGAAACCCGTAACATTTCAACTGTGAGCGAAGTGAATTATTCTAATCATCGGTTTCAATCTCGCAAATATAAAATTCGCGACCAGTGAGGATGTCGATTTTAAGACCCTGGCAACCCGGGCAGTTACAGAAAGGGTCTTCTAATGTAAATTCCCTTCCACATTGGGCGCAGCGGCCGGTAATAGGGACGGTCTCTATCTCTAATCTTGCCCCTTCAGCCAGAGTTCCTTTGGTAATCAGTTCAAAACAAAAAGAAAGGGAAGAGGGTTCGACGGCGGTCAACTTGCCCAGTTTAAGCCTTACGGCAGATATGCGTTCAATAGAGTTTTTCTCTGCCTCGTCCCGGATGATGTCGAGGATACCCTGGGCTATGGATAGTTCATGCATAGGTTATCGAATCTCTAACATAATAGCCATTCCGGGGTCAATGAGAACCTTACTACAGTAACCCCTCTTCGCGGAAGCTAAAGCACCCGTCTTCGCCTACGATTAAGTGGTCGTGGACGGCAATGCCTACTGCCGTAGCCGCCTTCTTTAAGGTCTCCGTCAGGGACAGGTCTTCAGTGGAGGGTTTCACGTCGCCGCTGGGGTGGTTGTGTACGAAGATCAAGGCAGTTGCCTTATGGTAGATGGCCCTTTCTATTACCTTGCGGGGATAGACCACGGCCTGACTGATGGTGCCTTCCTGGATTATTTCATCGGCCAGCACCTTGTTTTTGGTGTTGAGAAACAGGCAGCGAAAATACTCGTTTTTGAGACCGGCCATGGCCGACCGGCAATAATCGATAAGCGCCCGGGGCGAGGAGATGGTCTCCTTCCCCAGGACTTCTTCCTTTAGGTAAAGGTCCGAGCAGTCCCGGACCAGGTTTAATAGGATAGCAGTGTGTCGGCCAAGGCCGCTGATTGCCTGGATCTCATCCGGTGTGGCGCTGAGGATACCCCGAAAGGATTTAAATTCTTTTAACAGTTTCTTGGCCAGAGGTTTTACATCGCGGCGGGCGATCGTATATGTCAGGAGGAGTTCCAGTACCTCATAGACCTGAAGCCCGGCTACACCATTCTTAAGATAGCGTTCCTTCAGCCGCTCGCGATGGCCAATAACATCTTCTTTCGTACTATCCACAATGGAAAATATCGGCGGCGGAGAGAAAAAGTTAAATGCCGCGCGAAATCCAATACCACACATCCTATAGAAAACATTTGACAATTCCGATGGTTATAGGCGAATATGAGAGCCGTAACAGAGGTCGGCGACATATTTATCAGGGGGGAGATTCTGGCATTTCAGCCAGCCCGCCTACGGCGAGCCGAGGACGGAAGTAGAATATCCGAAACAGGTGCTGGTATTATCCCCAAAATAGGAGCATATCGGCGCTCTAAGTGAGGATACAAATGAGATAAGCAGGACATTGCTCGCTCTGCTCGCTTTGTAGGCGAGAGGCGGAGCGCAAGGAGGTCCTATGAATATAGTCGAATTTATCAATCACGTGCTCAAAGAAGAAATCCGAAGAATTCAACAGGCGTACGAATGGAAACATACCTATCTTTCTTTTGGATTAATTTCTGGTGGTATTGAATTTTTGGGAGCGCTATGTGACAGATATGACTTGAATGAGGGAGGACACAGTGAAGATAGGTTTAACGACGCACTCATCAGATTTTTTGATCCGAGATATCACTATTATGCTCAGAGGAAGAAGCCCTTTAAACTTTATTCTAATTTGAGATGTGGAATGCTTCACGTCGTAATTCCGGTTGACAAATTAATACTTGGCGAAAGAGCAAATGATTCTGCTAAATATGTACATTTGAACAAATATAGGACAATGGGCAACGAACGTTTATTCTTAATGGCTGAGGACTTTTATGATGATTTTCGATCTGCCTGCGACAAGGTGATAAATATGATTAACGATAAATCAATTTTAAATCTACCAGAAGTAATTCGTGCGTCTCAAAAGAAGAATATAATGGACCCCAAAAATTGGACAGTGTGTTAAGTTACACTTGGGAGGGAAATGAAGGAGGACCAAGTGGAGAATTTAAGGAAAAAGCACACACCGTCATTTAAGGCCAAGGTTGCCCTGGA
>Ga0129302_1000591_pt1 | contig 27055 bp, 12 predicted proteins | sample BlaSprsedimmetaG_FD_94476 | JGI IMG/M metagenome (GOLD analysis project Ga0129302, IMG submission 94476) | Hot spring sediment bacterial and archeal communities from California, USA to study Microbial Dark Matter (Phase II) - Blank Spring... | ecosystem: Environmental > Aquatic > Thermal springs...
CTCATAATCCGCTTTAAATGTATTTTAATTCACGCGGTTTAGTAATATAATACAATGGTCAACGTGGAGAAGCGTCAAGTTCATATTAAGTCCGGTTCTGTGGTCGCCCCGACAGATGATTTGTCTTATTTCGGCGGGCGGCAGCTGAGTTTCCAGGAGCGGGAGGATATTAAAAGCATTCAAAAAGCCGCGAAAGACAGGGATTTAAAGGTTCTCTCACGCCATCTTTGGGACGAGTCAGTTCCAGTCCGGATTACGGCCGCCTGCGGTATGGCGCAAATATTGACTAGTCCGAGAGTAAAAGCCAGGACGAGAGACGAGTTCGGCATCCTCGGCGAAGAGTTGGGGAAAATCAGCCCGGAGTTGCGGAATGCGAACGACACGCTAGTTAAAGCATATGCTTACGGCGACGAAGCTGTCTCCGCCGTCGCTCTTGCAAGAATAAAGGAGCTAAACATGGGCGTTATGGCAAAGGCCTTGGAGAATCACGGGGAAGGATTAACTAAAACAGTTGACGAAACAATACAGACTGTTCTAACAAAAAACGTTGATGAAGACCCGCAAGCCTTCACGCAAGTCGCTAATGCCTTGTCAAGAAGCCTTGAGGCCGTCATAACTCCAAGCGGACTGCAGGCTGAAGGCGATGCCTTGGAGATGTCGCGCAGAATCCCGCAAGCCTTGCGCGAGAGTGGTTTCAAGCTCGGGCCGGCCGTCAGGAAATGGGCGAACCGGTTCTCGCGCATTCAAGACGATTATCCCCCCGTTGGAGAGCCTGTATTGAGTATTTACGGCTCCTGCATCGACCGCGCATACACTATAACCCAGGGTAACGTTCAAAAGTTCATTGACTCGGGCGTGAAGGCGGCGGCAGAATTTGATAAAACCACGGAAAAAGATGCTGTTGAAAAGATCCAGGGGATTGTCGACGCAGAAAAACCACCGGGAAAGGCGTCAAACGCAGTCGAAGTGATGGGCTTGATAATTCGAAGAATGATTAAGCCGACAAGCGACAAGACGAGCGTCGCAAACAAGGAGTTGGACGCATGGCTTGAAAAAACTTTCAAAATCCTCAGCCCCCAGGACAATAGCGGGGGGGCTTCCGCGAACATTGCCGTGAACACTCCACGGGAACCGTTTGTTTTGGCTGTGGAACACAACAGCAAACAGATGGCTGAAACCCTGCCTGAAAACATAAAAAGGTTCTCGACAAAACTGCTGTCTGATGGAATGGACTCCCTGCTTCCAATGACAAAAGATGTTGGCGACGACCCAATGCAAGTAAACCATCCGATAGAGTTCAGCCAGGGAATCAAGTTCAAGTTCAATGGAGTGGACTATCAGACATTCGACCACGGGAGGATGATTGTCGGAGCGTCAGGAGTATTCACAAAAAGGGACAATCCCGACTCTTCCAAATGGGTTCCTGCGGAAAAACCAAGCTCCTTCATAGTGGACGAAAAAGGCAAACCGATAACAGACGATAAACAATTGAAAACAATTGGGGAATCATTCAAGAAAGTCATCTTCAACGGCCTCCACTACGTCAAGCCAGATCAATTCGAATTGATGAAGACGCAGATAAACGGCGTCAAGTCCGGCGGAGCATTGACACACGCCGAACTCTCAGGAATAAGCTCAGACTTCAGCAAGCTCGCCTACATGACGGGCGTGCTGAAGGACACTGTCGACAGCATGGCATTCAACGACGGGGAAACCATACTGGTCTTGAAGGCGCTGAAACAACATTTAGGCGCTGACGGAGAAGGAATAGTCGTGGATAATAATGAGGGAAGCGAAGCCCAAGTCAAAAACGGGATGGTAATCACGGAAAAACTCGGCTTAAAACGGCTTCACATACACGGCCAAAACTTCGACGTAATACTTAGAAAAGACGCGTCGGCCGAAGACTTGCGGGCGGAAGTGGTCGGGGGAATGTGGCAGAAATACCAGATTTACAAGAAACTGACTGGAGAACCTTCTGAAGCGGACGTTGCGCCAAACCTGAAGCAGGAGGCTATTGTCGAGATGATGAGTTTCGCCGCGAAATTCACGGCAGGCATGGACTCCAAAACAATAACAGGATTTTCAGGCAAAAAGAATGTTGAACCAGACGAAGGAGGGAAAATTGCTGCAGAACTGATAAAGTCACTTGTGGAAGACGGATACGTCCAAAACAAGGGGGGGTACAGCATCATACTCCTGCCCCCGAAATGGATTTACGGAGACCGCAAACTCTATCCGACCGGGGCCGGCGACACCGCCTCCGGAAACCAGTTCGTCTACTCCGGAATGTACTCCGAAACCAAGGCAACGTCGGCAGAAGAATGGTACGGGCGCGCCCACATTGGAACGTATTTTGAAGGCTGATAAACCATGATGCGCAAACCACTTGGAAGACCGCTGACGTTCGAAGACTTCCTCGATATTTCACGCAAAGCCCTGGAAGCCATACCCGTCAAAGAGTTCGACGAGATGGGCCGGCTCAAGATTCCTGAATACCAGGTCCTCACAGACCAAGACGACAGGCAAGCCCTCAAGCGTTCAATAAAATACATTGTCGGGGAGGCGCACAATGCGGGAGTGAAGGCAGTAATAGCGGACGGACTAAGCGGGAAGCCGGCAGCACACTTCTTCGCATGGACTTGGGAGAAACTATACGGGCCGGAAAACGTGCCGCGCGTATACGGGCTCGGAGACTCTCTCGTAGACACGCCAGGCATAGTCCACATTGAAACCAAATACGAGCAGCACGGCAACCAGAGGATACTGCCGCTTGCAATGGGGGGAGGAGTTCTTGAAGTCTCAGACCGCCTCAAACACCTTTGGAGCAGGGAGGACGGAAGCATAAGCCCCAACAGCCTTTTGAGCTTCCGAGACAAGCCGATACTCATAATCACGGAATTCGTCAACAGGGGCAGGACATTCAAGGCTATAGAAAACGTGTTCGAAAAACTCGGATTCCAACACCTCCATTATGCAGGACTCGTCGTCAACGACGACCAATACAATCCGAGAAAAGGAGAAAACAAATATCTTACAAAGACAAGACCGTGGCTGGGCGCAAACATATCGGACGAACAACACCAATACACTCCCGCAATACCCTGGCTACACCTAAGAAGCGAACTCTACAACGAACTCAAAAAAACCAAAGACCAGCAAGACACGCGACTAATAGAAAACCACCGAAAAACCATACGACAAACCATGACAGAACTAAAAAAACTCGCACAAGAAATCGAATAAAGATGAGGGACAAGACCAGGAGGCCCAGACAAACACCAAAAGAAGGTGCAAGGCCTGAGGAACTAGGAATTGCAGAAAACATCCCCCTAAAAGATATCACTTCAGGCAAACTCGAGGCACAGGCCAGAGCGCTTGCCGACGAGATGGGGCGAGTTGGCGTTCAGGTTACTCTGCCGCAAGCGAAAAAAGCTGTCGAACACGGGTGGGCCGGCAAAAAAGAGAGGGATTTTGTAAACGATGTTATCGCCACATGCGGTCGGGCCCTGGATATAGAAATCCCGACTACATTCGACGACACTAAAGGCGGTGGGACCGCCGAGGGAGAAGTGAATTTCACCCAAGTCCTCGCCTCCGAGTTCAAGAGGGCGCCGCACGTCATCGGATTCCACGAGGCCGGACACTGCATTGAACACCAGAACACGGGATGGACTATCGAACAGTTTAGGGCATACGAACATTATCGTGGAACATATATAATGAAGGGCTTTGAACACCAAAAGTATGGGATGCCCCCATTCTCTCTCACACAATACCACCAGAAGAATGAAGGTGAATTCTTTGGAAAAGAAGGCCTAGAATACGCTATAGGATATAACGCACGGCAGATATACTGTGACAGCATCGGATTCAAAGAAGTCTCGATACGACAATTAAAAGAAGAACCCCCGATACGCGACACCGAGGGAAAACCCCTGACAATAGGCACGTTAACTAGCCAGTACCTTGGCTACCTGGAAGACCAGTACGACAACATTACAAAAGAGGGCGTGCTCACAGGACAAGTACCCAAAAACCTGATACCCGCAATCGCACGCTTCGCAGCATCTGCATGGGCAATGGAATACCTCGCGCAAGAAATACCGGACACGGCTCAGAGCGAGGATAAGGTCAAGAAACTACGGGACTGGAGCAATAGGTTTTTGAATCTTTTTGGACATCCAAGTCTGCAACGCGATGAAATACTCGAAATAAGAGAAACACCAGTAGCACAACAAGATGAAAGAATCAAACATCTTAGGAAAAAGTTTGAGGAGTCAGATTCCGAAAAACTACCATTATCCGGATTAAAGCCCGAAGAAGTTAATTCAATAGCCATACTGGTGCGCGCCTACAAAAGACACTTTATGGCGTGCATAAGCCGTAAAGAACTCATCCAAGAAGACGACCTAAGACCGCACTTCGAGAGACTGCTGGATGGAAACGAAGGACAAAAAATCAGGGAAATCCACTTAATGGCCGAGTTAGGTGACTCGAGAGCCCTTCCACATTTAATTCCTCTCCTAAAAGATAATTCTAATCGTCTTAGAGAGGCTACCATTAAGGCATTAGGTAATGTTGGAAGTGATGAAGCAGCAAAGGAACTGGCCCAGTTAGTCCAAGGGGGGGGATATTACCGTTTAGCAGAAAGTAGTGCAATCAATTATCATGAACAACATAGTTATTGGGAATCAACATTTAGTTCAATAGAAGCTTTGGGTGAAGCAGGGGGGGATTATGCAATAAGAGTACTATCTCAGATGGCTCAGGAAGACTCTGATGAAACGTGGAGGTGGCTGGCTATCAGGGCGTTGGGAAAAAAAGGCGATAAAAAGGCACTCAACCCATTAGTTGAAATTTCAATGAAATCTGGACCTGATAGGTTCAACGCAATCGAGGCGTTGACCCACATTGACAGTAATATGGCAGCCCAATTTTTAAAGAGAATATTGGAGAATCCAGAGGAGGACATAATTGACAGGGAAAAAGCCATACGGTCATTGGGCAGTATAAGAGATACTAAAGCCGTTCCGTTATTGGTCGATGCAGTGGAAAACGGAAAAGGCGAGATGAAAAGATTTGCTGCAGAATCATTGGGTAGAATTGGGGGTGAAGAAGCGTTTAACTCATTGGTTAAAGCGATGAAAACGCAACATATGGATGAGGCCACCACCGCATTGGGAGAGATGGGTGATGCGAACGCTATTGAACCACTAACCAATGCATTAGAAGACGAAAATTGGAGGGTGAGGGCATCTGCCGCAAGCTCCTTAGGAAAGCTTGAGGCCAACCAATCAGTTCCCCTATTGATCAAGGCCCTTGATGATGATAACCGGCTCGTTAGAACATCTGCTGCAGGTGCTCTAGGAAAAATAGGAGACCCTGCCGCACTACCATATCTGTGGAAGCTACACAATAAATCTGTAAACATTCCCGGAATTAACGAGATGAATGAGTATGGAGATGCAATAACTGAAATAAATAAAAAAGAACGGGGCCGGACCAAATGAAGAAACACAGGCAAATAAGTTCTGGGATCCCGAAACCTCCAGACAAAGAGATTCAGGCAGTTACTCCACACCAGTTAGGCCAGGACGAGTTCGACCGTATCGTCCGCGTCTTCATCGACCAGATGGGTGCGACGCCCGATGGAGCAAGGAAAGCCGCGCAAAGAAAGTGGAAGCCTGAAACAGTCGATCAAATACAAAAAACAGTCGAATCTTGGAACAAGGTATTAGGCGTCGAAGTCAAAACATCTTTTGAAGAGCGCGGCGCCGGCATCAAAGACGGAGAACTCAACTTCACCCAACGTTTCGCGGAAGAAGTACTGCAATCGCCAAACTTCATTGTAGGACACGAGTGCGGACATGAAATCGAAAGACAAAACAACCCTCAAGCCGAAGGAACGACACGTGGACTACAATTATCGGAAGCACATATAAACCCAGGTTTCGACGAGAAAAAAGGAAAGTACAGTTGCCCGCCGTTCGGAGCCACACTACACCATGACCGAGACCTCAGGGCAGTCTTTGACAGGACGTATGTTGTCGTATCTCCAACCGGCGAAACAAGCCAGAGAAACTATCTGCAGGATATCGGATACAATGCAAGACAAATCTATGCCGACAGCGTTCCATTCAAGACGGTAATGCTTCAAGAGTCCAGAAGATACGAGTGGGAGCCGAAGGCACCAGTCTCGATGGAAGAATTGATGACGGAATGCTGCGGATACCTTGAAAGATTCTACAATCAAGTGTCACGCCAGATACGGGAGGAAAACACGAAACTAACCTGGCTTGGGCTTGTCCCAGACATGGCGAGATACGCGGCGACAGCATGGGGCTTGCAGAAGGTCGCGCAAGCATGGATAAGAGACCCTTCTAAATCCAGAGAATTGAATGAGCGTCTCGACGGATTCACTAAAAGGTTCGGGGCCCTACTGACAGAACCGGAGCGAGGGTTAGGAGTCTCCCTGACCGAAGACGAGGCTAAGAGCCTTATCGTCATGCCACAGGCAGAATACGCCGGCCCAACCCCCACCTTCCCGACACAGGCTGGCCTCACAAACGAGGAGACAATGGCGGTCGGCGTCCTAACCAGAGCATACAAGGAACACTTCATAAACTGCCTGAGCAGACGGGAACTATTCGAAGGAGAACGACTCGAACCACATCTAGAAAAACTCGCATCCCCCGACGAATACATAATAAGAAGAGAAGCATACACTCTCGGAGAAATAGGCCACGTCAACGGGCTTCAACCCCTTTTGAACCTTCTTGAGGCAGAAACCCAAAAATCGCCAGTTGAAGGCGAACACGCAGTAATCGTTGAGACCATATCCACCGCCGTTTCAGAGATAATAAAAAAGAATGCGGAAAGCCGACAGGCGAAAGACGCGCTCCCAAAAATAGAAAAGCAATTCAAAAGCCAGGACAAAAAAGTGAGGATGGCAATGGTGGAAGCCGCAGGAGCGATGGGCGAATTCAGTTCCCTAAACAAGCTGGAAGAACTCCTCAACGACGACGCAGAACTCGAGGTAAGACAACAAGCCTTCCTCGCCATAATAGACATTATAGGCAAACACCAGCCAGATACAGCAGTAGACCTCATCGGCGCAAACCTAGAAAAAGCCGGACTTACATTCCAATCATTCCCAAGCAGGCTTATCGAAAGACTCAGGGGACTAGCCCCGAAAACTCCGGCCAAAACAATGAGGATAATCGCCGCCCGCCTGAAAAACCCGCTAGATGCGTACAATATGATAGGCGAAGTCGAATACTATGGACGCCTGTTCCCAGACGAAATGATAGAGGCCGTGAACCCCCTACTCGACCCCAACTCAACACCACTCTTGGGCGAATACTCACGGCCAGAGGAAAAAGGGCTGGGAATAGGATTCCTCGCCGAGATTGGAAAAAGCCATCCGGACAAGATACTGCCACTCCTCATTCACTACGCTCAAACACCAGACAAATACCCTCTACGTGGGGCGATATGGCATGTAAACAACAGGATAGGCTGGGCCCTCGGCGATGTTGGCATCGAACATCCCCGACAGGTATGCGCTGAACTCGACAAACTACTTGACGTCGAGTCATCATACGTCCAGACCGTAACCGCCCTAGCATTTGAGAGGTTAAGCAAAAAACACGCAGACGTTGCATTAAAAACCATTGACAATGCACTCAAATCAACCAGTAAGATAAAAAAGATAAATGCCCTCATGGCATTGGGATTTGTCGGAAAAACCCGACCCTCTGAATCATTAAAAAGATTCGCGGAAAATCTTGGGGTTGAGGGCGACAACTTTTCAATCGGCCACGGACTTGGAGTATTGGGGGAAACACACCCCGACAAGCTAATTGAATTCTACAACCAACACGTCGGAGACTCAAAAAATGCGAGAGAAATACTACTAACCTCGATAGGCATAATGGGACAGGAACACCCAGAACAAGCGTTGGAAATACTAAAAAAAGAAGCGTATATAGTAGTCAAAAACAATGATCCATTCGGAATCCAGCGAGAGCTTCCGAACGTATTGTCGCCGATGGGTTTTATCGCACGGGCAAAGCCAAACGACGTAGTAGAAACTGCGCTTGAGTTCGCAGAACACGATGATTACGCGATACAGGTAGCAGCAGTCAACCTTGTGCCATCCATAAAAAAGAAAGACCCGGAAACAGCCGAAAAAATAATGGCAAAACTACGCAAAAAAATGTTCAACGCAGACTCACTGCTCCAAGCATTCGAAACCCAACTTAAAGGAGTCCTCTAAACCAGGAGGCAAAATAGATGAAGGAACGACAAGAGGACAAAAAGATACGAAAACTGCCGGACAGAGAATTCAGTCAAATAACCCCGCACCAATTAGGCCAGGACGAATTCGATAGGATTGTCCGGGTCTTCATCGACCAGATGGGGGCGACACCCGAGGGCGCGAGAAAAGCCGCGGAAAAAAGATGGAACCCGAAAACAGTCGAACAAATACAAAAAACAGTCGAAGCATGGAACAAACTTCTGAAGGTGGAAGTCCGAACATCTTTTGAGGAGGGTAGTTCCGGAATCAAAGATGGGGAACTCAACTTCACTCAACGATTCGCTGAAGAGGTATTACAGTCGCCAAACTTCATTGTAGGACACGAATGCGGGCACGAAGTGGAGAGGAAAAGCAATCCGCATGCAAAGGGAACCACTAGAGGACTGCAGGAATTAGAAGCACACATTAACCCCGGATTTTCGTATTCCCAAGCTTACGCGGGCAGACATTACAATTGTCCGCCTTTTGGCGCGACCCTACACCACGACCGAGACCTCAGGACAGTCTTTGATAGGACGTATGTTGTCGTGTCTCCCACTGGAGAAACAAGCCAGAGAAACTATCTGCAGGATATAGGATACAATGCAAGACAAATCTATGCAGACAGCATACCATTCAAGACAATAATGCTGTTTGAATCAAAAGGTGACAAACCGCCAGTGTCTATGGAAGCTCTTATGGAGGAATGCTGCGGATATCTTGAACGCAGATACCATGATTTTTCAGGGCAAATTAGGGGGGAAAACCTAAAGATACTCAGGCTCGACATGGTTCCAGACATTGCAAGATATACTGCGACCGCGTGGGCGCTTAGGAAAGTCGCGCAAGCATGGGTGAAAGACCCTCAAAAATCCGTAGAAATCCACGGCAGGCTCGACAACTTCAGCAAACAGTTCGCAAAACTCATGCTTGAACCGGAAAGCACGGCAGGAGTAATGATAACAGACCAGCAAGCCCAAACACTGCTGGAAACACCAGAACGAGAATATAGGGGGGAAAAGCCAGCGCGACAGGCAAAATCCGGACTAAGTCAAGCGGAGATGCTTGCTATCGGAGTCCTCACGCGCGCCTACAAAGAGCACTTCATAAACTGCCTGAGCCGGCGGGAACTCTTCGAGGGAGAACGGCTCGAACCACACATAGAAAAACTCGCATCCCCAGACGAGTCCGTAAGAAGAAGAGAAGCATACACGCTCGGGGAGATAGGACATGCAAGCCTGCTAAAACCACTATTCCATCAGCTGGAAGTGGAACAAGACCCACATGTAAAAAAAACAATACATCTAGCAATACAAGAAATAGCTTCTCCGGCCATTAGGATGTTTCCAATAGAATCCGAAGACTACGTTAGCCAAATCCTCCCAAGGTTAAGTAAAGCGGGAGCAGTAAAAGACGGGGGCGACTTAAGGGATTACGCTGGAAGTTATGTCCGAATACTTTCGCTAATGCCAAAAGACGGGGTGGACTATGCATTAGCTATCATGAAAATCCAGCAGGATGTTGGTTTGATTAAGACAGAATCAGACTTGAAGGATTCACTGTCCTTTTCAAGAGTTTTGCAAAAAACACAATTATTGCCCGCATTGATAGAAACCGGAGTTTTAACAACTCAAAGTGACTTTGACAAATACGCAGAAAGCATAGAACTACTCCCACCAGATGAAAGAGGATGGTTTACGGGAATTGTAATGCCCTGGCTGATAAAAACAAGATCCATAACGACATCAGATGATTTCAATACTCATGCAATAAACTATCATAAAACGATTCGACTAGTATCTGCGGGGGAGCGACGGGATTTTATTGAAGGACTAACCAAAAACTGTGTGTTCGAATCAAGCAACGCCTGGAATGAATATTATAAGCTAATGAAGTTAATCCCTAGAGCTGATAGGGCAAGATTCGTATATTCGTTAAGAGGTTCAAAAGGGGAAGAAGCATTTAATGGATACGAAGATGATGAAAAATTCCCCGACCCTCTGACATTGGTCCCTCCAACCATCAGAAGATTCTATACGACAGCTGAGTTAAAGCAAGTCCGAGAGTTTATCCAGCAAGTACCTAGAACAGAGAGACTTCAATACGCTGAGTTTGTCTTACCAAAACTAATTAACACTGGAAAGTTAAGTTCAGGTGAAGCATGGGTTACTGCCACCCAAGACTATAAGCAAGACAAAGAATTTATGAATGAAGTTAATGCAATTATCCAACCACCAGCCAATCCAATAAAAAAGATTGCGGCCCACACAACAGATACTATAGTTAAAATGGCGGGATATGGGTGGCAGACAATAAAAGACTTCTGGGACTCCATCTAAAACCATCTCAAACAAACAGATTATAGCCGTTCAAACTCAACTTAATTGATGACTCATTCGCCTTTTATTTTCTTAATTCATTAAGGATTACCATCATGCGCGTTTTACTACTACATTGCGACTACCTCGCTTTTTTGGCTCAGAAGAAGGCGGTGAAGAATCCGGAGGAAATCACAGAGAAGGGAAGAAGGCTGGACGAGTGCATTGTCTGTTTCATGGCGGTAGAAAAAGCCGATGAAACCAACCCAAGCGCAGTAGTCGACCAGCTTGTAAAAGTCATAGACGAGATGGCGGGACAAGTCAAAGTCGAAAATATTGTAGTATATCCTTACGCTCACCTTTCAAGCGACCTGTCCTCCCTTGATGTCGCGAGAAAAGTCTTGGACGAAACCTACGAGAAAGTCTCAAAAAAATACAATGCATTAAAGGCACCGTTCGGATGGTATAAAAGCTTCGAACTGCGCTGTAAAGGACACCCCCTAAGCGAGCTTTCACGGACGATAACGGCAGAAGGGGCGGGAGAGGCTGAAGCCTCAAAAGACGTGTCCGAAGCCCTCAGGAAAGAGGATAAGATTAAAAGTTTCTGGCATATCATGACGCCCGACGGAACTCTCCACGACGTCGACAAGTTCGACTACTCAAACTGCCCGAACCTTAGGAAATTCGCGGTTTACGAGGAGACCAAGTCTCGCGCAGTGGACAAGAAGCCGCCCCACATAGAATTGATGAGGAAGCTCGAGCTCGTAGACTATGAGCCTGCGAGCGACGCCGGAAACTTCAGGTTCTATCCCAAGGGAAAGATGATGAAAGCCCTTTTAGAACAATTCGTGACTGACAGGGTCCTCGACTACGGTGGAGTAGAAGTCGAAACACCACTCATGTACGACTTCGAGCATCCGACACTCTCAAAATACTTGAACAGGTTCCCAGCCCGCCAATACACCATCACATCAGACGACAAGAACTTTTTCATGCGGTTCGCCGCATGCTTCGGACAATTCCTCATGGCGCATGACGCGACCATAAGCTATAAAAACCTTCCCTTAAGATTATACGAGCTGGCGAGATACGCGTTCAGAAGGGAAAAATCAGGAGAGCTTGCTGGAATCAGAAGGCTCAGAGCATTTACAATGCCCGACGTCCACGCATTATGCGCCGACTTGGACCAAGCGATGAAGGAATACAAGAAACGCTTCAGCCTAAGCCTTGGGACAGTAGAAGGGATAGGCCTTGAGAAAAGCGACATCGAACTCGCGGTAAGAGTCACAAAAGACTTCTATGGCGAGCACAAAGAGTTCGTGACAAACCTTGTGAAAGAATTCGGAAAACCCGCCCTCATCGAAATGTGGGACGAGCGGATATTCTACTTCGTCCTCAAATACGAGTTCAATTTCGTCGACGCCCTCGACAAGGCGTCAGCACTCTCAACAGACCAGATAGACGTTGAAAACGGAGAGCGCTACGACATAAAGTTCGCCAAAGCAGACGGCACCTTCGGACACCCGATAATCCTCCACTGCTCGCCGTCCGGGGCCATAGAACGCGCGATATACGCGCTTTTGGAGAAGGCGGCAATGAAGATGGCAAAAGGCGAGACTCCGACACTCCCACTCTGGCTTTGCCCGACTCAAGTCAGGCTGATTCCAGTCAGCGGAGAATACTATTCGTTCGCTGAAGAAATCGCGGACAAGCTAAAGTGCGGGAAAATCCGCGCCGACATCGACGACAGAAACGAAAGCATCGGAAAAAGAGTCAGGCAGGCGTCGACTGAATGGGTGCCGTACATCCTCGTTGTCGGTGAAAAAGAGAAGGATTCAGGAAACCTCTCAGTACGCGTTCGCGGAGTGAAAGAAGACAAGCTCATGACCCTCGTCCAGCTTGAGGAGGAGCTGAAAAAACAGGTGATAGACAAGCCATACCGTCCGCTCCCCCTCCCAAAAAACATAAGCCAACGACCCATCTTCGTAGGATAAGTTACGGGACGGTTTAGGATTTCAATCAGAGTCTTTTATACACAAACATCTTAATTTTAACATCAGCATGGGGGTTTGGCTTTAAGTGAAATACATCGTAGTAACAGGGGGGGTATTAAGCGGCCTTGGAAAGGGCGTGGCGGTAGCCTCGATAGGAAGGATACTCAAAGACAGGGGATACAAGGTCGCGCCACTCAAGATTGACGGATATGTGAACGTCGACCCCGGCACAATGAACCCCTACGAGCACGGGGAAGTCTACGTCCTCGACGACGGAAGCGAAACTGACTTGGATCTCGGACACTACGAGCGTTTTCTCAACGAAAACCTGACTGGAGCAAGCAACATTACGACAGGCTCGGTCTACAAGACTGTGATAGACAAGGAGCGGAAGGGCGAATACTTGGGCAAAACAGTCCAGATAATACCCCACATAACCGATGAGATAAAAGACAGGATTAAAAGATTCAATTCCGGAAAAACCGACGTGGACATAGTCCTGATAGAAGTCGGCGGGACCGTCGGAGACATGGAAAACAGGATATTCATCGAGGCATTGCGCCAGATGAAGCGGGAGAAGGGTAATGAAATGCTATTCATACACCTTTCCTACGTGCCAGTCATACTCTCCGGAGAGCAGAAGACCAAGCCCACACAGCACAGCGTCAAGGAACTTCTCGCGTTGGGCATCCAGCCGGACATAATACTTGGAAGATGCGAGGAGCCGCTGACGGAATCAACCAAAAAGAAGATTGCGCTATTCTGCGGGCTCAACCCCTACGACGTCCTCAGCAATGCGGACCTGCCGGACATATACCTACTTCCAATCGAGCTTACGAAACAGGATTTGGGAGGCATCATAATCAAGAAACTCGGCCTCGAGTCAAGACCGCCCTACACATTCAAGTGGGATCATCTTGTCGAAAAGATTATGAAGGCCAAGAAAGAAGTCAACATAGGCATCATCGGAAAATACACTGGACTCGAAGACGCTTACTTGAGCATAAAAGAGTCTTTAAAGCATGCAGGCGCCGCCAACGGATGCATTGTAAACAACATATTCATTGAAAGCGAGACGGCGAGTGCCAAAGACTATAAGAATCTGGACGGCATGATAGTGCCGGGGGGATTCGGAGGCAGGGGTGTTGAAGGCAAGATTAAGGCGATAACCTATGCTCGGGAAAACGGCCTGCCTTTTTTGGGAATCTGTCTTGGATTCCAGCTGGCTGTCGTCGAGTATGCGAGAAACGTTTGCGGGCTCAAGAATGCTAACACGACGGAAACCGACGAAAAAACGCCTTATCCAGTAATCGACCTTATTCCGGAACAGAAGGACGTCCACTCTAAAGGCGGGACCATGAGGCTTGGCTCATTCCCATGCAAAATCAAAAAAGACAGTATCGCCCACAAGCTTTACGAGTCTGAGATTGTTGATGAACGCCACCGCCACAGGTGGGAGGTCAATCCCGACTACATACAGATTCTTGAGAAAAACGGACTTCTGTTTTCGGGAGTCTACGAGCAGAGGAATCTCATGGAGCTTGCCGAGATTCCATCACACCCTTATTTTATCGCCACGCAAGCCCATCCGGAATTCAAGTCAAGGCTTGAGAATCCGGCACCGTTATTTTCAGGGCTAGTCAAGGCCGCGCTAAAGCAACGCCGGAAGATGGCTTCAGAATAATTGCCGGCCCCTGTTTTTTTACACCAGGCTGAAGACGTCGAACGCCAGGCAAGTGATGATTAGAAGGACGCCCAGCGCCATCAAACCGAATTTTTTTTCCATAAATCAACCCAAAGAATACGTAGAAATAGTATAAAAACGCCACTATCCCGCACATTGCTTTTTAAAGTATGTCTCTTATATATTTCGAAAATGTATCACAGGGTAAAGACAAGGGCTCATAAGAAGAGGAAGATGCATCAGGGCTCAATGCCGTCGGAAACCGCGATTGACGAAAAAATTGTAAGGGGGGGAAGGGCAAGAGGCGGTAATGTCAAAAAAAGGCTTTCAAGCACAGTATACGCGAACGTTCTAGTCCATGGCAAGCCTGAGAAGGGCAAGATTCTTGTCGTAAAAGACAATCCGGCCAGCAAAGACTACACACGGCGAAACATCATCACGAAAGGCGCGATGATTGAGGTTGATGTCGGCGGCAAGAAGATTCATGCCAAGGTCACTTCAAGGCCAGGGCAAGACGGCGTGGTAAACGCGAAAGTCATGTAACAGAAATGTTTGATTTGAAACAAACTCGTTTTATGTTTGTTCAATCAAATAATCGTTCTCGCAGGTGCAAGAAATGAACAGAGACTTTATGCTGGAAAAAATAGGGGCTGAAGGACTTGAAAAACTTGAGGCGCTGAAAAACAAAAAACTTTTAGAATTCATAGAACAAGAATTAGCCCACCTAAACCCGAAAGAAGTTTTCGTGGCAACAGACAGCCCGCAAGACATACAAAAAATACGGGAATTCGCAGTAGAAAAAGGAGAGGAAGGCAGGCTTAAAATCAACGGCCACACATATCACTTCGACTCCTACTTCGACCAGGCCCGCGACAAAGAACACACGAAAATCCTGTCCTCCAAGCCAATCGAGAAAATCAATACGATAAGCCGGGAGGCCGGACTGGCGGAAGTCAAGGAAATAATGAAAAACATCATGGAAGACAAGACCATGTACATAATGTTCTTCACCCTCGGACCAGTCAACTCCAAATTCTCAATACCCTGCGTCCAGCTCACAGACTCCGCCTACGTAGTCCACAACGAGACCATACTCTTCCGTCCCGGATACGAGCAATTCAAAAAGAGCGCGGGCGACGACTTCTTCAAGTTCGTCCACAGCGCGGGAGAGCTGACAGAGAGAAACACGTCGAAAAACATCGACAAGAGGAGAGTCTACATCGACGTTGAAGGAAACATAACCTACTCCGCAAACACCCAGTACGGCGGAAACACCATCGGATTGAAAAAACTCGCGATGAGGTTCTCGATAAGGAGAGGGTCGCGGGAAGGATGGCTTTGCGAGCACATGTTCGTGATGGGCGTCCACAACAAAGACCGTACAACCTACTTTACAGGCGCATTCCCAAGCGCGTGCGGAAAAACATCCACATCCATGGTAAGGGGAGAAACAATCGTCGGCGACGACATAGCATACCTTCGCGTCATTGACGGGGAGGTCAGGGCGGTTAACGTTGAAAAAGGGATTTTCGGGATAATAAAAGACGTCAACTCCAAAAATGACCCCATAATCCACAAGGCGCTGACCACACAGCGAGAGATAATATTCTCAAACGTGCTCGTCAATGACGGAGTCCCATACTGGCTTGGAGGAGACCGAAATATTCCGGACGATGGAATTAACTACGCCGGCGAATACAAGCGGGGCATGAAGGGTCCTGACGGGAAGGAAGTGAACCCGTCGCACAAGAACGCCAGGTATACGCTCGCTATTTCAGAGCTCGACAACAAGGACGAGCTCGCAGACGAACCTGCTGGAGTCACAGTCGGCGGTTTCATCTACGGCGGCAGAGATTCAGACACGTCAGTCCCAGTGGAGGAGGCGTTCACTTTTGAAGAGGGAATCATTGCCAAAGGAGCGTCAATCGAAAGCGAAACAACCGCGGCAACGCTTGGCGCGGAAGGAGTCAGGAAATTCAATGCCATGAGCAACATGGACTTCCTCTCAATACCGCTTGGAAGATACATACAAGACAATCTTGATTTGGGGGCGAAAGCAGAAAAACCGCCAAAAATTTATTCGGTAAACTACTTCCTCAAGGATGCGGACGGAAACTATGTTTCCGGCATGGAAGACAAGCGGGTGTGGCTCAAGTGGATGGACATGAGAGTCCACGGTGAAGCCGAAGGAATCAAGACTCCGACCGGAATAATCCCAAAATACGCGGACTTGAAGAAACTCTTCAAAGACAACCTCAGCTTCGACTACACAAAAGAGATGTACGACAGCCAGTTCACAATAAGAGTATCAAAACTCCTTGAAAAGAACAGGAGGATACAGGAAGTCTACAATGGGGTTTCAGACACTCCAAAACGCGTTTTCGAAATACTCGACGAACAGAAGAAGAGGCTTGAGGAGGCTCTTGAAAAACACGGCGACAACATCACTCCAGACAAGCTGGAGTGAGAACCCTCTTTTTTTACCCCACATAATCTTCTCTTTTTTATACTTGTCCTGCGCATACTATTTTGCAATGAGTGAATGCTGGTTTCCAACGGTCGATTTCGGAAGCGATTTTTTTAGCGGAAGCCGGTTATTGTTGTTGTTGCTTAGGCAGCGGGCGTAGACTTAGCTTAACATAGTTTATGGCTCGCGTGCAAGGATTTTCTTAAAAAAACTATTCTTTAGTTTTGAAAACACTTCAATATACATTCAATTTGGTGTTAAATTCGATGGAAGAGATTGACCAGTTTTGGTATGACAAAAAAGTCATGTCGGCGGAAAAGCCGGAACGCATTCAGATTTTTGACACGACCCTTCGGGACGGAGAGCAGACACCCGGCGTATCCCTGACTGTTGAGGAAAAGTGCGAGATAGCGCAAGCCCTATCAAACCTTGGAGTAGACTTTATTGAAGCCGGCTTTCCCGTGTCAAGTGCGGGAGAATTCAAGTCAGTCAAGACTATAGCCGAAATGGGGCTCAAAAGCAAAGTCTGCGGTTTAGCAAGGTGTGTTCCAAAAGACATGGACGCCGCAATGGACGCAGGCGTTGACCTCGTACACATATTCATCGGGACAAGCCCGATACACCGGAAATACAAGCTCAAGATGAGCCGTGAGGAGATTTTGGAGCGGGCGCGAGAGTCAATCCAATATGTGGCTGAACGGGGTTTTAAAGTGCATTTTTCGCCTGAAGACGCGTGCAGGACGGAATTCGACTATCTTGTCGAAGTATGTAAAATGGCTCAGGAGATGAAGGTTGCGCACATCAATATTCCGGATACTGTGGGCGTAATGACTCCCGCCGCGATGGAGTATCTTGTCAGGGAGATTCGCCGCGAGATTAAGACGCCTCTTGCAGTACACTGCCACAATGATTTTGGGATGGCTGTCGCCAACACGATTTCCGCGGTCAACGCGGGAGCGACGATTCCGCACGTCACAGTCAACGGGCTTGGAGAACGAGCCGGGAACGCGGATCTTGAGCAGGTTGTGATGGCGTGCAAGCTAATCTACGGGATAGAGTCGAAAATCGACACGAGAAAGATTTTCGAGACTTCAAAGCTTGTGGAGAGGAAATCCAACATTCGCGTTATGCCGAACTTTCCGATAGTCGGGGAGAACGCGTTCGCCCACGAGTCGGGAGTCCACGTTCACGGAGTGATGGCGAATGCTTCGACTTACGAGGCTATTGACCCTGAGATGGTTGGCGCCAAACGCAAGATGGTGGTGGGCAAGCTTGTCGGGGCTCATGGAGTCAGGGGCAAGCTTGAAGAACTCGGCATCAAGGTCGGCGAGGAACAGGCCCGTGAAATCACGAAAAAGGTTAAGGATCTTGGCGACAAGGGGAAGAAGGTTGCTGAAGAAGACCTTGTCGCGATTGCGGAAGACTTGCTGGGGATGACTGGTAAGAGGGAGAGGATTGTCGAGCTGTCTGATTTGAAGATTCAGACGCAACTCGGAAAGAATCCGAAGGCCGAAGTTGTACTCAAAATCAAGGGCAAGGAGAAGAAGGCTTCTGACGAGGGTGTCGGCCCTGTTGACGCCGCCCTAAACGCCATTAAAACGGCGATTGGAGATCAGGAGATTGCGCTTGACGAGTATCATCTTGACGCGATTACCGGCGGTTCTGACGCCCTTGCAGACGTCACAATAAAGGTCAGAAGGGGCGGGGGAAGCACAATGGCGCGCGGAGTCCACGAAGACGTTATAATGGCCTCAGTCACAGCATTCATAAACGGTGTAAACCGGCTTTTAAAATAGGAGAGAAGTGGTTTGGAGGGTGGCATTCAACCCCACAAAACAAGTATTTGAACAATATTCGAAAGCTTTATATACTTGTATTGCAGGTAATAATAACAACCATGGCGCGCATCACAGACTTCTCGCAAAAAAACAAGCCTTCACCACAAAAAAACCCGCTTGACGAGCTGGGGCCAGGCCAAATCAACCCCCTACAAGACACAAGACTAATGCCTAAAAAACTAGAAAAACAACTTCTCGCGGCAAACGAAGCAGTATTAGATGGAAACCCAGAGCTGGCATTAAACTACTATATCCAAGCGGATTTAGACACGCATCCAAACCCAAAATACAAAATCCAGTATAGGCTTAGGGCAGCAAACCTTGCGGTCACACTCGCAAGAGACGTTGCCGAATCCGACAAAAAAGTTAAAAGATACAGGATGCAGGCAGATGAGGCGGAATACAATCTTTCAAAAAGATTCATGGTGAAAAACGGCAGGCTCAACACCATACTCATTAGCCCCCTGACGCAGGAGACGAGCCTAACCCCCACAAACCGCCCGGAGGACGTGAGAGAATACACTAAGATGACTGCGGAGATTGAAACTCTGCGAGAAAAAGAAAGAGAATACGCGAGAAGGGTCTGCGAACCATATTTAAGGCAAGCAAGAAAATTCACTGAACAAATCAAAAAAGATCCGAACGCCTCAAACTTGGACAGAGGACTGGCGATAAACTATGAGGCCCGGGCGCTGTCGATTGAAGGAAACGACAGGCAGGCATTCCAGCATCTCACAGGAATTAACCTCGTTGGAGAAACATTACTAGAGCCGGGCGCCGGAGTGCCGGAAAGCACGGCAGGACATCCTGAAATCCAACGGACCTTCGCATACCTTTCAAACAAACTCGGCTTAAACCAGCAAAGAAGCATAGTCGATTATGCCGCCAGCGCCCAGCAACAAGTAATCGTGGCATACCTAAAAGACTATTATGACAGGAAGGGGGATGACGATCAGGCCAGGATGATAAGGGCTTCAAGCCTTCTTGGAGCGTCAGAACTCTTGTTCCCTAAAAACTGTTCAGGAAGAAAGCCCGTAGACATACTAACAGAACAGATGATAAGAAACCGCAACACCGAACTTTTGAGCAATGTGGCGGTAACATTATGCAGGCAGATTACTACGGAATCATTGACTCCCGACGAAGAAAAAAGATTGCGCGACCTTCAGATTCCGAAAAAACTCCTCCAGCAAAGCGAAACAATCGCAAACACGCAAGAAGATGCGGATCTAGCAAAACTTGTGCAAAAAAACCTGCAGGCTGTGGGATACGCGCAAACAGTAATCCGCGCTGGAGGGGATCCGGAAAATGTTTTGAGGAGGCTTGAATACAGATATTAAATTACATTAAAAAAGCAGTGTTAAACATATATAATTGGAGTTGAGAGGGTAAAAAGTCGATATGGCAAAGAAAGAAAAAATCCCGCCGGTAACAAGGAGAGTGGAAATATCTTCCGAACGCCTTGCCGAAGTCAAGGATTTCGCAAAGCCCTTGGAACAGCAGCTTGAGGAACTCTTCGGAAAGGAAAAGGCAAAAGAGCTTGCAAAAAGCCTTCGAGAAGTATACGGCGAAGACAATGTGAACGGAGTGAAGATGCCGGCGGGCGCACTGCCAGCATACCAGGAATTCCGCAGAAAGCTTTTTTCAGGCTCCATCAAGATTCTGGCCGAAGACTCCAAGACAATCGAATCCCGAGGAATAGAACACCCTGCGGGAACTTTGTTCGGAGGACTATACGACCCGTTCAGCGGGGAAGGCGCGGTAATCCTCAACAAAGATTTGGGCGTTGACGAGCTGAGGGCGGCGGCGAATGAGGAGACCCTTCACGCGATGCACTTCAACATAAACCCGACTATAAACGGCCTTTTGAATGACGTGAAAGCCCGGAAAAAAGATTTCAGCCAGGAAGACCGTGCGAAACTCACGTCTTTTTTGAATCATAAGAACGCTTTGACGGAGGCGTTCATAGACTATGTATTGGACCCCGCTTCAGCGGAAAAATCCTTAGAAAAATTAGAGGCGATGGACGAATCCTTCAAAACCCAATTCCTTTCTAACACGAGAAACCTCGGACTCGCCTATATCGGAGCCTTGAAAAAATCAGGGATGGAAGACGAGCAGGTCAGTGAAATGCTTTTCTCATGCTTTGACGGAATGCAGGCGCCGGTTGACGAAAACTCGCTTTACGGCGAAGGCTGGGCCGACCTAGCTTTGCGGTCGATTATGAGCGGACCAGCGCCAGCAATATCAAAACATTTTGACAGGCTGACAGAGGGCCGGCATACTTCAGCCCTTGAAACCGCCAGCACACTCGGAGATATGTTGTCGGGAGAAAGTCTTGAGGCTGCCGCACTGGCCGCAACATACCAGTACCCGAAGCCGACAATCGGCTTGAACATCAACTGTACGGGAGAGGGAATCACGTACGGTTGGGAGAATAGCGATGACGCTGCCGGAAAGAATTTGAAGCCGATTGACCAGGAAGGGTTTGGAAACTTTATCCAGTGGGGTTTGCGTTACTGGCTTGCCGAGGAGATGCCGCACATGGCGGAGGCGGGTACTGCCGTCGACTGGGCGAAGATGAATCAGGCCTTCCCCATGTTGACGTTATTCACAGATATCGAGAGGCGGAGGATGCTCAGGGAGATGGGTGCCGTCCACGCGATAACGACTCCGAGCGGCGGGGCGGTAGACCTTGCGTCTGCGGGAGTGATGACGCTTTTGAACACGCAAGTCGGAGACAACGTGTTCATGGACTTTGACGCTCTAATGAGCTTCAGGGATAAAGAGGGTAGGAGCGTCGCCAATCTCTTGAACAAGCGGTTTGTCATGGGCCATGTGTCTGGATGGAGTTTCACGCATTCTAAAGAAACTGAAGGCGATCCAAGGGGCGGCACCAAAGCCCTCGGAGACCACATCTGGGATACAGTATGCGATAATCTTGAAAAACACCGCACGCTTGGAAGCGTGCTCACAAACGAAGAGGTAGAAGCCTTGAGGCGAGACGAGTCGTTGAAATCGCATTTCATGGTTTTTGGAACCTACTTATACACTCATTCAATCACATTGTGGAGGATGCACGACAACAGTACGAAGAGAAATGAGGTGACATCGCACGGCGCATTGGACAAGGACGTTTACGCTTCAGTGCTTACGGCCGCGAAAATGAACGAGGAGCTTCCAAAGGAAGAGAAGGATTTGATGAGCTATATGTGGAGCGCGATAAAACCCCACTTCATATTCCAGTCCAAACCCGGCAAAGAGTATACTCCGGACTGCGTCCTAAAGTTCCTGAATGGAATAATTATGGAGCAAAGACAAAATCTGGAGGCTGAGGGAATAACCGAGGAGTGGACTCACGAATACATTGAAGCCAACCCGGAATTAAAACGGAGGGTCGGAGAACTCACGAAAAGGCTTGACAATTCAAACTCGGACTTGACTCTGTCCGGAAATCTTGGGGGCTGGCTTGAAAACATTTACATTTCATTCGCCAACAGAAAGATTGGCGCCAATGGTTCCGCGATGAAATCCATAAACGCAGGCCACATCTATGACGCGAGAACAGGATTCAAGATAGACGCGAGCGATTCAAGCGAAGTCGACCACGTTTACGACGTCGACGGAGTCCCGAAAGACCATGAGGCGAGGCGGGGGAGATACGTTGCGGACAATTCGGGCGGCGTGAAATACCATGTAAGAGAGTGCGTGTTAGACGGCAGGGGGAATATTTTAGGTTACGCCATAAAAGTGGGCGAGGATTGGCGGATGGTAGACTCCTGGAAAGTGGAACCGAAAACAGGAGAGATATTAGAGTATACGGGGAAAAAGGCGGAAGACTTCAGGAAATTAAACAATACTGAAATCAGCGGTATAAGATACCTGATGTTTGAAAAACATACTGGAAAAGTTGTAAGAGACGCAAACGGTAAGGCCAAGATGGCGGAGGAAGACGCGGTTAAGAATTTATGGGGGCCGGATGGACACAAATTCTTTGACGAAGTGAACGACGACTTGGGCGTCCGCCTGACTTCAAAAGCCCACAAGAATTTCGTGGACAACGGAATATTCCAGTTCTTCCATTTCATGGCGCAGGAGAAATTCCAAAAAATGGCGACCGGCAGAATCCGAGACGTGGATTCAGTATTCACGGGCGAAGCGTCAAGCCTTTTTGAGCAGGCGCTCACTAAAAACATATGCAGGCTCCTTTACATGGAGGAGGAGGCTGTTGCGGACTTGGACGCGCAAGAGCTTCTCGATAACCCGGAGGGGGCGCGAGGAGCATTAGGCAAGGTGGGAAGGATGGTCGGCTCCAGATGGGCGGCGTACTTTTCAGATATGGGAGACCGCTTCGCTGCAATACCCAAGATGAGTGAAATCCGCGGAGGACAAGAACACCTGAACATGATGCTTTTGATACGGCATTTCGGTTTCGCCAAAACAGACGACCCGACAACATATGTTGGAAATAAAAAATCAAGTTACGACGACTTGTGCAGGACATACACTAAAGAAGAAGTTGAGAGGGTTAGAAATTTAGATCAGCCAGCGTTCATGACAGAACTCACCGAAGTTGCTGGCGAACTGAACTCTGACATTAAAGCCTTCCAGCGCCTGAAACGGAACGCTATCCAAATGCTTCCATACTTCATAAACCATCCTGAAGTGCTTCAAAGACTTTGCTTCAGCCTTGACGGACGCGACTGGCGCGTGCGAGCCATCAAACAGCCGTACGGCACCAAAGACGGTGAACGTGAAAAGCATGAGCTTCGGAATGGTTTAAGCAGTAAAGAGTTGGACGAGTTGAGGCGTATGACGGGAGGCGAGACGTTTGAACTATCCTCCCTCATGGTATTGTGCAATGTGGTTGAAGACATGTTCTACGAGTCGATACTCGGCGGACGAAGCGGCGCGAAGCTCGAAGATTCGATAGCGAAAGCCGCGCTCGAACACGTCAAGAAATTTGCGGGGCGGGTTGTAGCCCACGACGGGACTGAATTCAATCCGCGAATGCTGTGGGACCACCACATCAAACTCTGCGCCGCTCCGGAATTCGTGAGCGAAAAGGGGGAGAGCCTCCCGTCTGAGCAGGCGGTTTACGGGACTGAAACAAGCGACGTGGCCGCGTTAAAACCAGAGGAAAGGGCGCATCAGGGGCTGAACGTCCTTTTCCGACTGAACAGGCTTTTTGAAGAACAGCTCAGTTTATACAACAATAAGAGGGCTGAAGCCAACAGAGATTCCGTGGATTTATGGGGGAGCGCGGACATAGCGGATAAATCAGGTAGAGGCGAAACAATCAGACTCATCCAAGGCTATATGTTCGGCTTTCCGACAGAAAGAGAAGAGGATAATGCCCGACAGCAGTTGGGCCGTGGCAGGCAGATGCTTCGAAGCCTCGGCAAAACCTTCGAGATGAGGTATAAGGGAGAGTTAAAATCCTCTGGAAAGACTCCTCAAGACCGCGCCAAAGCCGAAGCTAAAATGCAGGAGAGCGCGGCCGAAAAAATATTCCAGTTTCTCGTGTTATACAACGAGAGGTTGATACAGGAGCAAATGAACTACGACTTTGTCAGCAGTTTAGGGATGCGGGGCCCCTCAATACTCAGGGAGTACAAAAACCTTACGGACACAGTATTGGGTAAGACAGCCGAATGCGAGATTAGGCTTGCGACATTCAATCAGGAGCAGAGCAGGCTTCCAAGCCCGCCCGCAAACGAGCGTTTGATGGAGGGATTGAATGTTTCAGCAAGGCAGTACGCGCACAGGACTGCTCTGATAACCCTGGACTGCGATCCAGTCATGAGGCTTTTCACGCACGATTTCGCCAAACGGATGGGAGAAAACCAGGAGAAGTTGGACGAAATTGAAAGACGACTCGCAATAGGAGAGGGCAATACAGTCAGGGGGCGCAAAGGAATAAGCAAAAAAGATGGTTTGAAGGAGACTGGAAGGCTTCAGCAGGAGCGACTTGAAATATTCAATCAGAGCATGATAGAGTTTGTTAACCAGATGGTGTCAAACCGCGTTTTCGACGAAGCTTCGATACGGCCAATCTCGACTTCATTAACCAGTTGGATAAAAACCTACGGCGACGGAGTCCTGAAGCAGAGCGCGGGCGGATACCAGGCGGCCATCAATAGTTTCACCAAAGCCTTCAGCAACGCGGAAGACGTCATGCGTAAGGCAAGGGCATCCCAGGACCCTGATCTTGAAATGTTTGGGAGAGTGCTTCAAATCATGACTTTGAACGCCCGCGGCAGATGCAGGCTCGACGCGCACGACGCCAGCAGGAGCATTGAAAAAGGTTATGTGCAAGGGGAGGAGGGCGTGGAAATTTCCAGAAAAGATTCCAAAGCCGCGAGAAAACGCGCTTTGGAAAACGCATACTCTGCGAGAATAGACTTTCAAGCCGCATGGCATTTTTCAAGGGGATTCAAGGACCCAAACGAGTTTATTGCGGGACAGGGGGTGTTAGGACGCGGAGTTAGGACTATGCCCGAGGAGATTGCCCGCATTACAGGACTTGGAATCCCGCACACGCAAATCAAAAGCGAGCCTTTAGAATATACTTCAAGCATTTTTCCGGACGAGTCGCTTGACGCAATGACCGGAATCATGGCGGCGCACTCAAGGCTGAAACACGACGTTACCGCCGCGGAAGGCTGGTTTAATAGAATAAAAAAGGCGTTAGGAGTCCGCGTAACAGGCGGCGGGGAACTGGATTTTTCGGCAACAGCAAACAGGAGGATTCTAGAGCTCGACCTCGCAAAAAACATTCGGGCGCGTGCGAGAACTATTAGCGACCCGGCGATGGCGGACTCAAGCTCCTATCTCGCAAAACATTCTTTAAGGAATTTCGCATATTACAGCGGGGAGGAGTTTACGCGCTCAAGCATTAGATTGTTGTACATGAACATGCCGGAGTTTTTGACTGAACGCATCCCACGGTTTGCGAAAGAGCAGATGTGGATAGGGCAGGCGGCGCCGTTTATAGACTATGTATGTTCAAGACAAATCGGATTCACACACAACACGGGACACATAAGAAGTTTTGAGCCTGAAGCGGACGTTAAAGTCGAATTCAAGCCCGCGCTGCCGGAGTTCGCGCAGGAGACGAGCATAGTATCTCTTGAAAGCGAGACGAGGACTTACGACAGCCTTACAGGACCTGCAAGAGGACTTTCAAGGGTGATGAGGGGGTACCTGCAGAACTGGGTTGCGGCGGCGCCAACAAACATTGAGATGCCGATGAGTTGGGTTGACAGGATTGATGGTGTGAGAGAGACGAATCTGGCAAGGCTTTGGGCGTTGTGGGTTCCGCAATGGGCGAGATACCATTACGGGACGATCGCCTCGCAGTCTGAAACAGCTAATGCGGGAGTTCGAAGAGTGATGGGAGAGTTGAAACTCCAGTGGGCGAGAACCGGGGGGCAGGCGAGAAGGACCGAAACAGACTACCAGGCTGCCTTGCAATTGATATACGGCTCACAGCAGGGTGTCGCACAGCACATGGACTTGTTCAGGCAGGGCAAATTATCTACAGTACAATGGTTTTCAGAGTTGCAGGAGCTTCAAAGGCTTGACGTGGCAATCCAGGAGATTGAGCGTGAAACGGAAGCCAGAAACGTTGTTTTAACGCCAACTCAATTTGAGGGCGCGGCAGTCGGGCCGGCAGACTTAAAGAGGGGGGTAAAAATGCCTCTCGGCTTTGAGCCGGCAGGCAGGACGGCGGACGCCAGCATGTTCATATGATAGAATGGTCAAGATGAAAGGATTCAGGCAGGCAAACGGTTTGCGGGACATTAAAATCGAGATTCCGGTAGACGGAAGGCCGGGGGAATACCAGCAGGTTAGCTGGAAAAAATATATTGAAAAATACGTGAAGTAAAAATGGTTTCAAAGGAAATTGACCGTGCAAAGGCGATCGTGGGGGATATTGCAAGAGAAATACCGGTAATAAAAGATTTGCCGGGCGTCAAAGAGGGCGGGCCCGTAACACGCGAGGAGTTAGGACGGCTTTGGACGCATTTTAACACGCCGAACGCCGTTCCCGAGGGTGCGAGATTCACTGTTAGAAATCCTCAAACAGGCACGACACGTGAAGCAAGCGTAACCCAAGTCTTGTTTGCGATTATAGCAGACGGCATAAGTCTGGGGGAATACGAGAAGTCGATGGAACGGATTGATGATTTTACGAAATCGCATCCTGATGAAGCCGACAACAAAAGGCTTATACTAGTCAAGCATAGGAGAGACGCCATCATCTTCGGAGTTGACGAGAGAGTAAAGGAAAGACAATTTGGAGAGGGGCTTTTTGTCGGAGGGTGCGGAACAATCCAATACCCGTCAGACGAGTACGGCGCAATATCTGTGATACGGGAGAGCGAAGGACTCGTCAAGCCTAATACTCCAAGATACGTGTATACGTCAAAAATAGACGGTCAAGAGC